>JGI20155J14468_10003738_pt1 | contig 10468 bp, 6 predicted proteins | sample COG_05_FD_14468 | JGI IMG/M metagenome (IMG submission 14468)
TGTGTGGGATTTGATCGTGAATAACGACGATGTGAGTTTCAAACATATTCTTCCGAGGTTGAATTCGAATGATGTGAAATTTTTGTACGAGGTGAATACGGAGACGAGAGCGTTGGTGAAGAGATCATCTCGTGCGGGGGATTTGGAGAAGGAGTTTAAGGTCGAAGAGATGTCATCGATATCGACTTTGGAAGTTGCGTGGGAGCATAAACCGAGTTGGTGGAGAGAAAGATCTTTCTGCTATAAAGTTGCTGAAACGAATAAACTCGAGTTGCTCAAGTGGATACGAGAGGAGAAAAAGTGTGAGTGGGATGAAGATACGATTAATGTGGCCGCAGAACAAGGCAATCTGGAAATGGTCAAGTATTGCGTGGCAAATGAGTGTCCTGTCGATACGTATGCGTGTGCATTTGCTGCCTCACAAGGTCACCTCGAGTGCCTCAAATACTTACGCGAAGAAGTCAAAGCGACCTGGGATTCTCGGACTGCCTCTTTTGCGGCTGCAAATGGCCATCTCCACATACTCGAATATCTTGTTGAGCGTAAGTATGATAAATATAGCGAAGTGGCTTGTGCGAATGCAGCAAGGTTCGGCTACTTAGACTGTTTGAAGTACTTGCGCGAAACCGCCAAAGCGCCTTGGAACGAGATCGCCGTACGCTGCTCGCACGAGAACAACCGCCCCGAATGTGTACAATACCTCCTCGACAATAACTGTCCTCTCCCACCTAGTTGGCGATACGAGGATGGAACTTTACACACATCATAGTCATCATAGTCATCATCACACGTCCAAAAGCTCGTAATACTATACAATAATCGCACATACAAAAACTCGCGCAGCACACTTTTCCATTTAGGGGTTTGCCTTGACGCTTCGAGACAAAATTCGACCAAAAGACGCGAGAAAAAGAAAGCGCACGATACGAATACGAAGAAGAAGTTAAAGAAGAGGAAGAAAAAGAGGAGGAAAACGGACGACTTCTTCTCTCGTTTTCTTCTGTTTGCGATCACACCGCGCGCTCGGTTCCTCCTCGAGAGGACTTTGACACGGCGCAAAGATCTTTGAAGAAGATAACGACCTTTGGGGAAAGATTTGAGCACGGAAAGAAGAGGGAGTTTATACGCAGTTCACGCTCGCGAGGAGATAAAGGAGATTAGGAGGAGCATCATCATCATCATCATCATCGTCTCTCTGAAATCTCTGTTAATGGGTTTTCCATCATCTTTGCCTCGCCGTGCGCTTTTAGAGAGCGACACGACGTTCGCAGAGGCGTGCGACGCGTGGTGGGCGTCTCACCTTCAGGAGCAGCAGGAAGTGCAAGAGGAGGAAGAGGAAAAGATAAACCCCGACGAGGGCGAGGACGAGAACGGCGAAGATACTAGCAACAGCAGCAACGCCGATGATGATGATGATGATGATTCTTCCGCTTCTACCGCTACCGGTTTCGTCGTCGAGTGGACGGATGACGAAACGACAGCCGAAGACGAAAGCGAAGGCGTCGTGAAGAGATATTGTCCGTGCGAACTAAACACGTGGCGAGGTTTTAGCGAAGATGGAACGAGAGAATGGGAGTGTGCGGTAGACGATAGCGAGAAGACTTCGACGCCTTTTGAGACGTCGGTGATGTTAATCATAACTATGATTGTGTTGTGTTTCGCGTTGACTTTTCGTTTGTGGAAGAGGAAATGGCAAAGTAGGAGACGGGAAATAGAGGAACGCGAAGACTTGGAAGCGTCGGTGAGGTCGGAGAGTGAGATTAAGTTTAGGACGCAAGATGAGATGTACGAGCATTGGAAATCGTGCGTGCAACCGGACGGGACGAAAGTTATATGCGTGGAAATTGAGCCCCGGAGAAAGAAGAATTTCGACTACGACGAAGACGATTTAGTGATACCGCTCGATGCAAACGGAAACGTCGTGGTTACGGTCGCTGATAGCAAAAATAATAATAGCAGTGCATTTAGTGTGCTTCCGCCACCGGTACCTCCCGTCGTTCGCGCGAGACCGACTGTACTCCAACAACATCTGTCCGGCGACGAAATAGGACGAGGAGAAGAGGAAGAAGTAGAAGTGGAAGTAGGAGAAGATAGAGAATTCGGTTACGATGTCGAAGAGGCAACACGTACCACTGCATTTCCCGAGTTACAAAACCACGGACCAGAACACACCGTTGGTCGGAGGAGAAGACGACGTAACTCTTCTGTAGAATTTGCAATCCCCGCGGTTTCTGATTTAGCGTACGAAGAAATCGAGCACGAAGAGTGGGCCGATGATACTGAAAACATAGAAGACGACAGTTTGTAAAATATTGTATGCATACATGCAGTTCACGCGTGACAATACGCGCGACGAGAGCTCTTTCAACAACGACGACAGAGAAGGATCCGCGTCTCCACGTCGGCCCAAAATTCTTTTTCAGCCTCTTTCGACCATTCGGCTTTTGTTTTCGAAGCTATGATTTCGAATCTGCTATCCTTTCGGTAGGCTACTTCTTCTAAAATGACATTCGGTTTGGATTCGCATTCTTCAAAGGACGGGATGACCCAGGTTTTGTCGGAGACGCGAACGACAGCTTTCGCGCGAACGAGGCGGAAAGCTTCATTCTGTTCGTCTTCGTTTTTCGTCTGAGGCGCGCACCGGCTTTGAAAAAACTCGAGCACTTTATCGCGACGAAAGATATCGTCTGGGTGGAACAAAAAACCTCGACTCGAGTAATCCTCGGTATCGTGCGTCGAGAGGTGCGGTTTCGCGCCGGGTTCAACCGGCGGCGTCAACGCGAGAAGTTGAAAAGGCCGCGAGATGCCTTTAACTTCTTTTTCTAGCGATGACGATTTTAACGACGAATTTTGCGAATCGTGCGACGACGTCGCTTCTCGATCAATCGCCACAAATGGCGAGGTCTCGGCGTTCTCGTCGAACAAATCCATCGCAAATTTAACCACGCGCTTCTCGGGATACAAACTCGCCGCCCACTCTCGAAACCTGCGTCTCGCAAAGCTTTCCGCTTCTTCTTCTTCTTCGTCTCCTCCTCTTCCTCCTTTTTCTCCCGAGCACAAATCCAATTTCGATCCGACCAAAACTTCGCTCATTGACACTTGGTCCCGAAACATATCGCTCTCTCGCACGCGTTTCGCTTCCTCCTCCTCCTCTTTTCCAACCGACAAAGAAGAACACCCGACCGCCCTCGCGTCGACGACGCACACCATCCCTCTCAAATCGACGTGTTCTTTCAAATGTTCATTCTTCGTGAACAAATCGTACAACCCGCTCGGGTGTGCCAACCCGCTCGGCTCTATCACTAATCTATCCGGTTTCACTTTTTCTAACACGTGTTTGATGGCGACGAGGAACGGCATCGACCCGCTCGCCGCGCAGCACACGCACCCGCCCGGGATTTCCTTCACGTAGATGCTGGAATCTTCATCATCATCTCCTCCTCCTTTCTTCGCCGCTGCTGCTTCTAAAACCGCGCCGTCGATGCCTAAACTCCCGAACTCGTTCACCAGTATCGCAATCTTTTCTTTTTTGCTTCTTTTTTCGTTCAAACCTTCGCTCTTTTTTCGACCGCTCTCGAACACCAACGCGTTTCGTATGAAGGTTGTTTTCCCGGCGTCGAGCATTCCGGTCACGACGGTCACTTTCGTTCGTCTTCTTCGTGCTTCCATTTCACCACGTGCGAGATTGTACACGCNGCGGCGACTACAGATGTGCCTCGTCGAAAGCAGGCGTTTCAGCTTTAGGAAAGCTCTCCCACGTGTGGTCGTTCCTCTTCCTCTTCCTNTCGCGCGTTGTTTGATNTAAAAGAAGAGTCATCTTTGTGAAGTTCTGCGTCGTGCGTTTCANATCGTTCTTTACTCTTCATCGCATCCCTCTCTGTTCCTGCGTTGTTGTTGCGGATTGAAACGCGCAAACGACGACGTCCAANGAGCGCTCCGCGTGCACGCGCGCTCTCTTTTTCTTCTCAACGAGGAGGGTNTTTTACTCGACGCCTGAGAACAACAACAACAGCAACAACAACAGAGATGATGACGANGAGACGATGTTGCGGGGAGGAGATTCCTTTTGCAGAACACATCTGAGTTTACTAAGAATGGCAACATCGAGAAGACCACGCGAAGACAAAGGACGAGAAGAAGAGGACGACTTGTACTGGTGCTGAAGAAACGATGACGTCGTCCTCGCTTCTTCTGGTTCCACCGAAGCCACTTCCAGCGTCTCTGATGCAAAACGAAACGCTCTCGACTGGGTGTTCAAATCTCGACCAAATACTGAGAGGCGGCGTGAAGACGAAATCGATGACGGAGTTCGTCGGAGAGAACGGGAGCGGGAAATCGCAGCTGTGCTTGCAGCTGTTGCTAGAGACGGTGTCGGGTCGTCGTCGTTTTGGAGATGATGAGGATGATGATGATGATGACGATGGCGGTTTCAGCGCGGTGTACGTGACGACGGAAGGACAGTTCCCGGTGGAACGGTTGCGAGAGATATGGAGGGAGCGGCGTAAGATGCAGCGGAGAAGGCAGTGGGAGAAGGAGAAAAGGAACGTCAAGAATAACAACCCCGGTGTTCGGGAGGAGGAGGACGCGCAAAGGAGGAGAAGAAAAGAAGAAGAACGAGAAGACGAGGAAGACGAGAGGAGAGTGTTGGATTCAATTTACGTGTTCCAAGCGATGGGAAATGCGGAGAATTGTTGGGAGGTTTTGCGGTCCGTTTCTACAGTTTTATGTAGCACAGAGAGTCGCAGTAGTGGTGGTGATGGTAGTAATAGTAACAGGAGGAGCAAAAAGAAGAAGAGGAAGGAGAAGAATGGCGGTGAAGATGAAGAAGATGAAGAAGATGAAGAAGAAAGAGAGATTCGTCGGAAACCGGTTAAATTGATCGTCATTGACTCGCTCACCGCACCGTTTAGGGAGGATTTAGAGGAAGACGACAGAGCCAAAAGCGAAAAGCAGCGAAACGCGCAACGGGTAATTCTTCGAGCGCAGTTTTTATACAGGATTACGCACTTGTTGAAAGAGTTTGCGTGGAAACACGATTTGGCCGTCGTGGTGACCAATCACGTGGTGGATTCTTTCGACGACGANGACGATAACAGCATCGCTTTTAGAAACAATATCAACGTCGCGACGAAAAAGAAGGAAAGCGCCGCGGACGTCTTGCGCGCTTCCAACGACGACGCGCGAAACGCGAACGATCACCGCGGCTTTCAATCCATACACCAGGGAGAACGTACGCAAGGAGAAGAAAAAAATACCGAAGAAGAAGACGCCGATTGCTACGGCAAACGCGCCTTCCCAAAACGCTTCTTTACCTCCAACCGTTTCGTCAAGCCTGGTTTAGGCTTAGCCTGGGCAAACTGTCCAAACTCGAGCGTCTTTCTCACCCGCGACGACAACGGCACGGACGGAGGAGGAAACAGTTCTCTTCGTCTTCGCCGCCGCCGCCGAGCGGACGCGTTCCGCTCGCCCTTCGCCGAGGCGCGATCCTGCGCGTTTCGCATCGAAACGGAAGGCATCGTAAACGACGAAGACGACGACGAGTCAGGAGTTGTGATAGATAGATAGATAGATAGATAGAGAGAGAGAGGGAGAGAGGGAGAGAGAGAGAGAGAGAGAGTCAGAAGAACATTTTTTAGAGAGAGAGACAAGAAGCAAAATATCTTCAGAACTTACAAAAAATCTTTATCTGGTCCCGCATCAAAGAATCAAATGCAAACTCAATGCGTCCGATGTCTTCTCGCCGCATCGTCGTCGTCGTCGTCGCAGAGGGGCGCGTCTACGTTCCCCGTCGCCGCCGGCCGTCGTCGTCGTCGTTCTCTATATCTTCGTCGCGTCGCAGCGGAAATGGAAAAAGTCGATAACGCTGATAATGACGATGTCAACAACAACAACAACGTATCATCGATTCAGTTGATCCGCACAATCAACAACGCTTCGAAACAGAATTCGGACGACGAAAGCAGTGAACAACTTGAAGATAAAATATTCGCGCTGATGGACGCGCTCGAGCGAGAGCAAGAAGATGTTGAGAAAGATTTGGGTTTAGTGGGTGGCACGTTTTCGTTGTTGTTCACGGGAGGCGCGACGGACGCGAGCGAGAAGGAACGGAAGCAGAAAGAAGGAAAGATTGGAAGTTTCGTGACGAAAGTGACCGGGTCGTCGTCGTCTGCGAGGAAAAAGAAGACGAAGTCCTCTTCTTCTTCTTCTTCTTCTAATTCGAAAAACTTTCAAATCATCGACCTCGAGAACGAGCGCGTTGAAAACCGGGCAGATTTGCTCGTATTCAATCGCGTTCCGATTTCGGTACGAATATTCGGAAGTTGCGTGAGAACTACGGGAGACGATGGTAGTAATAATAGCGCGAGCTCCTCGGCGGCGGCTTCTCTCGCTCCGTCGGCGACGCGTCCGAGATTCTCGGTCTGTTTCACGCACGCGAAGATTGAAGTCTTTGGCAAAGAAAGAGTTCGCGTTCCTCTGGAACGTTTCAACGCTCGCGGTTGGATTGACGTCACCTACGTGGACGATTTGATCAGACTCGGCGTCGGCGATAAAGGAAGTCGCTTCGTCACCGCTCGACTCAAAAAGAGCGAACAAAGAAACAACCCCGAGTAGAAGAGATGTACTTCTACTCCACGTTTTTACAAAGATGCGCGAAGCGGCAAAGCGCTCTCGCTCTCTCGCGCGAAAGAGAGAAAGTCGGAGGATCCCACGACGACGAACTCAGACCGAAACGCGGTGACAGACGATGATGCGCGCTTTTTGGTCGCTTTTGAATAGTAACAGCAGCGTGTATAATTAGATAGATGCCAGATGTAATTAGAGAAAATTAGAGCGTAGTTTAGAGCAATTTTTCGAGTCAAATATTCGCCACAAACGAACGCTTTTGAGATGATGATGGACGAGGATCGCGCAAAAGACGACGACGATTCAGAAGGAAACTTCGACGACGTGAACGAGGACAAAAACGACGGCGATCGATTCTTCTGCAAAAATCCAACCGAACGATGGGCGGACGTCGACCCGCTCTGCGCTCGAGCCGGCTCGGGAATCTTCACCGATGTTGATGACTTTGACGGAGAGGGAGATGGTTTTTCCCCGGACCCGTCGTTACTCTCCTTGGTCCGGGAGAACATAAAAGTCCTCGTCGTCGGCGCCGGAGGTTTGGGGTGCGAACTGCTGAAAGATTTAACCTTGTCCGGGTTTAAACACATCGACGTGATCGATATGGACACCATCGACGTGAGCAACTTAAATCGACAGTTTTTGTTCACCGAGGAGGACGTGGGTGAGCCAAAGGCGACGAGAGCGGCGCGAGCGGTGAATCGGAGAGTACGAGGCGCGAAAGTTACGGGGCATTATAAAAGAATAGAAGATATGGAGGATAATTGGTACAGGCAGTTTCACGTGGTCGTGATGGGTTTAGATTCGATCGAAGCGAGGAGGTACATAAACAAAGTGTACTGCTCGTTTTTAGAGTTTGAGAGAGAGTCCGGCGAGGCGAGGGAAGGGACGTGGACGCCTTTGATTGATGGAGGGACGGAAGGGTTTAAAGGGCACGCGAGGGTGATTATTCCCGGGAAGACGCCGTGTTTTGAGTGCACGACTTGGTTGTTTCCTCCGCAGACGACGTTTCCTTTGTGTACGATTGCGGAGACGCCGAGGAGCGCGGCACACTGCATAGAACACGCGAAGATTGTGCAGTTTCCGGAGGAGTATACGGACGAAAAAGAAGGAGGAGTAAAAGGCGGCAGCGGAGGAGGAGTAACGTTCGATGGCGATAATCCAGATCACGTGACGTGGGTGTACAAGCGCGCGTTGAAACGCGCGGAATCGTTTGGGATTCCCGGCGTGACGTACAATCACACGTTGGGCGTGGTGAAAAATATCGTTCCCGCGATTCCGAGCACGAACGCCATCGTTTCCGCGTACTGCGCGTTCGAGGCGTTTAAAATCGCCACCGGGTGTTTGAAATCCATGGACAATTACGTCATGTACGCTGGATCGGACAAAGTGTACCAAAACTTGATGAAATTGTACAAAGACGAGGGATGTTCGCAGTGCGGTCGAGGTTTGTTCGTTCAGCGCGTGTTTGATTTAGAAGAGGCAACTTTAGCGGACGTCTTGGACGCGATTGAAAGCGAACACGAAAATACGTTCGGGAAAAGAGAGAAGGAAAAAGAGGAGGACAACGTGAAGAAGAAGGACAATAAAGAAGGAGATAAAAAAGAAAAAGACGACATGATGGACACCGCCAAAGGCATCACCGGCGTCTCTAGCGACGGCGCGACGGTTTGGATGGGCGGCGTTTTAGCGTCGCAATACGAAGAAAATCTCTCAAAACTTGCCTCGGACGTGTTTTCGGTGACGATTGTAGCCAACGACGACGAAGAGGAAAAGGACGACGACGAGAGTACTCGTAATAAGAAGACCGTCGTCGAGAAAACAATCCACGTCAACTCCGCAAAGTTACCCTCGCCTCTGCGCGTCGGTTTAGTTTTTGAGGCGAAAAAGTAGAACGCGTCGTAAAACAAGCAAAGAGGGAAAGGAAAGAGAGAGAGAGAGAGAGAGGAGGTGAGGACAGATACAGCAACAGAGAGAGAGAGACATCGCGTTTAACGCAACGCGTATAAAATTGTACATCAAAGCAGTAATAGAGAAAAAATCCAAAGCAGCAGACCAAAAAACAAACAAACAAAGCGAGACGCGGCAAAGAAAAATTCGAAACGCGCTCTTTTATTTATTTATTTATTACGATGAAGGTCCTCCGCGCAAACGCGACGAACATCAACACTCACGGAGCGGAGAAGAAAAAGCACGTCCTCTCGCTCCTCCTCATCGAATAAGAGAGAGAGAGTCTCAATCGTCTCTCTCGTCTCTCTGAAAATGCGCAACTCTGACGTGTCGTCGAGGGAAGAAAAAGAAGCGCGGGAGACGATTCTGCAAAACGCATCGCTGAAACCGCTGCGATATTATCACGCGGACGAAGAGAAAGCGAATACTACTACTACTAAAGAGAGTGGAAGTGGTTCTTTTTCCGACGACGACGAGAAAGAGAGGGGGTTGGGGTTGTTACCGCCGATATCGCCTCGGGTGTACGTGGGCGCCAAAGATCTGCGATTTAAGGAGACGGATTGGCGGAGATTCGGGGCGTTGCACTTGTTGGCGTGCGCGTTGGCGACCATATGTACCTTGGGGGTGTACGGTATTCTGCAGCAACGAATAATGACCATTCCGTACGGCGGCGACGACGCGAGCGAAGGAGGAGACATTTTTACGAGCTCCATCTTTTTGGTGTTTAGTAATCGAGCGTGTTCGCTCCTCCTCGGCTTGGTCGCGTTGGCGTATACGAAACCGGAGAGGGTGAGTTTGTTCAGTCGGGAGTGGTGGTGGCCGCACTCGAGTATGGAGAATTACATGTACGTGGCGAGTTCGAATTTAGTGAGCACTTTGTGTCAGTACGAGGTTCTGAAGTATTTGAGTTTTGCGCTTAGTACTTTGGCGAAAGCGGCGAAGATTTTACCGACCATGCTGTGGGGGTACATTTTACACGGGAAACGATTTCAGTCGAGCCAGTATTTGTCAGCGATTATTGTGACCACGGGTTGCTTTGTGTTTGTATTTAATTCATCGGTTGTTATTCAGTCGTCTTCCTCGACGGCATCGTCGTCATCGCAGTTGCTACCGCAAGCGTTCAAGGCGGTGTATGATGATAATTATGACTCGATAACCATCGGCGTGGGCATATTGCTCGTCTACCTCGCCGCGGACGGATTCACGAGCTCGTTTCAGCAAAGGCTGTTTCGAGTGCAGAAAACGTCCTTGTTCGATCAGATGTTTTGGATGTGCGTTTTTGGTACCATATTTAGCGGCGTTTGGTTGGTTTGTTCCGGGCAATTGATGTACAGCCTCACTTTTCTTCGCCGGCACCGAAAAATTTGCCAGGACATTGCGATTTTATCCTTATGTTCCGCGTTCTCCCAAATTGCAATCACGTACACCATTCGTGCTTTTGGTGCGGTGACGTTAGCATCTATAGTGACCGTTCGTCAAGTCGTCTCGATTGTGTTGAACTCGTTCGTGTATCACGAAAAGTTGGTGCCTTTACAATGGTTCGGCATGGGTTTGATCGTCCTTCCCGCCTTGTTCGGCGGCGATTGGTACAGGAAAGAGTTGGAGCGCGGCGATAGGTCGCACTCTACCTGGGATTTGAAGAAACTCTCCACGGATCCAGTCGCTTCAGAGAAGAAACCGGACGGAAGAGAGCACTTTTATCGCGTCCCGACTTTTCAAACTTTTTCTTTCGCCGCCAAAGGTGCTGCGCCCTCGACGCGCGAGCGAGACGATGAAAATGGATGACGACAAACGCAAACGAGTAGTTTTGTGCGCATAGAAAGAGCACCACGCATTTAGTAGTACCAGCATAGATTTAGTTTTGTATAATGTAATATAATAATAATAGAAGTCGTTG
>JGI20155J14468_10003740_pt1 | contig 10464 bp, 13 predicted proteins | sample COG_05_FD_14468 | JGI IMG/M metagenome (IMG submission 14468)
TTAGATGGCTCTTCTGAAATAGTTGAGCCGGAGCTTAAAGAGGGTTCAGCCGCTTAGCTTTTTAGAACTTCTTTTAGGTATTTCCCTGTATAAGACTTTTTTGACTGAGCAACTTTGTTTGGTGGTCCTTCTGCAATTATTAGACCTCCATCACTCCCTCCCTCTGGGCCAAGGTCTATTATCCAGTCACTTGATTTGATTACATCCAGATTGTGTTCAATTACCACCACAGTATTGCCTTGATCAGACAGCCTTTTTAAGACACCCAGCAGCAATTCAATATCATAAAAGTGCAGACCTGTTGTCGGCTCATCTAATATAAACAATGTTTTACCGGTGCTTCTTTTGGAAAGCTCTTTAGCAAGCTTAATTCTTTGGGCCTCTCCTCCAGATAAGGTAGTAGCAGACTGCCCAAGTGTTATATAGGTAAGACCTACATCTGCCAAAGTCTGCAGTTTATTTTTAATTGCCGGAATTGCTTCAAAAAACTCTAGAGCTTCCTCAACAGTCATGCTCAAAACTTCAGCAATATTTTTTCCCTTAAACTTAACTTCAAGCGTTTGTTCGTTGTATCTTTTACCATCACAAATATCACATTTCACATAAATATCTGCTAGAAAATGCATCTCCACCTTTATCATTCCATCTCCCTGGCATGCCTCGCATCTTCCTCCCTTTACATTAAAGCTAAATCGACCTGGTTTATAACCCCTTGTTCTTGCTTCATCAGACTGTGAAAATAAATCTCTGATATGTGAAAAGAGGCCTGTATAGGTTGCTGGATTAGATCTTGGTGTCCGACCAATAGGCGACTGATCTATTCCTATGACTTTATCTAGATGCTCTAAACCTTTTATTTGTTTGCATTTAATTTCTTTATTTAGATTTGCTTTATTTAGCAAAAAGCTGCTCATAGGCATCAAAGTTTGATTGATGAGCGAAGATTTACCAGACCCGGAGACACCGGTGATGCAAGTAAAAACACCCACAGGGATCTTCACAGTTATATGTTGCAAATTATTTTCATAAGCTTCAATAATTTCAATAAATTTATCAGGCTTCTTGGTGCTCTTGGGAAAATCAATCTTTCTTCTACCAGAGAGGTAAGCTGCAGTCATTGATTCCTTGCTTTGTAAGATGTCGGCTAACTTCCCTTGGGCGCAGATTTTCCCACCATGTTTGCCAGCCCCCGGACCAATGTCAATAATATGATCTGCACATCTAATTGCCTCCTCATCATGCTCAACTACTATTACTGTATTTCCAAGACTTTTAAGATGGTATAGGGTTTTAATTAGCTTTTCATTATCTCTTTGATGAAGGCCTATTGAAGGTTCATCGAGAACATAAGTTACGCCAACCAGGCCAGACCCAATTTGGCTAGCCAGTCTTATTCTTTGAGCTTCGCCTCCAGACAGTGATCCAGCACTTCTATCCAACGTTAGATAATTAAGCCCAACATCCTCAAGAAATGAAAGACGCTCTTTAATTTCTTTTAAAATCTTTTCAGCAATCGTTGCTTTGGCTCCATCAAGTTCAATATTTTGAAAAAAGGATAATGCATCCGAAATTTTTTGATTAGTAATATTTTGAATCGGAGTTGTATTAATAAAAATATTTCTTGATTCTTTTTTCAGCCTAGATCCTTCACAAGAATTACAGTGGCTATCTGAAAGCATTTTTGCTAATTCATTTCTAATAAATTCTGAATCTGTCTCTTTAAATCTTCTTTCAGTATTAGGAATAATACCTTCAAAACGGTGTTGTCGGACTATTTTGCTGCCACTACTAAAACTTTTAGAGAAGTTAATTTTATCCTTTGATCCCCATAATAAAATATTTTGGATTTCTTCAGAGTAGGATTCCCATGGAGTATCTAAATTAAAATCATAGTGCTTAGCTAAACATTTTAATTGATGGAAATAGAATCTATTCCTCCTATTCCATCCTTTAATAGCCCCTTCATTAATTGTTGCAGAATCATCTGAGATTAATTTTTTTTGATCAAAATATTGAATAACCCCTAAACCGTCGCATTTTTCACAGGCTCCAAAAGGATTATTAAAAGAAAACATCCTTGGCTCTAACTCTGTTACAGAATAGCCGCACTGAGAACAAGAAAAATTTGAAGAAAAAAGTAGTGCTTCTGATTCATCATCAAGCACCTCTATTTGAATCAGACCCCCAGATAGACTGAGAGCAGTATCAATTGATTCAGATAGCCTAGAGCGGTTGTCATCATCTTTCTGTAATTTCAATCTATCTACGATAGCTGATATATCATGTTTTTGGTTTTTATTTAACGATGGAAATTCATCTAACGGGTAGACCACGCCATTTATCTTCACTCTGACAAAGCCCTNAGCTTTNAGGTCTTCATAAATTCCAAGATGCTCTCCCTTTTTACCTCTTATTACAGGAGCCATCACCATGATTTTTTTATCATACCCAAGTGCATATATCTCATCACATATCTCACTGACGGTTTTGGCAGAAAGTTCTTCGTTATGATCTGGGCAAATTGGGATCCCAATTCTTGCATACAACAATCTGAGATAATCATATATTTCTGTAACAGTTCCCACGGTTGATCTTGGGTTATGTGAAGTGGATTTTTGCTCAATAGATATCGCGGGAGAGAGGCCATCAATTTGATCAACATCTGGTTTTTCCATCATAGATAAAAATTGTCTTGCATATGAAGATAGAGATTCCACATAACGTCTCTGACCTTCAGCATAGATTGTGTCGAAAGCTAGTGATGATTTGCCAGAACCTGATAATCCAGTTATAACTATTAATTTTCCTCGAGGAATTTCTAGAGAAATATTTTTAAGATTATGCGTCCGTGCTCCTTTTATAGAAATTTTATCCATTTTTTTTAAGAATTTTTATCCAGCTGATTTGTTTCGAGTTAAACTTAAGTAATTATAAGAGGTAATTATGGCTAGAGGAGTAAATAAAGTAATTTTGGTGGGTAATTTAGGACAAAAACCTGAAATGCGTTATACCCAGACAAATACAGCGGTCGCTACACTTTCCATTGCAACATCTGAGTCTTGGAAAGGATAAAGATTCTGGAGAGCAAAGAGAAAAAACGGAATGGCATAGAGTGGTCTTTTTTGGAAAATTGGCAGAAATTGCCGAACAATATCTTGATAAAGGCTCCCAACTTTATATTGAGGGCAAATTGCAAACAAGAAAGTGGCAAGATAAAGAGGGAAATGATAGATACACGACTGAAATACTTGGTAACGAGATGAATATGCTTGGTGGTAGGCAATCAACGGGTGATGGGGGTGCATATGATCAATCTCAACCTGCTACTCAGTCAGCTCCATCTCAAGAATCTCAAATCTCAGAGGAAGATATACCTTTCTAGATTTTAGTGACTTTCAAAACAATTACACTAGAACAGCATGAAAATCTTGCTGTTATTTTGTTAAATAGGCCAGAAAAATTAAACGCTTTTACATTCCTAATGATGGAAGAGCTCATTANNGCTCTAGACTTAATAGAGGTAGATGANAATCTAAAAGCAGTTATTATTTCAGGATCAGGAAGAGCCTTTTGTGCAGGCGCTGATTTAAGCAGTGGTAAAGATACATTTAATCCATCTTTTGATAATTTTGCAGTAAAAGAGAATGATTTCAGAAGAGATTCTGGCGGTATTCTTACTTTGAGGATGTATAAATTTTTAAAGCCAATTATATTTGCTTGCAATGGTCCCGCAGTCGGGATTGGAGCATCTATGCAGCTTCCCGGAGATATCCGCATTGCATCTGAAAATGCTAGGTTTGGATTTGTATTTAATAATAGAGGGATTGTGCCTGATGCATGCAGCAGCTGGTTTCTTCCAAAAATTGTTGGAATTTCCAAAGCTTTGGATTTAACCTTTTCTGGCAGAATCATAGAATGCCAGGAAGCTTTAGATATCTCATTAATTTCAAGTATTCACAAACCAGAAAATCTGATCGATGATGCTATAAATATTGCTCAGGCCCTCGTAGAGAAATCTGCACCAATCTCCATAGCAATCACTAGACAGATGCTTTGGAGGTCTTTCGGTCAAACTGATCCATACGATGCCCATGTTATTGAAAGCAAGGCTATTGATTCAAGAGGAGCATCAGATGATGCAAAAGAGGGCGTAAACTCTTTTCTTGAGAAGCGTCCAGCAAAGTTTAAAAATCTTATCTCCTCAGATATGCCTGACTTTTTTCCATGGTGGGACGAAAGAGACTGAATGTGAGTGTTTGGAATTCAGATCAAGCTTTTAGCTGGTATAACAAACAAGGCTGGCTAGTCGGGTGTAACTATCTTCCAAGCTCTTGCATTAATCAAATCGAAATGTTCCAAGAGGGCACCTTTAAGCTTGATGAGATTGCGAAAGAGATTTCTTGGGCAAAGGATCTTGGTTTTAATACCCTTAGAGTTTATTTGCATGATCTTTTGTGGCAAGAGAAAGATCAATTTTTAATAAGGTTTAATGATTTTTTAGATTGTTGTCAGAGCTTTAAAATGAAGCCCATTATTGTTTTATTTGATGATTGTCATTATCCATTCCCTCAGCTTGGCCCTCAGCCACTTCCAGTGAGAGGAATTCATAATTCTGGATGGAAGCAAAGTCCTGGACATCAAATTGTTACAGAGATCTTTGAATTAAATGCACAAAAGCATTTAAAAAGATTGCAAACATACACTCAAGAGCTTCTTGAGTTATACAAAGAGGATGAAAGAATCTTAATGTGGGATTTATACAATGAACCCGGGCAGTTTGGTATAGGAGAGAAATCATATACATTGCTTGATTATGTTTGGAATTGGGCTCATGAGATCAGACCTTCCCAACCTTTGACTTCTTGCTTAGATGGATCAATCGGCAACTCAATCATTTCCTTAAATCAGAGCAAATCTGACATTATTACTTTTCATACGTATGAGGCTGAAAAGCTTGAACCGACTATAAAAAAATTGAGAAAAACTGGCAGGCCTTTAATGTGCACTGAATATATGGCAAGAGAATATGGGACTACTTTTGAATTCTGCCTCCCAATTTTTAAAAAATATAACATTGCTTGTTATAACTGGGGTTTGGTTGCTGGACGCAGTCAAACGAATTTCAACTGGGAAACAATTTTGTATTTAAATGAAGAGAGAGATAAAGGTAATTTAGTGAAGGAGGGTGATAGCTTAATCGAACCAGATCAGTGGTTTCATGATATTTTCCGTCGAGATGGATCACCATACAGCATTGAAGAAACTACTTTCATAAAAAAAATATTACACAATAAGGAATCACAATGAATGACTTGGCTTGGAAAGAATTTGAGAGGGTGGATATCCGTGTTGGAACTATTTTATCTGCCGAGGAGTTTAAAGAGGCCATTAAGCCAGCAATTAAAATGACAATAGATTTCGGAAAAGAGATAGGCATTAAAAAATCATCGGCACAAATCACACATCATTATAGCCCTCAGTCTTTAATAGGCATGCAGATTACAGCAGTAATTAATTTTCCTAAAAAACAGATAGGACCATTTATGTCAGAGTGTCTTGTAACCGGCTTCACCCAACCTGATGGAAGTATTATTTTAGCTGTTCCCCAAAAAGGAGCCGCTAATGGATCTCGATTGGCTTAATTTATTTACTAAAAATGAGGCTTGCATTGGTTCCACCAAAGCCAAATGAATTACTCATTACAGCATTTATTTTTTGCTCTACCATTGATTGAGAAATTTTCAGCCCTTCCGCCTCTTCAACCAAGGTATCTATATTGATTGATGGAGCAATAAAATCATGCTTCATCATTAGAAGAGAATAAATTGCTTCTTGAGCACCAGTTGCTCCTAGTGAGTGGCCTGTCATAGATTTAGTAGATCCAATTATAGGAGCATTTGCTCCAAATACTTTTTTTATTGCGCCTAATTCAGCAATATCTCCAACTGGAGTGCTTGTGCCATGCGCATTGATATAATCAACATCAGATCCGTAAACCTCCATTGCCTCATTCATGCATCTTGTTGCCCCTTCGCCTGAAGGAGACACCATGTCATATCCATCTGAGTTTGCGCAATAACCTTTTAATCTTGCAATTATAGGAGCATTCCTTTTAATTGCATGTTCTTCTTCTTCTAGGATAAGCATTCCGGCACCTCCAGCAATTACAAAACCATCTCTATCAATGTCAAAAGGTCTAGAGGCTTTTTCAGGTGTACTATTGTATTGCGACGATAGGGCTCCCATTGCATCAAACATGGAGGACGAGGTCCAGTGATCTTGTTCGGCGCCACCAGCAATAATAATATCTTGTTTGCCTAACTGAATAAGTTCTGCTGCATGACCAATGCAATGGGCGCTGGTTGAGCATGCAGATGATATAGAGTAATTCACTCCTTTAAGCTTAAGAGTAGTCCCTAAAATGGCAGAAACGGTGCTCCCCATTGTTTTTGTAACCGCATAAGGTCCTATTCTTTTAGGCCCACGCTTTCTTGCAACATCAGACGCTTCTATTTGAGCGGCTGAAGAGGCTCCTCCTGAGCCAGCCACTATTCCAATTCTTGAAGTATTCATTTCCTCAAGGTTTAACGATGCATTGAGCAGCGCCTCTTGAGCAGCGATGTATCCAAATCCAGAGGCCTCACTCATGAATCGAAGAGTCTTTCTATCAATCAATTCAGATAAATTTAGATTTATGGCCCCAGAAATATGGCTTCTAAAACCCATCTCCTCATATATTAAGTTTTTTGTTATGCCGGATTTTCCTTTCTTAAGACTCCCTAAAACCTCTTGAATATCTGAGCCTATGCATGAGACTATCCCCATGCCGGTTACAANTACATTCTTCATTAGAATTCGCTGGTATCCTTAAATAGTCCAACCCTCAAACCATCTGCTGAATAGACATGACGATCATCAACAAACATATTCCCATCAGCAAATCCGACAACTGCTCCTCTGTTAACGACTCGTTTTATGTCAATTTCATACCTAACGATTTTTGCATTAGGAGTCACTTGACCAAAAAATTTAACCTTATCTGAACCNAGCGCTCTTCCATATCCAGGTAATTCAAGCCAGCAAAGGTAGAAGCCTAACAATTGCCACATGGCATCTAATCCCAGACATCCTGGCATTACTGGATCTGATTTAAAATGAACTTTAAAAAACCACAAAGTTTCCTCTATATTTAGATGAGCAATAATTTTTCCTTTGGAGTATTTTCCTGAAACCTTATCAATTTGGTCAATCGAATCAAACATTAGCATCTCATCTGATGGTAGACGACCATTGTTTGGCCCAAATAGATCTCCGTTTCCACAAGCAACTAAGTCTTCTTTTGTATATCTTGATGCAGGTGTGAATATCATATTTTCCTTAAATGCGAGATGTTTACTAAGTCTAGCATCTCATTATAGCAGGGGTGATTCTTTAATTTATCNAAATGTTTGAGAGATTCTTTTATATATTTATCCAATAAGGCATTTATTTCTTTTTGCGTTTTATCGTCTTGTATTATTTGATAGATTATATTTTGATCTTTTTTTAATAATTTAGATTGNCCCAAATTATTCAAAAGAAACCTTTTATNTTTTTTATTAGCATTTTGCAAAGCAAAATATAGCGGAAATGTAATTTTTCCNTCCNTGAAATCTTTGAAAGCGGGTTTTCCTATATTAGTTCCATATGCCTCATAATCCAAAATATCATCTTTAATCTGAAAAGCAGTTCCCAAAGCTTTGCCAATTAGTCCAAATATTTTGATTTCTTCTTTGGATTTGCACGCAAGCATTGCTCCAGTTTTTGCTGATGCTTCAAAAAGCCTACCTGTTTTTAGATAACTAACTTTTAGTAAGTCATCAAGCTTAAGAAGTTGTTTTTTTTCGAAGAGTTCTAATTGAATAATTTCACCCCTGGCAATATCATTGGTGGCTTTTGCCAATTCATCTAAGATAGATGGGATGCCTAGTTTTACCATCAAGATAAAGGCTTTTGAATAAATAAAATCTCCCATTAAGACGCTGTATGAGTTTGTCCAGACTTGATTAACAGACTTTGTGCCTCGTCTTCGCTCTGACTCATCTACCACATCATCATGAACTAATGTTGCTGTATGCAAAAGCTCAATAATGCTTGCTAAAGCAATTCTATTATTAGGCTTAATATCTGATGATTTAGAAGCAAGCAAGCATAATAATGCTCTTGTTTTTTTTCCCTGTGCATTAAAAATATATTCATAAATTTCCTGAATTATTTTTTCGCTGGCAAGCTCTTTTGCAATAGTGGCTTGCACTTTATTGAGTTCAGTTTTGGTAGTTTTTGTAAGTAGGTACATCTTAAATAATTAGAAGCCTAAAATTATACATAAGTATTGATAATTTCCTTCAGAAAGCGTATATTTTGCCACCTTTAGAGATAACTATGTATGCAGTAATAGAAGCAGGTGGAAAACAACATAAAGTCGAGCTAGGACAAGTCCTAGAAGTTGACCTTATGCAAGAAGAATCAGGGGCTGATCATGCTTTTGAAACTGTAATGCTTTATGTTGATGGTGATGACGTTCAGATTGGACAGCCTTATATAGAAAATGCAAAAGTGGTTGCAGAGGTAGTTGAAGAAGTAAAAGGTGAAAAGGTCTCAATTCTTAGGTTTCGCAGAAGAAAGCACAGTATGAGGAAAATTGGACATAGGCAGAGATATACACAAATTAAAATTAAAGAAATCAACGTTGGTAAATAGAAATGGCACATAAGAAAGCAGGTGGTTCCAGTAAAAACGGTAGAGATTCTAACTCCAAAAGACTTGGTGTGAAACGTTTTGGCGGCCAAACTGTTAAGCCTGGTGAAATTATAATACGTCAACGTGGTACTAATACTCATCCTGGTGAAAATGTTGGCATGGGCAAAGATCACACTCTATTCGCTACTTCAGCCGGTCAAGTGCAATTCACTTATAAAGGTATAAAGCAAAAGAAGACAGTCAACGTCATTTCCCAGTAAATTATGAACTTCATCGATGAAGCTCTGTTAGAAGCAAGGGCTGGAAACGGTGGTGCAGGATGTACAAGCTTTAGAAGAGAAAAATTTATTCCTCGAGGCGGTCCAGATGGTGGTGATGGCGGCAAGGGTGGAGATGTNATTTTTCGTGTTGATCCTAATCTTAATACCTTAGTTAATTTTCGNAATCAAAAATANTTGATTGCNAAAAATGGCCAGTCTGGAGCAGGCAATAAAAAAACAGGACAAGANGCTGAGGATCTTGTTGTAATGGTTCCAAAAGGTACTGTAATTTTTGATTCTATTTCCAATAAACTTATTTATGACTGTTGTGACGAAGGAATNGACTATCTTGTTGCTAAGGGTGGTGATGGAGGGGCTGGAAACTTTAGATTTAAATCCAGNACTAATCAGGCCCCTAGGCGCCATACAGCGGGCTGGCCTGGAGACGAACTTTCTATTAGGCTTGAGTTACGTTCCCTTGCAGANGTTGGCTTGGTTGGATTNCCGAATGCAGGCAAATCTACTTTTTTAAATAGCGTCTCTGCAGCACGCCCAAAGATTGGCGATTATCCTTTTACAACTCTTCGCCCTAATTTAGGCACTGTTCAAATTTATGACACCTCATTTATTATTGCCGATATTCCAGGTTTAATTGAGGGGGCATCTGAAGGAGCAGGCCTAGGATTAAACTTTCTAAAACACATTTCTAGAACTGGCCATTTATTGATCCTGTTGGACCCGCAAAATTTAGAAAGATCAATTGAAGAACAGCTTACAATTCTTCTTAATGAGCTGAGAACCTATGATCCCAGCTTATTAGAGAAAAGCATATGGATTGCTATCAATAAAAAAGATACCCTCGAAGAGGAAATGCAAAATCAGCTTATTGAGCTCATCCAAAACAAAATTTCTTTATTAGATATTAATAATGATGGGATAGTTACGATTTCTGGTTTTACAGGGGATGGAACTGGAACATTGTTGGGTATGATTGCCAACAAGATGNCAGAAACCCTAGATTAACTAAGNTCTTTTACAGCTTTTACTAANCGGCTTTTTGTTCTGGCAGCAGCATTTTTATGTATCACTTTTTTGGCAGCTGTTGAATCTAATACTTTTTGAGCAGTTTTAAGCAATTCTGCTGCAGATTCTTTGTTATTTTCAGCTATCGCATTACGCACAGCTTTTACTGCTGTTCTAGCTTGAGATCTTTGAGAGTGCTTCAACTTATATCTGTCAGCATTCTGACGAGCTCGTTTAATTGATTGTTTACTATTTGCCATATCTTTAAATATTAGATGGGCTAGTTTAATGATCTTGATCAAGTCTGTCTACTGAATCAATAAAATATATTGATATATAAAAATTGGTGGAGGCGGCGGGAATTGAACCCGCGTCCGTTAGTTCTTCAACCTGACTTCTACATGCTTAGCTCACTCTTTTTGTTTCACCTTAATGACCCGAA
>JGI20155J14468_10003757_pt1 | contig 10444 bp, 8 predicted proteins | sample COG_05_FD_14468 | JGI IMG/M metagenome (IMG submission 14468)
AAATCACTAGCTATTGTGTTTTTCCCTATTGCTGTAGAAGAATTTCCGCTTGCTGTTGTTTGATATCCAATGGATGTAGAACCATAACCGCTTGCTGTTGTTTTATATCCAATGGATGTAGAACCAAAACCGCTTGCAGTTGTTATAAAACCCATTGCAGTAGAGGCACCCCCGGTAGATGTAGTTTGATGTCCCATTGCTATTGATGCGCTATTAGTAGCTTCTGTTTCAAAACCCATTGCTATAGATGTTTCTCCACTAGCTGTACTGTTATTGCCGATTGCAGTGGATGTTACTCCACTTGCTGTACTACTATTTCCCATTGCAGTAGAGGCGGTATTTGTTGCAGAGGTTTGATAACCCATTGCTGTGGATGTTATTCCACTTGCTAATGTTTCTCTTCCAATTGCTGTAGATACTGTATTTGTTGCCGAGCTTTGATAACCTATTGCAGAAGCATTGGTTCCGCTATTAGTTGTACCACTAGTAGCTACTTGTGCTGTCGCATTAATTCCGACAGAAAACACTAAAAGGATAAAAAGTTTATTCATATTCACAATTTTAATTATTAAAAAAAAAACATCATCTAACAGAGTTAATTAAAACGAAATCTAATTAATTGAAAATGTATATTTTTTCACCAAGACAATGATACTAATTATTTCTTGTGGTGATAAAAATTAAAATTTTTATAAAATATCTTTTTATATTATTTATTATCTATAATTAAATTAAACAACAGATTAAGAATCCTAAAACCTTACTATTACACATCATTATACAAACACCTCCCGCCAAAAGAAAACCGATATTTTTTGAGTAGGGTAGTTGCAATTAAAAATTACTATTGAGATTTTTTGACTTTTTGCTATAACTTAGTTATAGTTAAAAGCAGTAAAGGCAACGATTCAGGCAACCAAAAAAATAAACCCCTGTAAATCAATGACTTACAAGGGCTTTTGCGGAGAGACGGGGCTCTATCTTCGTTGGAAATTGATTGATTAGCTTTTTAAAATAATTTTAGAATTTTTTAAATTTATATAATAAATTTTATATCTTTTATCAAAATCACTTGGTTTAGTTTTTATAAATTTTAAGGAACTATTATTGAAAAGATATTTAAATTTTGAATCAAGTTTCTCAATTAAATTATTTTTTCTTCTAATATTATGAGATCGATCATATTGATCTTGATTAATCAAGTCTTGAATAATATTATTTTCTAAAATATTATTATTTTTTAAAAACTCTTTTAATACAATAAATTCATATTTTGAAATCAAAACAAAATTCCGTCGATATTTAATTTTATCATTATAAATAAATATAGAATTATAATATCTTTTAAATTTTGTGATTGAAAATAATATTAAGACTATTATTAATATAATTATAAAAACACTTAAAAATTCAGTTTTATTACCTAAGTAAATTTCTCTTTTCTTGGGCCCAAAAAATTCAGATTCGTTTCTTGATACCATTACTTTTTGATTATTATTTCGAGTAACTATAAAGTGAAGTTTATTATTAAAAAAATGAACTTTAAATCTCTTATTATTTTTTAGAAAAGTTGTATTTACATCAAATGTTTCAAGTTTATTCGATTTAATATCAAATACTTGCATTTCATTTTTATTTCTGCTTACTATTTTATCTTCATACATAAAAGCAAAAGAATCGTAAAGCTCAAAGTATTTAGAAGATTGAATAAATTTCCAACGTAACTCTTCAAATGAAAAAGTCCATGAATCATCAAGTAATATTCTGTTTTCTCTCTTTTTTAAATCAACTGTAGTTCCACCTAAAATAATAAATTCATCATCATTAATGGTGTGAAAATTCGAAAATCTCCCAGTTGGAGCGATCTCGTGTTCTATCTCTATTGACTCCCATTCATTTGTGTCAAAATCGTATCTTATTATAAAATCTCTTGCACTAAAAAATCCATAACCCCCATACCTATATATTTCATTATTGTAAGTAAATATTGAGCTTTCAACTTGCATTTTATGGTTGAAAGATTTGTCTATTCTTTTAATTGAATCATTTTTTAACTTTAAAACTAAGCCTCCTATATTACTTACGAAATAAAATTCATTATTGATAATAATTGGTTTAAATGATTTGAGGTTGTAATCCTTGTTATAATATTTAATTTCTTTGGATAAACTAAATTTATTTAGATTTATTTCATATCTCTTTTGGTTTTCAAAAAGATGAATTGTTGCTTTATTATTTAAGCTGTGAATTATATTTTTTGGAATAATTATTTCTTGTGAAAATATAGTTGTGCTAATTAAAAAAAATATAATAGTTGTAGTTTTTATAGAATTTTGCATTTCAATAGTTTATTATAGGTGTTTTGCAATACACCTACTTTTGTCTAAGTTAAAATTATAATTTTTTTTAAATTTAATTAAAGATTTTATATGAAAAATTCTAAAAATCCAACACAATGGTCAAAAATTGAATGGAAAAATTCGTATGCATTGTACGAGGCCACAAATTTATATGAATTAGATGATAGTATAAGTTTTAAAGAATTTAAAATTAAAATTTTAAACGATGAAAATTTTTTATTTTTAAATAGATTAAAAAAGGGTATGGACAAGTCTACATACAACCCATGGGATATGAGTACTTAAAATTATATTCATCTTAAATTTTTTAAATGAAAAAACTTTTATCTAAATCAACATTTGTTCGAGGTTTGCAGTGTGAAAAATCATTATATCTTTATAAAAATCACTTTAATTTAAAAGATACTCCTTCACTTTCTCTTAAAACTATTTTTGAACAAGGAACCAGTATAGGATTATTAGCTCAACATTTGTTCCCTGGTGGTGTTGATGCATCCACAAAATTTTATATAAATATTAATGATTCAGTTAAAAAAACTATTGATTTTATAAATCAAGGAGAAACTACAATATATGAAGCTACATTTATTTATGATAATGTGCTTGCGGCCTTAGATATTTTAGTTAAAAAAGAAGATGGTTGGCATGCTTATGAAGTAAAGAGCTCAACTAGAATATCTTCCACATATTTGAATGATGCCGCTATCCAATATTACACTATCATTAACTCGGGAATTAATTTAAAAGACATATCAATAATTTATATCAATAAAAATTATTTAATGAATGAAAATATTGATGTTAGTCAGTTATTTAATATTGAATCTGTCTATGACAAAGTTTTAAAATTAAATGATCGAATTCCAAATGATGTTACTAGGCTTAAAAAGGTTTTAATGAGTTCTAAAGCTCCAAACGTTGATATAGGAACTCATTGTTCAAAACCTTATGAATGTGATTTTAAAGGAGTGTGTTGGAATCATATTCCAGATTATTCAATTTTTGATATTTCAAGATTAAGTACAAAGAAAAAATTCGATCTCTACAAAAAAGGTATTGTCAAAATAGACCAAGTTGATATTAATAAAACACCATTAAATTCAGATCAATTAATTCAAGTTCAATCCGATCTTAATAACAAAACTTATATAGAAACAAAGAAAATAAAAAAGTTTATTAAAGATTTAAAATACCCACTCTTTTATTTAGATTTTGAAACCATCTCCTCTGCAATCCCAATGTATAAAAACACTAAACCGTATCAACAATTAGTTTTTCAGTATTCCTTACATGTTCAAAAATCTATCAATTCTAAAATAGTACATTCTGATTATTTAGCCAATCAAAACGAAGACCCAAGATCTCAATTTATTGAGAGACTAATTAACGATTGTGGTAATTATGGAGATATTATTGTGTATAATATTAGTTTCGAAAGAGGAAAACTAAAGAATCTTATAAAAAATTTTCCGAAATATTCTTTACAATTGACAAGTATAATTAATAGACTTAAAGATTTAATGTTACCATTTAAAAACAAATGGTATTATTCCCCAAAAATGAAGGGTAGTAGTTATTCTATTAAATACGTTCTCCCAGCTTTAGTACCCGATTTGTCTTATGATAATTTAGATATTAAAGATGGTGGTACTGCTTCAAATATATTTTTATCAATGGTTAATGGCACATTTAACGGAAATGTTAAAGAAACTAGAAAACAATTGTTGGAATATTGTTATATGGACACCTTTGCAATGGTGAAAATTTTAGAAAAACTTATCCAAATTTAAAAAATGAAAATAATATCTTCAGTAACTATATTGATTCTTTTTACACTACTAATAGGTTGCGATGATAATATCTATGATAATTTTCCAGATAAATATACAATGGAATTAGATGGCAGATTGGATACTACAAATGAAGGTTTGTTTAAACTAAATTTAAATTCTTCACAAAACTCCATTCAAACAATTCATAGAATAAGTGGTAAACTTCTTAATCATGGAAAAGAGCCTAAAAACCCACAATTGGTTGAATGGGAATCATCTCATAGTTGGATTTTAAGTGATACAGCTTATGTATTCATTCGTAGACAAATAAATGTATTTGGTGATTGGGTTGATGTAGATACAACTTATGTAACTGGATTTACTGGAACTATAGTTCCCACGATAAACGAGTTTTCTTACAGTGGAGATAGTGGTGAGATAAATACAGTCATAGCTCCGATTGATGAAATGGCTGGGGATACACTTATTGTTCAAGCAAAGTATGAAAAATTAAATAAAATTATTAGAATCGTATTAAAATGAAAGTCGGTACATAAATTAATAAAACGAATGAAAAAAAAATTACGTGTTTTTGATTTTGACGATACACTAGTAAAAACTAATTCTTTTGTTTATGTGTCAAATTCTGGAAAAATTCAAAAATTAAATCCGGGTCAATATGCAGTGTATAATAAAAAAAAAGGGGATGAATTTGATTATTCGGATTTTGATCAGGTTAATAAACCTAGACAAATTAGGCAAATGACTAAAGTGTTTAAAAGAATTGCAAATAAAAGAGATGGCATTGGTTTATATATTCTTACTGCTAGACAGAATTATAAACCGATTGTTAAATATTTAAATGATATTGGGATAAATACAAAAAATATTTTTGTGAAAGCTCTAGGTTCTAATAATCCCATAGACAAATCTAATTGGATTGAAAATAAAATCGATAATGAAAATTACAATGATGTTTATTTTGCAGATGATTCTTTAAAAAATATAGAAGCTGTTAGCAATATGTTGTCAAAAAAAAACGTTAAATATACTGTTCAAAGAGTTGAATATGATTAATAATTTATTAAAACATATATTAACTATGATAAAATCTTTGAAAGAGAATTTCTAGAAAAATTTCCAAAAAACAATAGGTGTATTACAATACACTCAATTTTAAATTACCAGGATATATTTATTTGTAAATTAAATTGTTGTAATAAAATATTGTATGCAAAATAAACAAATAAACTTTCAACTTGAACAGCTTGGGCTTTCTAAAATTGATTTATCTGAGATTGATTTAAAAGAGTTTGAAATATTGGTTAAAGTTGATGGTGGAGTTTCTGAACATTTAATAGTAAATGACGGAGATCTCTGTTTGGATTGCACAATGGAATGGAATATTGGAGAGTTTAAATATTATATACCACCTAAAACTCTTTACACATTACTTTCACAAAAACCATTTAACGAAATTAACTCATCAGATTTATTTGAATATAATCAAGAATTGTGGGAAACAAAAAGTGGTAATTTAACAATTAACAGTGTTAATGATTTTGATTTAGAAGATATTGACCAAATTTCTATAATTCTTGAGGGTACTGATTATGAATTGACAGAAGAAGAAAAGGATAGTTCACATGACCAATTAAGATCGATTATTGAAGATAAGATGCATTCTTTGTACAGTAAAGGTAATATAGATGACTCTGAAATTGATTTTTCTAATTTATATAGTCTGGAAATCAAGAATTACGATAATGCTTCTGTTAGTACTTCGAGTGGTGGAGTAGTTATTTAGAAATGGCCAGAACAGAGCATGATGTTGAAAATTTTACAACCTCTATAAATTATTCATTAAAATATTTAGACTATGAGTTAGACACTAATGTGAAAGATTATATCAAAAATATTGACCTTTCTAAATCTATTCCAGACAATATTTCTTCAACTTTTAGATTAATCTCAGAATCATTTGAAAGTTCCGAGCAATGGGAAAAGGCGATTGAATATTATTTACATTATGTAAAAATTAATCCTAATAATGATTATGGATACGCTCATATTGCAAGGTGCTATGATGAACTTGAACAAATTGACGATGCAATAGAGTTTTATAAAAAAGCTATAGATATAAACCCACACAACATATACGCAATTACGCAGTATGCTGATGTTTTAGTAAAAAAGAAAGGAGATAATGATTCAGCAATAAATGTTCTAGATCAGGGAATTAAAAATAATCCAACCCAACCAATAAATACAACTAATATTTCTTGGCTATTCAGATTAAAAGGAGAAATTTTTTGGAAAAAAGATGAAACTGCTGAGTCTGTAGATTGCTATGAAGAAGCAGTTAAGAATGGTGGAGGTAATGATGCGTTTTGTTTTTTAAGAATTGGTCATGGTTATTACAAACTAGATAATCATGAAAAATCAATATCTGCATTTGAAAAATGTTATGACCTAAGCGATCAATATAAAGATGGTTTTACTTATTATTGGATGGCAGATAGTTTAAAAAGGGCTAAAAGATATGAAGAGGCAATTAAATATTCGCAATTAGCAATTGACATAAATGATGAAAGAATTAACCGTTTTGCATATTCAATTTTAGGGTTTTCAAAACTTAAAGTAGAAGATTATCAGGGTTCAGTTTCTGCTTATCTTAATTCGAGTAAAGATAAATGGGACCTGAATAACCTAGGAAAATCTTACTATGCTCTAAAACAATATGAAAATGCCTTAAATGAGTTTAATAATGTTATTGAAATAGATCCAAAATATAAATGGGCCTATCACGGGAAAGGTGATTCGCATTTTCAATTAGCTGAGTTTGATGAGGCATTAAAATCCTATGAAAAATTAATAGAATTAAGTAGCAATTACGTAGGATTTAATACTCGTCACATTGGAAGAAATATGGCTCTCCTATACCACTATTTCGAAAAATATGAAAAGGCTATTTATTATTATAATGAGTTCAAATATGATAAAAAAGAAACATTATGGAAACATTACCTTTTGTTAATGGCTTTAAAAAAGGATAAGGCAAGCAATATTTTTAAAAATCCAAGGGAAATACAATTTATTACTGACGAAAGTTTATCTTTAAATGCAGATAAAGCTATTTTAGATAAATCTCGACTTAATAGAGTAATTTCTAAGCCATACTATCAAGAAGGTGAAAATGATGGCTTATATAATCATGAAATCTGCTTAAATGATTTGTCAATAATTTTAAAATCTTCTCCCAATAATTATGAAGCATTATTCCAAAGAGCTAATATTATAAGTGGAAATATTGTTCCAAAGGAAGATTTCACTAAAGAAGGTTTAAGGGTTATTGACTTAGAGTCCTCTAAAAAAGATTTAATTGAATGTATTAAAATAAACAATTTTTTACCTGCTTTCAAACTATTAATTACAATTGAAAATGATAATGTTAAACTTATCAATGAAGTTGTTAGTAAAGGTAATAAACTATTTAAAGATGATTGGTCATGGTGGTTTAGTGCTGCTAAATCCATGAAAAAAATAGAACAATTAAACAAATCCAAAGATTATTTTCTAAAGTCAATTAAATTAAATCCAGAAAATTCAGAAAGCTATTATGAAATTGGAAATGTTTATTTAGCTCTCGATGATGCAGAAAATTCAATAAAATCTTTTAAAGAAGCAATTCAAATAACTAAATGGGAAGATAAATATAAAATTGGATTGTGTGATGCTTATTTATTAAACTCGAATCTTGATTTAGCAGAAAAAGAAATTAAAAATCTTATAATTAAACAAAAAACTGTAGAAAAAATTTACTACGATCAATACTTTAAAGTATTGGAAAAACGGTATAATAAACCAAATCTGATAAATTTATTTCGTGAATATATTTCAGAAACTTGGTCATCACATCCTTCTGTAATTTTTTATAATGAAGATGGTTCATTAAAAAATTCAATTGAACAGCACAACAAAATATTAAATCTTTTAAATGAAAATTTAGCTACATTTTTAAATAAATGTGATAGCATGAAATCGTATAAAGAGGATTTGTTTGAGTTTTGGGAAGTATTTAAGGACACGGAGATTGAAAATTATTTAAAGAATGGATCTTATCAATCAAAATTTCGTTTAAGTAAAAATAAATCATTAACTAAAAAGCAACTCTCAATTCTTCTTGAAAACGGAAGTTTTTCCATTTTAGAAAATGTAGTTGCTAACCCTTTATTTAACAAAGACGAACTTAAAGAAATTATTTCAGGAGATGATCTAAGTTATCAATACTCATATAAGCTTATGGGTGCAATATTAAATCCAAATGCAGATCAATCAATAATTGAGTCTTTAAAAAATAACTCATTTAATTGGGTCAAAAAGTTAGCCTATTCAAAAGTCGATAAATATTCTAAAGAAGATTTGAACGATAAATACAAACTATTAGGTTTGATAGAAAACGATAAAATAGATAAAAGTTTAAAACCTACTTTCCACAAAAAGCTTAAGTTAACAGAGGGAAATAACTACACCATTAAATTCAACGATTCTAGTGGCTCAATGCTTGAGTATGTTTATTCAGAATTTGAATATGAAGAAATTATTGACGAATTAACTGAGTCAATATTGTCTGATGATGAGGAAAGTTGGTATGACCATTGCTCCTCAAATTGGTATAATTATGGAGATAGTGAATACGGATTGGATACAAGTATTAGAAATTTCTATAAATTCAATTGACTTGAATAATTCAACAGAAATTTTCTTAGGAGAAAGAGAAACGTTTGATAGATTTAAAAACATAGGTGAAGGAAGGTTTATTTTTGAGGCTTCCTCTTACGAAGCAGGTGAATATGTTTTTGAAGAAATGACTTTAGAATTTGAGTTCAGGCCTGAGTGTCTTACTATTGAGACTTCTGACTTTAAAATGTTAATTAATGGAATAGAATACTATAATCCTGTAACAGATGAGGACTTTTATTCAAGAGGGGAATTAGTTGAATCACGAACAAAAGGAACTGATATTGAACTTTTCTTTAAAAATAAAAATGGTGAAGTGTTTAGTATACCAAATTATGAAGATCTTCAAGAAGATATTGAAGAAAGTCAACAAAAGGTTATGACTAAAGAAACAATCCATAGTTTTTTCAAAAAATAATCAAAACAAAAATTACAAAGTAAAATGCCAAACACATATTTAATAAAACGATCACCCGATTTAACTGATAAAGGTATATTAATTAAAAAAAATATTCAAAAGAAAGGCTATTCGGAAAGTGGAGTTAATCGTCCACCTAGTTTAAAACTAAATGTTGGAGATATTATTTATGTTTCTGAGACTAATTACGGAATTTATGCAAAAGGGAAAGTAATTGATGTAAAGAAATCTCCCATAATTTTTAATAACTACCACGATATAATCAATTATTTCAACAAAGAAACTGATGCTAAGTATTGTTTTGATATTATGTCTAAACTCAAAGCTGCTAAAAACAAAAACCCTGATAATGTGGTGTTTTTTCATGAATATTTTATAAATCAGTCCCTGTTAGATAAAGTAGTTCCGTTGGAGGGACCTTTAGCTAGTTTAAAGAAAGTTCAGCGCGCATTTAGTAAAATAAAGGAACCTTTATTAAATGAAATTGAAAATCCAACTAAACAAATTAATATAAAACTTAATTCATCAATTCCTGGTGCGTTGAGACAAAAATTATATTCTTTTTTTAATAAAAAGTATAGTATATCAACTTGGATTGATATTGATCATTTCGTTCCAAAATCTATTGGTGGACCAGGTAATATTATAGAAAATTTAGTTCCAGTAGGATTTAGTTTGAATAGATATAAAAGTAATTCTGTACCAAAAGGTTTATTTGTAGTTGCCGCAAACTTCGAAGAGCTAAAAGATATAGTTGTTAATAGCTTTGCTAACCAAAATAATATGTTTCTTAAATCTGTAAAAGCAAAAGATAACGCCAAGAAAATATTATCCATTGTGAATTCTTGGGAAAATGAAAAGGATTTAACAGAAGTTAAAAATTTTTATAAACTGGTGTTGAAATACCATCATCCAGAATATATTAGTTTGATTGAAAACATTAATTCTTAGAACAGAAATAATAATAATAATAACAATAATATGGATGCACTATTAAAACAAGAATTTGAAATACCATGCCCAGGTGGAGGTAGATCAGCTAAAATGAAATTACAGAGAATATTAAGCTCATCGTCTGTAAAAACATCAAAGGGTGAATACAAGCTTAAATCTAGCTCTAAATCTAACATTAAATCTCAATTAAGAAAGATGGA
>JGI20155J14468_10003759_pt1 | contig 10441 bp, 10 predicted proteins | sample COG_05_FD_14468 | JGI IMG/M metagenome (IMG submission 14468)
TTGGCGATAACTTGATTGATGCTTATATCAAGCTAAAGCATAGTCAATGGAATGATTATTCAGCCCATTTAAGCCAGTGGGAGAGAGATAATACTCTTGACTGTTAATGATACAAAAAGCGTTTAAACAAGTAAGATGCTGAAATGGACTACGATAAATTTGAATTAGGTGATGTTACTCTTCTATCTGGAGATGTATTAAGTTCAGCATTCTTGGCTTATAAAACCTATGGTAAATTGGATGCCAACAAAAGTAATGTTGTTGTTTTGCCTACTTTTTATACAGGCTCTCACCAAAGAAATGAAGGCTTTTTTGGGAAAGGCAGGGCAATAGATCCAGATAAGCACTTCGTAGTTTCAATTGACATGTTTGGCAACGGACTCTCTTCCTCACCAAGCAATACTGAGTCACCTCAGGATGGTCCAAGGTTCCCTCATGTCTCTCTCTGGGATAATGTTGCATGCCAGTATCGGCTTATCACTGAGGCATTAGGAGTCAAGAGGATTGCACTCGTTACAGGATGGTCAATGGCTGGTTGCCAGTCCTATCAGTGGGCTGCGCAGTACCCTGACTTTGTTGATGCCATCTTACCATTTTGCGCTTCAGCTAAAACTTCACCACACAACTATGTGTTTCTTGAAGGTATTAGGGCGGCACTTTGTGCAGATCAAAATTGGAATAATGGTGAATACACCTCTCCNCCTATTGATGGACTCAAAGCATTTGCGAGGGTCTATGCGGGATGGGCATTCTCACAAACTTTTTATCGAGACTCACTCTATAAAACAATTGGCTANGAATCAATTGAGGATTTATTGGTGGACTGGGAGGAAGATCATGCTGAAAATTGGGATGCTAACAATCTTCTCTGTAAGCTAAGGACTTGGCAGACTAGTGACATCAGTATCGGCCCAATCTACAATGGAAATTTTGAAGAAGCGCTAAAATCAATTAAGGCCAAATCTATCTTAATGCCTTGTACTCAAGATTTATATTTTCCACCTGAGGATAACGCCATTGAGGCGAGTCATATGACGCATGCAGAGTTTCGACCTTTTGATTCACCGTGGGGGCACTGCGCTGCAAACCCTGGAAATGATGCTGACTTTACTCAAGCCCTTGAGAAAAGCTTACAGGAACTTTTGGAATACTAAATGTATGGTTTGATATGACAATTACGTGGCAAGATTTTGAAAAAGTTGACATAAGAATTGGAACGATCATTATGGTCGAGGATTTTCCAGAAGCAAGAAAGCCAGCTTATATACTTCATGTTGACTTTGGCACTGAAATTGGAATCAAGAAATCTAGTTCGCAAATTACTGACCTCTACAATAAAGATCAATTGAAAGATAAACAAGTCATGGGGGTTGTGAATTTTTCACCTAAGCAAGTTGGACCTATTATGAGTGAATGTCTTGTTTTAGGGTTTTATCGTCAAGACAATTCTGTGGTGTTAGCAACTAACGATTTGCCTATTGATAATGGCTCAAGACTTTTATAGTTTTTTAACTTTATTTCATAGTGATTCAATCAAATCAATACCTATTAGAAGATATATAGTTCAATTGATTCTATAATATTTTTTCATCAAATATATTATAAAGTAATGTTTTTATGTATTACTTTTTGATATAAAAGTATAATAATTACAAAATAGTATCAGTTATCTCCATGATTACATTAGTTTTTTACAAATATTGAGCGTATATTTTATCGTTCGTAGTTGATTTTCTGCTACGTAAAATAAAAAAATAGAGGAGATTTAATATGAAAAATTTAAAAATCTTGGCTGGTAGTGCCATACTTGCAGTTGCAAGTTCTGCTGCTGTCCAAGCCGGCGAATTAACAATCGCTACTGTAAATAACGGTCATATGATCACGATGCAAGGACTTACCGGTCACTTCGAAAAAGCTAACCCTGGTGTTACAGTAAATTGGGTAACTTTAGATGAAGGCACTTTGCGTCAGCGTGTGACAACTGACATTGCTACAAAAGGTGGTCAGTTTGATGTAATGACAATTGGTATGTATGAAGCACCAATGTGGGGCGCAAAAGGTTGGCTGCACTCTTTAGACTTTGGTTCTGATTACGATGTAGATGATATCCTGCCTGCTATGCGCGGTGGTTTATCAGCTAATGGAAACCTTTATGCAGCACCATTTTATGGTGAAAGCTCAATGATCATGTATCGTAAGGACTTATTAGATGCTGCTGGAATGACGATGCCAGACAATCCTACATGGGGCCATGTTGCTGATGCAGCTGCAGCTATGACGGATAAGGCTAATGGACTTTATGGTATTTGCCTTCGTGGTAAGCCAGGTTGGGGTGATAATGCTGCATTTATAACTACAATGGCAAATTCTTTTGGTGCAAGATGGTTTGATGAAGAGTGGAAGCCTCAGCTTGACTCTCCAGCTTGGAATCATGCACTTAACTTTTATGTTGATCTAATGATGAATTACGGTCCTCCTGGAACACCAGGCTATAGCTTTAATGAAATCTTAGCTTTAATCAATGAGGGCAAGTGTGGTATGTGGATTGACGCGACCATCGCTGCTTCATTCGTTTCTGATCCAAGTCAATCTAAAGTGGCTGATGTAATTGCTTATGCTCAAGCACCTGTAGCAGTTACACATCGTGGAGCAAACTGGTTGTGGGCATGGGCTCTAGCTGTTCCCGCTGGAACACAGCAATCAGAAGACGCCCTTAAGTTTGTTGAGTGGGCTACTTCAAAGGAGTACATTGAGCTTGTAGGTAATGAAGTTGGTTGGGGAAGCGTTCCAACAGGAACTCGCTCAAGTACCTATCAAAATGCTAATTTCTTAGCCGCAGCTAACTTTGCTGATGCTGAGATGAAAGCTATTTTGTCAGCTGATCCTTCAAACAGCACGCAAGATCCAACACCTTATCAAGGTGTTCAGTTTGCTTCAATTCCTGAATTCCAGGCCATTGGTACTGCAGCTGGTCAGCAATTTAGTGCTGCTGTGGCAGGAAGAATTTCTGTTGAAGATGCGCTTGCTGCTGCTCAAAAAGCGGCAGAAAGAGAAATGATCAAAGCTGGTTACTACTAGATAGTAGCTAGTGAAACGGGCCAGTTTTTTTTGCTGGCCCGTTTTTTTTAATATTTTGGAGTTTTTTGTTACATGAAAGTCAGTTATACCAAAGCCTTACAAGCTCCAAGTATCATCCTTTTACTGCTTTGGATGATCGTTCCATTAAGTATGACGCTATATTTTTCATTCATGCGTTACAACTTGCTTTACCCAGAGAGAACAGGTTTTACTGGATCTCTTAACTATGATTTTTTTCTAACAGATCCAGCTCTTTTTGATGCAGTCTTAAATACACTAACTCTAGTTGGAAGCATTATTACTATCTCTGTTGTTCTCGGTATGGGGATTGCACTTCTGCTTCAAGAAGCATTCCGGGGAAGAGGTATAGTAAGAGTCATGCTGATTTCACCCTTCTTTATTATGCCTACTGTTAATGCTTTGATTTGGAAGAATATGTTTATGAATCCTGTCTATGGGTTGTTTGCTTTTGTAAGCGGGCTTTTTGGGTGGCCAATAATTGATTGGCTATCAGACCTTCCACTTCTGTCTATTATTATTATGCTGAGTTGGCAATGGACACCATTCGCTCTACTCATTTTTATGACATCCCTTCAATCTATGGATAAAGAGCAGATTGAAGCTGCTGAAATTGAGGGTGCAAGTTTTTGGTCCAAGTTTTACTATCTGACATTGCCACACCTATCGAGAGCAATTGCAGTTGTAATAATGATTCAAGCAATTTTTCATCTTTCAATTTTTGCTGAAATTTTTGTAACAACCGGTGGTGGCCCAGGATATGACAGCACAAATACAACTTTTCTAATATTTACTCAGGCACTTCTTCAGTTTGATGTTGGAGTGGCTTCAGCTGGAGGTGTTTTTGCAATAATCATAGCAAATATCATTGCTTTTTTCTTAATTAAAACTGTAGCTCAAGGAATGGCAAAATGAAAATAGGCTATAGAAATATGAAGCGGTTGAAACACCAATCTACTGTTGCGGCTTGCTATATTTTGGCTGTGATTTTCTTTTTTCCAATTTTTTGGATGGTTCTGACAAGTTTTAAAACTGAGTTACAGGCTATTTCAGTTCCACCATTATTCTTTTTTGAACCAACATTAGAAAATTTTTCTATCGTTCAAGAGAGGAGTGATTATTTTAAATATGCTACTAATTCAATAATAACCTCTTTTGGAGCAACAATTTTCGCGTTAATTATTGCTGTGCCAAGCGCCTATTCAATGGCATTTTTCCCAGGTCGTTTCACAAAAGACATCTTGTTGTGGATGTTGTCTACCAAGATGTTGCCAGCAGTTGGGGTACTGATGCCTGTTTATTTACTTGCTGATTCAGCAGGACTTCTAGATACTAAAACAGTATTAATCATAATTTTTGCAATGATGAATCTTCCAATTATTATGTGGCTATTGTTCTCGTACTTTAAAGAAATTCCTAATGAAATTCTTGAAGCCAGCAGAATGGATGGTTGCTCTACGATGGATGAGCTAAGACATATTGTTCTGCCACTCTCTTGGGGAGGCATTGCTTCTGCAGCTCTACTATGTATTGTATTGTGTTGGAATGAAGCTTTTTGGGCCATCAATTTAACTGCTGGGGATGCTGGGACTTTGACCGCTTTAATCGCCTCATATTCAAGTCCTGAAGGATTATTTTGGTCAAAACTATCTGCTGCTTCAACTTTAGCTTGTGCTCCAATTGTTATTTTTGGATGGTTTTGTCAGAAACAGTTAGTTCAGGGTTTGACATTTGGAGCTGTAAAGTGATGGCTAAACAAATATACTCTTATCCTGACCTCTCAAACTCTATTGTCTTGGTTACTGGAGCGAATGGAGGAATCGGTTTTGATATTGTAAACTCAGCACTTCAAGCTGGAGCCAAAGTTTTAGCAACTGATTTAGTTATTGGGGCTAGTCTTGAAAAGTTGAATTCCAATGAAAGATTTATATCTAAAGCCTATGATCTTCAGGATGATTCTCAGTGTAATGAATGCATTGCTTGGTCGAATTCTCTTGGCGTAAATGTATTAGTTAACAATGCTGCGATATTTGATATGGCTCCTTTTCTTGAGTCTAGTCTTGATCAGTATGATCAATTGTTTTCGGTTAATGTGAGAGCTATGTTCGCAATGATGCAAGGCATTGCAAAGGGTTTAGACTCAAGAAAAGAAAAGGGTTCAATAATTAATTTTTCAAGTCAAGCTGGAAGGCGAGGTGAAGCATTAGTTTCACATTATTGTGCTACAAAGGCTGCAGTAATAAGTTATACCCAATCAGCCGCTTTAGCATTAGCTTCAAAAGGTATTAGAGTTAATGCAATAGCTCCAGGCGTTATTGACACGCCAATGTGGGATACGGTCGATAAATTATTTGCCAAATATGAAAAATTGGAGTCTGGAGAAAAGAAAAAGAAGGTTGGCAATAGTGTTCCTCTTGGTCGATTCGGCATCCCGTCAGATGTAACTGGCGTTGTGTTATTTTTAGCTTCAGACCATGCGCAATATATTACAGGCCAAACCATCAATGTAGATGGTGGAAACGTCTTAAGTTAAGGAAACTTATGTCTATTATTGATAAGTTAAAACCAGAATTTGAAATTGTTGATAAAGGGGAGACAATTCGTTACTTAGAGCATGGTTGGCCAACACCTTTATGCAGATGGCATGCACATGAAGAATATGAACTTCATCTTGTATTAAGAACCTCTGGTAAAGTTTTTGTTGGTGACTATGTAGGTCAATTTACACCTGGTTCATTATTTTTAACTGGCCCAAATTTGCCTCATAATTGGGTAACTGAAGAAAGTTCAAATAAGTCAGTTCCCTTGAGAGATATGTTGATTCAATTTAATCATCAAACCATGACAAAAGCATTTGAAGTATTTCCTGAGTTAATTGAACTCAATCATCTTCTAGATGCTGCTCGCTCTGGTATTGAGTTTAAGAATTATGATACGGACCACGCTAAATCCTGCTTAGAGTCAATTCGAGAAAGTAGAGGGATGAAAAGATTAATGCATTTTTTGCATTTTTTACAAGAGCTTAATGACTGGAAGCAAAAAGTCTCTTTATCTTTGACAAAGCTTAATCCAAGCCTATCTTCCATTAGTCAAGATCGAATTAATGATGTCGTAAATTATGTCATTGAAAACTATAAAAACAATATTTCTTTGAGTGAGGCAGCAGAAATTATAAATATGAGTGAAAGTTCATTTTCAAGATACTTCATGAAAACTACAGGTAACCGATTCTCAGAGTTTGTCTCTAGGATTCGTCTTGGAAGAGCTTGTGTAATGCTTTATGAGACTGATGATCAGATTGCTACTATTGCCTTTGCTTCAGGTTATAACAATCTTGCTAACTTTAATAGGCAATTTATTAAATTAAAGGGCATGACTCCAAGAGAATACAGACAAACAGCATATAAAGGATTAATAAGTGAATAAAAGTAACAACAAAAATGTAAATTCTAATGGTGTGATAAAGTCTTCTAAATTTGACCTAAAGGAAAATTCAATTGGAGTAATTCATATTGGAGTTGGCAACTTTCATAGATCTCATCAGGCTGTATATTTTAATAATATTTTAAAAAATAATAATTATAGTCATTGGGGTATTGCTGGAATTAATTTAAGGTCTGAGGACAGTGATTCATTTAAATTGCTAAAAAGATTAAACGGACAGTACATTCTAAAAACAGTTTCATCAAATGGAGATAAAGAATATGAGGAAATTAAATCGATTCTTGCTTTGCATGATTGGAATGATCAGAATGATGAGATTCTTAATCTTTTTTCTTCAGATGGAGTTCAGCTTATTACAATAACTGTAACTGAGAGTGGTTACTATTGTGATAATGATAATAATTTATTAATAAATGCTAAAGATATTCAGAATGATATTAGTAATCAAATTCCAAGAACAATTTTTGGTGCTTTAGCTAGGGGCTTAGAATCAAGAATGGAGAGTGGCGGCGGTCCAATCACCATAGCTTGTTGTGACAATCTCCAAGAAAATGGTGTCATGTTGGAGCATTGTTTTATTCAATACCTTAATGCACTAAATAATGAAAAACTTTTAAATTGGGTCCTTGAGAACACTAGCTTTCCTTCCAGCATGGTTGATAGAATAACTCCAAAGATTGATCTTCAAGAGCTACAAGAAATTCAAAGAATGTTTAATCGACAAGATGATTGTTCAGTTTTCTCTGAAGATTTTATTCAATGGGTTATTGAAGATAATTTTGCTGGCATTAGGCCACCTCTCAATGAAGTGGGTGTTGAAATTGTTGATGATGTTGAGCCATACGAGAATACTAAAATACGCATTTTAAATGGAGGACATACTGTTTTAGCTTATTTAGGCGTTTTGAAAGGTTATGAGACTTTCGATTCTGCAATTAGAGATTCTGAACTCTCAGATTTTTTTGATGGAATTCAAAGTGAGGAAATTATCCCTTCTCTACCAATAAATTCACCAGTTGATTACGAAAGATATTTATTAACCACTAAGCGTCGTTTTGAAAATAAACATCTCCCAGATTTCTTATCAAGGATTTGTATGGATGGAGCTACTAAGTTTCCTATATTTTTATTGCCAACCATTGAATGGCATTTATTAAAAGGACTTACTCCGGAATACTCGATCAAGGCTATAGCAAGTTGGTATATTTTTTTATGTAAAGTCATTACTAATGAGATAAGCTTTGAATATATTGAACCAAAATGGAATTTATTGAAACTATTTTTGGCTGACGATAAAGAAGAGAGCTTTGCTTCAAGTGAAGAATTATGGGGCAGCATTCCGAGAGTCTATCCAAACTTTTCAAAGAGACTTGTTGAGGAGATAAAAGAAATGAAAGTCAGATACAAAGTTAATTTTTAAAATGATATTTTTTTAGATTTGGAGAGAAATTTTGGCTGAAATTAAATTAGAATCAATTCATAAGGCTTTTGATGATCTTACTGTCATTAAAGGGGTAGATATTGATATAAATGATGGGGAGTTTGTAGTTTTTGTAGGTCCCTCTGGTTCTGGAAAATCCACTTTGCTTAGGATGATTGCTGGACTCGAAGATATTACTTCTGGCCTATTAACTATTGATGGTGAAGAAATGAATGATGTTCCTCCATCTAAGCGAGAGCTAGCTATGGTATTTCAATCATATGCTCTCTATCCTCATATGAACGTTTTTGATAATTTAGCATTTGGACTGAAGCTCTCAAAGATAGATAAGCTAGAAATTAAAGAGCGAGTTGAGAAGGTTGCTGAAGTTTTGCAAATCCATGACTATTTAAAACGACTACCTAAACAACTTTCTGGTGGTCAGCGACAAAGAGTAGCAATTGGAAGAGCTATCATTAGAGAGCCAAAAGTTTTTTTATTTGATGAGCCATTATCAAACTTAGATGCAGCACTAAGGTCTGACATGCGGGTTGAGCTGGCAGAGCTTCATGAAAAACTGAATGCAACCATGATATATGTTACGCATGATCAAATTGAAGCCATGACCCTTGCTGATAAAATTGTGGTACTTAATAATGGGCTTGTTGAGCAAATTGACACACCAACAGAGCTTTATAATAATCCAAAAACTCAGTTTGTGGCAGGCTTTATTGGTTCACCCACAATGAATTTTTTGAGAGGTGATATTGTCGATCAAAGTGATGCAGAAACATACGGAGTTAGGCCAGAGCATATTAAACTTTCTTCTGACAAAGGCAAAATAAAATGTACTTTGAGACATCTAGAAAACTTAGGCGCTGATACTTTATATTACATGCAATCTGAGGATGATCAACAAATTACGGTCAGAGTTGAAGGCATGGGCTATCATCAGAAAGGTGAAATATTTTATCTAGACTTTGACGAAAGTAATGTCCATAAGTTTAAGGATGGAAAACGAATTAATGGAAATTGAAACCAAAAATTCTTCAACAATTGCAAAGACAAATATCACATTACAACAAGCTTTTAATTAATATTAAAAGAGAATCAAAAGCAAAAATTAGTCCAGTAATAATTGCTATTGCTGGCCCTCCCGCGGTAGGTAAATCTACATTGGCTAAGAAAATCGTCGATGATTTAAATACTAATGGTTATCAGGCTCAATATTGTCCTATGGATGGTTTTCATATGACTAATGATGAACTTAATAAAATACAGTTAAAGGGTGTAAAGGGAAGAATTGATACATTTCAGGCCATTGCATTTTCTAAGGCAATCTTTAGTTTAAAAGCTAAGAAGTCATTTTGGTGGCCAAAATTTTCGCGTACACAAGATAATCCAATTCCTCATGGATCTTTCATTAGCGGTAAAGAAGATATTTTTGTTATTGAAGGTAATTATCTTTTTATTCAATCAGAGCCCTGGGTCTCTGCTGCAAAAAACTTCCAATATAGTATTTTTGTAGATTTGCCAGATAAAATCTTACGTGAACGGCTTTTTACTCGGCATCAAAAAGGCGGTTTTTCAATGGATTTAATTAAGGAAAAAATTGAAAATGTCGATATTCCTAATGCAGCTTTGATTAGAGAAACAAAGTCTCTAGCAAATGTTATTTATATTGAAGACTCAAATCATTAGGTCAATATGGAAAAGCATCAGAGTCTATATTGTAAAATTCGGTTGTATTTTCAAAACAATTTGCATAACCTAAAATGATAATCTGTGCTGGTGAATCCTTAATTGATATGGTCTCTTTTAGAGGCGAAGCTGAATACACTCCTCATGTCGGAGGGAGTAATTTTAATTCATCCATCGCACTTGGTCGCTTGGGTGCTGATAGCTATTATTTTGGCGCTATATCTAATGATAATTATGGAGAATTGATTGAGAATACTTTGAGACATTCTAATGTTAAACAAGACTTTATTATTAAGACAAACCGTCCTACAACTCTTGCCTATGCTGATGTAATTGACGGTATTGCAGAGTACACCTTCGTTGATGAGCATTCAGCTGGAAGACTATTGGATACAACGAGCCTCAAACCTTTTCTAGATGGAGTGAAAAAGGCAAAGGCATTACTGGTTGGAGGGATAAGTCTTCAAGCAGAGCCTTGCGGATCAAGTTGGCAGTGGCTTATTGAGGGGGTTTCAGGACACTTACCCATTTATTTTGATGCCAATATTCGTCCTGATTTTATTGAAGATAAACAAAGATATTTTGATCGCTTTGTTGAGCTAACTTCTAAAGTTGATATTATTAAAATATCAGATGAAGATTACCGCTATCTTTTTGGAGCTCAAGACTTCACTGAGATCAGTAAAAGTTGGCTTAATAATGGAGTTAAGTTGGTTATCCTGACATTGGGATCAGATGGGGCAAAAGTTTTATATAGGGACCATGAAGTTTCTGTACAGA
>JGI20155J14468_10003783_pt1 | contig 10400 bp, 8 predicted proteins | sample COG_05_FD_14468 | JGI IMG/M metagenome (IMG submission 14468)
TCACGCGCTGTTGCTCTCTCTGCTCTCTTTCTTGCGCATAAAATTCAAAAAATTCTAAACGGACAAAAAATGTGTCCGTTGTTCTTCATCCCGAACATTAAAAGCACAAAAGAGAGCCAAAGAAAGAGAAAGAAAGAAAGAACCAAAACCTACCCCATACGCGCTCGCGGCCACGTTCACGGCCGAAGACAGCGGTGCCATCGAGCCGGGAGATAATCCTCCGGTTGCTTTTTTCACCCAGCTGTCGGACGTGTTTCGAGACATGTTTTGTTTTTGTGTCTCGTTCTTCTTTGACGGCGAAAAGAAAACAAGAGAGGAGAGGAGGATGACCTGGCATTAATTTAATTTTTGAAACCCTAGATATTAACATCAGAATTCCTTCAAACCAAACAAACGCAACTTTATTAGTAACTCTTTGGTTGGATAACGCTGTAACGCTTTTGCCATTGGTTTACACGCATAGTAATTACTATATAATAATTAATAATCGCAGCACATTTAATACGAAGAAGAACGATTTAAAAAGTTATTATGTTTGCTGCTCAACAATCGATGAGTGCGCGCGCGACGTTCCTTACTCGTCGTCGTTTTTGCGATGGTGGTAATGATGGACAAACACAACGAAAGACGAGGGTACCGACCAAATCCGTAAGAGCGCGAGGATTGATGAAAGTTTCCGCCATGGCGGCGGCAAACTACGATTACGATCTCATTATTATTGGTGCGGGCGTTGGTGGTCACGGCGCGGCGATTCACGCCGCCGAGTGTGGTCTCAAAACCGCGATCGTCGAAGGCGACGTGATGGGTGGGACCTGCGTCAACCGAGGGTGCGTGCCGTCGAAAGCGTTGTTAGCGGCGGCGGGGAGAGTGAGAGATATGAAAAACGCGGACCACTTGAAACATCTCGGCATTACCGTNGATAACGTTTCCTTTGATCGCCAAGGCATCGCGGACCACGCGGAAGATTTGGTGCAAACAATTCGAGGGAACTTGACGCGCTCGATGGAAGGCGTCGGAGTGGACATCTTAACCGGTAACGCCGGTTTTGTGGATAATCACACGATTTCTTACGGCGGAGCGCCAGGAACGATTACTGGCGGTAAGAAAACCGCGAAGCACATTATCATCGCGACCGGGTCGAAGCCGTTCGTTCCGCCTGGCATTGAGATTGATAACAAAACCGTGTTTACTTCGGACGCCGGTTTGAAATTGGATTGGTTGCCGCCGTGGGTGGCGATTATCGGGAGTGGTTACATCGGATTAGAGTTTTCGGACGTGTACACCGCGTTAGGATCGGACGTCACCTTTATTGAGGCCATGCCGATGATCATGCCTGGTTTTGACAGAGAGATTGCCAAGCTGGCGGAGAGAGTTTTGATTAGCCCGAGAAACATCGACTACGTGACGAACAAATTCGCGACGAAAGTCACGCCGGGTATTCCGGGTGAAAAACCCGTCACGATTGAATTAACCGACGCGACGACGAAGGAAGTCGTCGATGTTATGGAAGTGGACGCGTGCATGGTCGCCACCGGTCGCTCCCCATACACCGCGGGGTTGAACTTGGACAATTTGAAAGTCGAGACGCAAAGAGGATTCGTCCCGACCAATGAAAAGTGCCAAGTGTTGGACACGGACGGGAACGTCATCGAAGGTGTTTGGTGCATCGGTGACGCGAACGGTAAGCTGATGTTGGCGCACGCCGCGAGTACTCAAGGTATTTCGTGCGTCGAAAACATGGTTGGTAGAGAAAACGTCGTCAACCACGAGGCGATTCCAGCCGCGTGCTTTACTCATCCGGAAGTCTCCTTCGTCGGTTTGACCGAAGAGCAAGCGAAAGAAAGAGCAGAGAAAGAAGGTTTCACAATTGCCACGTGCAAGACGTCGTTCAAGGCGAACTCGAAGGCGTTGGCAGAGAAAGAGGCTGAAGGTATGGCCAAATTGATTTACGATCCGAAAACTGGGAAGATGTACGGCGCGTGGATCTTTGGTTTACACGCCGCGGATTTAGTGCACGAAATCTCCAACGCGATTAACAACGAGCAAACGTTGTACGACTTGAAGTTTACCACCAAGGCGCACCCGACGTTGTCGGAAGTCGTGGAAGAGTTGTACCGAGGCGCGCACTTGGAAGGAGGCATGCCGAGCCAAAAGCTTGCTCCGGCTCGTTAAAAGGTTTACGATTTGATTTGATCATTTGGATTTGCTTAAACTTTTTATAATACTTGGTACTACTAAACGACTACATTACTACTACTACTATTATTATTACTACTCGACTGGAATATGAACAATTCACTAATAGAAGTCGGATAACTTCTCCTGTAACTTTTCAATGTCACCACCTAAATCGACGTCCATGGCTTCCATCGCCACCCGTATGGTTTTCGTCTTCCCGCTCTTCGAGTTCTTCCCCGGTAAGTTATCCACCCCGGCTTCTCCGAAATACGTCGGCCACAACGCCTTACCCGCGTCGGTATCCACGAGCCATTCGTAAATATCTTTCGCTCGTTCTTTCAAATCGTCATCAAACTCGTATTCGAAATCGGTGAACCTCGCGAACGACTCTATGGCTGCCCCTGACGGTTGACATTTAAACTCGAACATTTTCTCAAAACACGACGCCACGTCTGCGAATGACTTCTCCTTAATTCTCGCGTCTATAATCGCCACGAACCAGTTCGCGGTCACGATTCCATCCAAGCTCGACTCCTTCTCCGACTCTTTAGTCTCCTTCTTCACGAAATCGATGATTTGTTCGCACAATTCCCACTTGTTCGCTCTCCCGCACCCGACTAAAATCGCTTTATACCCGTCCAACGTCATCGAGCGTTTGATTTTGTTCAAGAACAAATGCGCCGGCACGTTTTGATCGTTCGATTTAAACAGATACAAAAGCACTTCCGAGAGAAACTTCTCGTCTAAATCTTTCTTGCCGACCGTAAACGTCGTCTCTTCCCCGATTTCTTTGCTCACGTCGTTCCATTTTTTTCTCGCTTCTTTCGAGACGTTTTTTTCCCACTCTTCGTAATCGTCGTTCACATCATCTTCAACCAAAATCTCCGCTTCCACGGGGAACGACTTCGACGCTTTTCCCTTCGAGGCTTTTGTTTGCGAGGAAGAGGAGGCGTTATCAGCAGCATTAGCAGCAGGGAAGGAGAATAAAACGTCGTCGATTTCGTTTCGTTCGTTTTTGAAACTAATACTACCGTTGTTGTTGTTGTTGTTGTAATTCTTCTTCTCTTTTTCTTCTTCTTCTTCTTCTTCTTCTTCTTTAGCGCTGTGTTCGGAGGAGGAGGAATAAAAGACGAAGGATTCTCGCCGAAATCGACGAGACGTTGGTCGTTGTCCTCGCCGAAACGACGTAAAAGACTTTTGAAGAAGAAGAGCGCGAGGAGACGAAGAAGAAGAAGCAACACGATTACAACCACAACACCAACTTAAATGCGTCATCTTTAATTGAAGAAATGCGAAAGAAATCATCTGTCTTGTCAGCACAAAAAAAAAACGACAGAGAGACAAAAAAAAAGCAAAAAAACGGTTGCAATGGTTGTTTTGGGGGTCTCTCCGTTATAAATAATTCTTTTGATACGATGGATGCTCTCGTTGACTGTGTCGTCTCTTAATCTGCGGGTGGTTCGAAGATGACGACGCGCTTTCCTCCTCCTCTTCCGTTTCCTCCCAGGACTCCAAAAACGCGCCTTCTCCTTCTCCTCTCTCTCCTCTTTTTTTTCGCGGGAGGATCGAAATCGGTATTCTCGTCGTCGTCGTCGTCCGATGATGATGATGATGATGATCTTCTTCATCAGCATCATCGCGACGTCCGAGATACAGCGCTTTCGCTGCTCGTGAACGACCGCGACGTGACGGAGACGGACAGGTACGACAAAAGCGCTCGCACGAGTTTCTTCTTCTAGACTTCCTCTTCTTCTTCTTTCCACGTCGTATTCGACCTCTTTGAGCTGACCAAGAACAAAACGTATTCACTTTTTCTTTCTTTCTGAAAACAGTTACGTGTATACCACGTTGGCGATGCCGGAAACTGCGCACTCGGTGACTTCGTTCGAACCGGTCGCAGATATGGCCGTCGTGCACCACATGCTCTTGTTCGGATGCCGAGAACGAGAAGCGTCCAAAACGTTAAAAAAAATCCGAGTCGGCGGGATGTTTTCTTCTTCTTCTTCTTCTTCTACGAACGGCGGCGAAGGAGAACCGAGAGGCGCGGTGTGCGCGAACGAGGACGAGCAGGAGGCAGTTTTGTTCGCGTGGGGGAAGAACGCGGCGCCTTTGCACATGCCGCAAAACGTCGGGTTCCGCATCGGCGGCGGCGAGGCGAAGAATACGTTTAATAGCTTAGTACTGGAGGTGCATTATTTAGATCCGAATGGTGCTGTAGATAGTAGTAACAACAGAAACGGGAAGAGTGGGGTTATCGTGCACGCGAGGAAAGGATTTCCGATCTCCTCGGCGGCGACGTTGGTGTGGGCGACTGGATTTCATTTGCCGCCCGGGAAAGAGGAGGTTAAGGTAGAGGCGACATGCGTGTACGACCAGCCGAGAGCATTGAAAGCTTTTGGGTTTCGAGTGCACACGCACGAGTTAGGGAGGAGGGTGACTCTTGAGCGAATGGTCGGTGGCGCTGGCAGAACAGGAAATCGCGAGAGACGGGGTAAAGGCGTTTTGCTTTTAGAACGGGACCCGCAGTTGCCGCAAGAATTCGAGCAAATCGCGGAGAAGAAATTAATCATCGCTCCAGGCGATGTATTGAGAACGACGTGTTACTTTAACACCATGTCGAGGACAGCGGTAACAAAAGCCGGGTGGGGGCACACGAACGAGATGTGCAATTTATATCTCATGGTACACTCGGACGAGCCGGCGAGTTTGTCGTGCATGAGCAAAGGAGGCGCGCCGTTTGATATTTCCATCGGTACCGGATCGTCGGGAACACAGTCGTTCATAGGAACGAGACCTTTCGCGACGGATTTAAAGATATCTAAATCTAATCCGCCGTTGACGGTAAAGATGAACGTTCGCGATAAAGAGACGTTTAGGATTGGTCAAGTCGGCGGCGTGGTCGTCGAACCGGGTGGAGAGTTCGCGTGGGTCTTTCACAGAGGTCCGAAAGTTGTTTGGGACGAATACAGCTTCGACGTTGAAACGAACGAGTACGTAGGCTCGAAAACGCCAATCGATGTCGAAACAATTCTCAGAATTCATTTAGTCACCGGCGCGATTGATCGAAAATTTGGCAAAGATAAACACTTCATGCCGCACGGCATTTCCTTATCGCCGGACGCAAAAGAAGTTTGGGTGACAGATTGTGGCTTGCACCAGGTCATCACGTACGATGCGGTCACCGGTAAAATGTTGAATGAGTTTGGAACGGCTATGCAACCGTTTCGGAAAATGCCCAATTCGGAAGGACAACATCACGGCGCGCAAGGCTTTTGCAAACCAACTGCGGTGGAAATTTTAGCTGATGGGTCGTTTTTTGTCGCGGACGGATATTGCAATCACCGCGTTGCCATATACAACGACAAACACGTGTACGTGGGCGATACTATCGTGCGAGACGAAATGCAATTAAACGTACCACACGCGTTAGCGATATCGATGGATGGTACCGAACTCGCCGTCGCGGATCGAGAGAATTATCGCGTCATGCTTTTCGACATAGTCGTCGACGCTGAAGGTGGAGGTGAAGTTTCTCTCAAGGAAAGAGCAAAAATCGATGTTCGCGAATATGGATTACCGTACGGACTGAGCGCTGTCAAAGCGAACGATAAGCAATTGGCTGGTTATTACATCATGACTTGGAATCGAAAAATCAACGAGCAATCGACGGTGAAAATTTTATCTGCGTGGCCCATGGACCTTGGTAACCCTCGAGAAGATATCGTCGACGGTAACGCTATTTTCGACATTGCGAGTTTCGATATCGAAGGCGGCGCAGAGTACACGCAATATCCGCACGGCATTTCTGCATGGTCCGGCGCAGAAACAACCAAAACGTCGCGAAGTCAATATTATGGGAAGAATGGCGGCTCGCTCCTTCGAAGAAACGGCATCGACATTCTCATCGGTTACACTCGTGACTTGATCGATACGAGCGAATCGAACCTAATAGAATGGTTTTTAGGCGTTGCCGTCGACGACGCCGAATCGACGGAAAACCGCGCTTTAGTCGATTTCGTAAACGTTTCGGAATCGAACGACGCGTACGCCACCGATCTCGCGTTCATCGCGGTATTGATGCTCTTTTCATTCTTCATCTTCCACGCGACGTTAGCCGGATTCAATCGAGTCGTTTCCGTGGATAAGTCAAATTAGATTATATACATACACACACACAGAGAGAGAGAGAGAGAGCATATATAGAGCATAGAGTTGTAGTAGGTACTAGTACACGTAGAGAGAATTTAGAAGTATTTTTGTTTACTTTTTATGAGCGAGTAATCAGTTTTTGCTTCAAATTTAAACTCTGACAGAAAGAAGAAGAAGAAGAAGAAGAAGAAGAAGACAAAGAAGAAGCGATCACACGATGCGCCCTTCTTTTCTCCTCGCATTCCTCCTCCTCGTCTTCGTCGAATTCGCGCGTACCGGAGAAGCGTTGAACGGCGGCGATCGCGCCGGCGCCTTCATCGGTTGGCACGGCGAAATCTCTCGCCCGGCGCGAACGGGTTTTGGCGCTTTGAATACTCAGCGAGATGACGACGAGAACGACCATCAATCCACACGAGTGAAGCACCCGTCCATTACGTTTGAAACTTTAGTCATGAAAGACCACAAACCGAAACCGTCGCATCACGCGTCGTCTATTTGTGAGATTTCTTCAGGGCAGTTTCTCGTGAGTTGGTTTGCGGGGCAGTTCGAGAGCAAACCGGACGTTGGTATTTACACCGCGCGATATCAAAACGGGAAATGGAGCGCACCAGAGTTGGTCGTGCACCCGAAAGGCGTTCCTACGTGGAACCCGGTGTTGTTTAAAAGGTCGAATGGGGATTTATTTTTGTTTTATAAGCACGGACGAACGCCGGCAAATTGGAAAGGGTATTACGTGAAATCGAGAGACGGAGGGAACACGTGGTCTTCGTCCGTGGCGATGCCGAACGGGATTGTCGGTCCGGCGAAGAATAAACCGTTAGAGTTGGACGATGGTACCATTTTATTGCCGAGTAGTCGAGAGTTTGGCGCGAGAGGGAAGGATTGGGAGATTGTAGTTGAGGCGATGACGATGGAGGACGAGTTCAAGACGTACGCGAAGTTCGCGGTGAGCGAAAAAGGCGGAGGGGCGAGCGTGCAACAGAGAGTGATTCAGCCGGTGTTTTGGAAGCAAAGCATGCTCGCAGGAGACGCGGCGAACGGCATACGGATGATGGCCAGGAGTAGGAGTAGTTATGCGGTAGCCGCGGTCGGAGATAGCACCGGACGAATTTGGACCGACGCGGTATTTTCGCAAATACCGTGTCCGAATACCGGTTTCGATGTCGTAAAATTGCGAGACGGACGATTATTGATTGTGTATAATCACTCGTTCAAACACGCCATCGCGGGACGAGGCGTGTTAGCGTTAGCGGTGTCACACGACGACGGGGACACGTGGGAACGCGTCATGCGTTTAGAAGATAGCGGAGGGCGATTGTTAGAGTTTAGTTACCCGGCGATTATACAAGCGAGCGACGGGATGGTACACGTAACGTATACGTGGAGGCGTGCAAATATCAAGCACGTGATCATAGATCCTTCAAAGATTCCAACGGCACGCGACGGGAAGAAGCAAGGATCGAACGGTGAGATCATGTTCGGTGGGTTTGAAAAGTTACCGAAATCAATCACTCGAGAAATAGTTTGATGAAATATTATCCATATACTTCTTCATTTTTGTCTTGCGCGTTTATGCTTAAAACCAAAACCATGATGAAAAAAGACCAGTTTCATGCAACGAGGAATTTTGAGCTTTTTTGGCTTCCCTCTCCAAAAAAGCAGATAAAGTTGCCAAGCCGTCGCCATTACAATCACACACAGTACTACTTTACTACGTAAAATAAAATAAACATGTCTTTCACTCTCAGTTGCTCCACTACCGTTCGCGTGAACGCCACCATGGCGAAATCTAGCTTGAAGGTGCGTCTGATAAATGTCGCGCGCGGTGTTGCTCGCGCGCTTTAGAAATTCCTCTTTTTTTTCGCATTTGCGCGTCGTCGTCGCGGTGGTCACGAGCCGGCTGGATTCGCGTAATCTGTCGATGATTTTAGGTGGTTGCGGACGTGAATCGGCGCGCAGACCGCGAAAATCACTCGCCGTGGATGTTTTTACGTCCAAGTCGCGCGACCTGTGCGAGAGTGTGCCGTTCCAACGCGTCTCTTCATCCCGTTTTACGAAATTCTAACCCTCAAATTGAGAGAGAGAGGTTTTTGGGAGGAGGAGAGAGAAAAAACCTTAGCCAAAAGCTGGGGTGGTTTTTCTTGGGGTGGTTTTTTGTTTTCCGCGCGCGCACGTGCACACATTTTTCTCTCGTCTTTCTTCAACTTTATGTAGTAGCATTTTCAATGGACCCCTGCATGTGCTGACCTTTATATTTCGTTCTCTTTCACTCCGATATACCGCGTCGTTTAAAACAGGCTAAGCCGACGAGAGGTGCCAGAATCGCCTTGAAATCTGCCAAGACGGACGAAATCATTGAATCGATGAAAACGCTCACCCTCATGGAAGCCTCGGAACTCGTCGCCCAAATCGAAGAAACGTTCGGCGTCGACGCCTCCGCGCCGGCGGGCGGCGGTATGGTCATGGCGGCTGGCGCGGCCGCTGGTGGTGGTGAAGCGGCCGAAGCGAAGACGGAGTTTGACTTGGTTATCACTGAAGTCGCCGCGGACAAGAGAATCGCGTGCATTAAGGTTGTCAGAGGCTTGTCCGAACTCGGCTTGAAGGAAGCGAAGGACGCCGTGACCAACTTGCCGTTCACTTTGTTGGAAGGTAAGAAGAAGGAAGATTGCGAGGCGGCGCAAAAGACTTTGGAAGAGGCTGGCGCTAAATCCGAATTGAAGTAATTCTTTACTCCGTATCGAGAGAATTACATTCAATTTAATTTAGACCATGTTTATTATTTCGTCGCGCACTCGCTTTCGAGAGTTTGAAGAGAAAGGAGAAGAGCGAGGATGGGAGAGTGGCTTTTCGGCGCTTTCTCGCTTCGCTCGTTAAATCTCTAAAACTCGACAAACGTTTGAAGAGAGAGAGAGAGACGTGTAATTTGCTTTGATTCTTAGTCCTACCTTAGTCTCTATATATAACTATAAATATAACCTTTTACTATATACTACCTCTACTTCTACAACGAATCTCTTTAATCTATGATACTATCTCCCTTCTCTCGTTCTCGCCGCTCAAAGAGACAAGTAAGACGCTTTAATTTCCAACAACTCCTCTCTCGCGTCGTTGATCGTTTGTATACAATTTTCCAATCCTACAGTCGTTTCTTTCATCGCGTTTTCAAACTCAATCTTTGTTGGCTCCGGAGCTTCTTCGCAGCACTTCCTTTGCCCTTCGTACGCGTCGTTCTTCTCGCCGTCGACGTACGTCGCCCACGACGGCTTCAACGCCGAAGCCGACGAGGCGTTTTCTTTCTCCTCTTCTCGTTCCTCCCGCTCTTCTTCCTCTTCCACGTACCCGTCCTGTTGCCACGACCAATTCTTCATCTCGTAGTGAGTCTTCAACGCCATCTCCACCGTCGTCAGTCGTAACTTCTCCTTCTCTTGTTCTTGAACCGATTTTAAGAGCTGAAAACACACTCGCTTTTCGTCCTCTTCTTCTTTTTCTTCTTCTTCTTCTTCTCGAGCGAGATATTGCAAAACGTGCTTCAACTTCCCGTTCAGCTCGTTCATGTCCGAAGCAAACGCGGCTAACGATTTCTCGTATTCCACAAAAGCGACGGACGACGACGACTCTCCTCGCTCTCCTCGGCGTACACGTTCTAAAACGTCCCCGTGAGCACGTTTCACTCGAGAGTACATCTCCGCTCGAGATTCGAAAGCACGCAAAGCGATATCGATGGCTTCGGACACGGACGAAACGCACGTTGTTCCATCTTCTTCTTCTTCTTCTTCATAGGAGGAGAGAGATGGAGGAACGTTCGTTTCGCGTTGGTGTTTCAGAGTCGTCCACTCTTCTTCTTCTTCTTCTTCTTCTTCTTCTTCTTCTTCTTCTGCGGTCATCGTCGTTTTGTGAGGGGGAGAGAGAATTCTGTCTTGCTTTTTTATTTTTTGCCTCTGTTCGTTGTCCGGTTGTCGGTTGCGCGTTTTCATCGCGCGATTGAAGTTTTTCAAAAAATTCTTGCAACTGTTTCTTTCACAACACACACACACACACACACACACATCGTCGTCGTCGTAATAATACTAATA
>JGI20155J14468_10003787_pt1 | contig 10391 bp, 9 predicted proteins | sample COG_05_FD_14468 | JGI IMG/M metagenome (IMG submission 14468)
AACGCGTTCCAATGGTTGTCAGAACAGTTGTTGGTGCAGGCTTCAGGGCTGGCAGTGAACATTCACAAGCACTTTATAGTTTATATGTTCACATCCCTGGATTAAAGGTTGTAGCTCCATACGATGCCTACGATGCAAAGGGGTTGTTATTATCTGCGATTCAAGATGATGATCCCGTTATATTCATGGAGCATAAAAGGCTTTATATGAAGAAATGTGATGTTCCAGAGAATATGGATCCTATCCCGTTGGGCAAGGGAAGGATCAGAAGGCCAGGAAATGACGTTACAATCATAGCAATTCAAAGAATGAACCTGTTTGCTGAAGAAGCTGCAGAGCAAATGGCGCAAGAAGGTATAGAATGTGAAATTATTGATCCTAGGACTTATTCCCCCCTAGATGAAGAATTAATTTTTGAATCTGTTAGAAAAACAGGAAGAGTGATTGTAGTTGATGAGTCAAATCCTAAGTGTTCTTTAGCATCAGAAATTACATCTTTAATCTCAGAAAAATGTTTTGATGATTTAAAAGCTGCTGTTATTAAAATTACTGCACCACATACTCCTGTTCCGTTTAGCCCACCAATGGAAGATTTTTATATCCCCTCTACAAAGAAAATATCTGAAGCCATAAAAAAAGTTTACTATGCATAATGATGCGGCAACTAAATATCAGCATGTCTATACTCAGATTAGAGGTTTTATTTCGACTGAAAAATGGCCATTAGGTGAAACAATTCCCTCTGAAAATGAATTAGTTGATTACTTCAATGTCAGCAGAATAACTATTAGGTCGGCGTTAAGGCTGCTTGCTGATGATGGATTGATTGTCAGAAAAAGAGGCAAGGGAACGGTAGTCACGAATTCAATGCCACAAACAGACAATTGTTTTGAGTCGTTGACGCAAAAAATTATTCAAAATGGTGATACCCCATCATCAGTCATCTTGGATTTCCAAAAGATTACAAATAACAATCATACTGAGCACTTTAGCCAAGGTGAAAAGTTATATTTTGTGAAGCGATTGAGAAAAGTTAATGGTAAGCCATATCTCATAAGTAACGCGTTCGTTTCATATAAACATGCCTTTGGCTTGAGTAAGAATTATTTTTCCGAAGAAGGATCAAGTCAGTCAATTATATTTATTTTGAATGAGAAATTTGATATTGATTTTAAGAAAAATTCACAATTTATTTGTGCTGAAACTCTTTCATCTTATGACTCCTTGGTGCTAAATAAAGACTCTGGGATTCCATGTTTGGCACACGAGTGCCTTTTATATAACCACACTAATGAATTGATTTTGGTTGATAAAAACATTACCTTTAATACAATTAAATTAGATCAGGAGTTAGCTTAATGACAGTACCTAATGAGGTTTTAAATAAATTTCCAAAAATTTCTAATGATCAGCTATTACATAATCTATCTAACCCAGTTGGTAAAAATAAACTGATAATTGATACAGATACTGCTAACGAAATTGATGATCAATTTGCCTTAGCATGGGCCTTGTTATCCGAAGATAAAATTGATTTATTGGGAGTCACTGCTGAGCCCTATTCTTTTCAGCATCACCAGGAAGAGCTTTTAGAGGCCTACAATATAATAAATGAAAATAAGGATATTTCTAAAGACAAAATCAACTTAGTTAATAATTACAGGGATTGGGTCAATGGATTAATTGATATCAACAAGCATCCTAATGATATCTATTTTGATACACCTGAAGAAGGAGTTGAAAAAAGCTATCAAGAAATAATAAAAATATTCGATAAATTAAATATGCCCTATGAAGGAAAAGTATTTAGGGGCTCATATCAATACTTAAGTAGCTTTGATGAACCTTTAATTACTGAGTCTAGTAAGTTTATTGTTGATTCATGTCTCTCATATCCTAACGAAAAGATTTATGTTTGTGCGATTGGATGCCTAACAAATATAGCTTCTGCTTTATTGATGGAGCCAAAAATTATTAATAATTTAGTGGTAGTTTGGACGTCTGGATTTCCGACACATAGTATCAATAATAATACTAATTCTTTAAATTTAGTTCAGGATGTATTATCTTCACAATTACTTTTTGAGTGCGGTGTTGCGCATGTATATCTGCCAGGATATCACGTTGGTGCACAATTAACTTTATCTCTTCCTGACATGAAAGAATTTGTCAAAGGTAGGGGCGATATTGGTAATTATCTTTATGAGCTGTATACAAATAATCCTCTTCACAAGCAAAGAGGGGTAACCGACCAGACATGGAGGACGTGGGTTATTTGGGATGTTATCAATATCGCTTGGATGATTGAGCCTTCATGGGTTCCATCACATGTTGTATCTTCACCTGTCTTAAATAATGAGCTTTACTGGAGGAGAGATACTGAGTCTTATCCAATGAGAGAGGCGTATGGAGTTAACAGAGACGCAATATTTTATGATTTTTTTAAAAAAATAGATAAATTAAAATGATTCTTGGAGTTCATTCAGCAACTTTTGTTAAAAACTGGCATGAAGATGTCAAGCCTTATATCCACTTATGTAAAAAAGCTGGATATAAATCTGTGGAGGTTTCTCTTTTGGGGCAGACTCCTTCAAGCGCAAAAGAAATTGCAAAACTAGCTAATGATTTAAATATTTCTATTACCTGCACAACTGGCCTTTCCAATGAAGAGGATATAAGTAGCAGTGATCCAGTTATTCAACAAAATGGAGTTGATGCGCTAAAACGGGCAATTGATATGACTGCAATTATGCAGGCTAAGTTGCTTACTGGGGTGGTCCATGCTGCCTGGGGTATCAGCAATAGTATGGGAAAAGATAAGGAAGGTAAATTTCAAAATTCATCTCATTCTATTAAAAAAATTACAAGCTTTTTAAGCGAAAAAAATATCAAACTGGGGATTGAGCCACTCAATAGATATGAGTCAGATTTTATCAACACAGTCGATGAAGGGATAAGGTTATGTGAGCTAATTGATCATCCCAATGTAGGCCTTCTATTAGATGCATATCATATGAATATTGAAGAGAAAAATATGTGCCAATCAATTGAAAAGGCTGGAGATAGAATATTTCATTTCCAAGTTGCAGAAAATGATCGAGGTGTCCCTGGGTCTGGCTCTTTAAACTGGACAAAAATTTTTAATACCTTAAAAAAAATTAACTATGAAGGATTTGTCTCTTTAGAAATGTTTATTCAAGCAAATGTCGATACTAGTAAAGATTTATTCACATGGAGAAATATAGAAGATGATCCTTACGAGGCAATTTCAAGATCATTTAATTTTTTAAGTGAGTATTTGGATGCATAACGCTTATAAAAATTGGATTATTAATTCATATAATCAGATTCAAACTGAGTATGTTGAGCTAAATAAATTAGATCAAATAGTTGGTGATGGCGATCATGGATCTACAATTTTAAAAGGCATGAAAATTGCAAAAGATTTATATTTAAACAATATGGATTCTTCAATTGATGAGTCAATGGCTCTCGTTTCAAAGCAAATGCGTATTGAAATGGGAGGTGCATCTGGAATTTTAATGTCTATATTTTTTGATGAATCCGGAAAAATTAGTGAATCCAATTTGAATCAATCATTGATTGATATTTTTTCGAAATCGATTGAAAAGATTAAGAAAAGAGGCAAAGTAAAGGCTGGAGATAAAAGTATTCTTGATATTTATGTTCCAATTTTAGAGTTCTTAAAGAAGAATTCTGATTCAAAAATTCATAAAGATGAAATCAATGAAATCCTTTCACTTTCATTATCGAAAACAAAAGATATGAAAGCGCAAGTTGGTAGAGCTAAATTTTTAGAAAATCGAGGGCTTGGTTGTATTGATCCAGGCGCTAGATCAACTGAAATTATTCTTAGAGAGTTTTTCGATTCAGTACTATGAAAAAAATTATAAATAATAAAGATCAGATAGTTGATGACATGCTGAGTGGCTATACAAAGGCTAATAGCGATAGAGTTAAATTTTCTCAAAATAGTAAAAGAATAATTTTAAGGAGTCAACCAAAGAGTATTGATAAAACTGCCATTTTGATTGGTAATGGTTCAGGCCATGAGCCTATTGCTATGGGCTGGGTTGGTGAAGGACTTTTAGACGCAAATATTGTTGGAGATATTTTTGCTGCCCCATCTGGAGATTTAATTTTTGAAGGCATAGAAATCTTTAAGGAAAATTCTGGGTGTATTCTTCTAATATCTAACCATGCAGGTGATGTCATGAACGGAGAGATGGCTATTGAATTGGCCAAAGAAGATAATATTGATGCTGATTTATTGTTGATGTATGACGATATTGCTTCTGCCCCTAAAGGGAGTGAAGATCAGAGAAGAGGCGGAGCTGGAACTACTTTTATTTATAAAATTTTGGGTGCGCTCTCAGAGGTGGGAGAAGAAAAAGATACTCTATTAAGTTTAGGTAAAAGTGTAAGAGATCAAACTAGAACGCTATCAATTGCAATTGATTCTGGAACTTCACCTATATCTGGTGAAAAAATATTTCACTTAGATGATGATGAAGTTTTTATTGGTATGGGCGTTCATGGAGAGTCTGGATATGGGCGACAAAAAATCTCTTCATCTAAAAAAATTATTAAATTTATGATGGATAAAATATTTGATGATTTTCATTACAAAGAGGGAGATATTGTGATTCCGTTTATTAATGGATCTGGTGCAACCACTTTGATGGAACTATTAGTAATTTATAATGACGTTGAGGAGTATCTTGCTCAATATAAAATTCAATGTTTTAAGCCTCTAGTTAATGAATATATAACAACACAAGAAAGTGCTGGGTTTTCAATATCTTTACTGAACTCAAATGAACAAATGAGGAGTCTCTGGGCCTCACCAAGTTCGGCACCTTATTTTCATCTGTAATGAGTAAGCAAGATCATTTCAATCAACTTTTGCAGAATGGAAAATTTGCAGCACTTGCAATTGATCAAGGAACTAGCTTAAAAGATATTATTAAAGAGAGCAAAGGGGCGACGTTTACAACTAAAGACTATTTTCTTTTTAAGAAGCAAATCATTTTGAATCTTGGTATCGATGCTTCATCTGTTTTATTTGATTATGACACATACTTGAGTGACCCTTGCTTCAGAAGTATTGAGACTTCTAAAATAATTGCATACGAAGATGACGCATACAATATAGATAATAAATCACGCATTACCTTGCTACCAAAAATATTGAATCAGAATGATGAAATCATAAAAGATTTCTCAGCTATTAAATTTTTTATGTACTTTAATCCAGACTCTGATCCAATCATTAATAATGAAAAATTTAAGGTAATTAAGCATGTTGGTCAAATCTGTAAAGATCTAGATATACCTTATTTATTTGAGCCACTTCTCTACTTTGATGAGGGAGCTGAAATCGAGTATCAAAGGTATTTATTAAAAAAACCAGTCTATATTAAATACCTTTATAAGGAATTCTCTAAAGAGGAATATCAAATTGATATCATTAAGATCGAATTCCCTTTTAATGAAGCTCAAGTGAAAGGATTTGAAAACGATGGTATTTCATCAATCTATAGCTATGAAAATTGCTCTGAAATAATGAAAGAGTGCTTTGAGAATGGCACAACACCCTTTGTTTTTCTGAGTGCAGGAATGAAATTTAATAATTTTTTAAATAGTTTGGAGCTTGCTAAATCTTCAAAAATAGATTTTTTAGGTTTTTTGTGTGGAAGATCAATTTGGCAAGACTCGATTGATATCTTCTGCAAATCTGGCCAAGATAGTTTTATGGATTGGATAAACTTAGAAGGAAAACAGCGAGTACAAAAATTAAAAAATGTATTAATTGACAATTGATATTTTTACTGGAGACATATGTATACAAAACTTGGATTATTTATTGGTGGAAAGTGGATATATGAGGCAAAAAAGGGTGAGGATGTTTTAAATCCCTTTGACGAAAGTGTTTTGGGGAGGCTGCCGCATGCAACTGAGGGCGATTTAAATGATGCCGTTAAATCCGCAGAGAAGGGTTTTGATGAGTGGAGAAATACAGACCCTGAAATAAGAAGTAGAGTCATTTTAAGAGCTGCAGATATTTTATCTGAAAGGATCTCAGTGATATCTGAGGTTATGACACTAGAACAAGGGAAGCCTCTTGCTGAGTCTGCTGGTGAAATTAATCAATCCATTGCAATTTTAAAATTTAATGGAGAAAATGCAAAATTAATTAAAGATGAGGTTGTGGCCGATCGAGATAATGGACTCAAAACTTTAATCAAGCCTCAGCCACTTGGAGTTTGTTTGTGTCTTACGGCATGGAATTTTCCAATTGCTTTAGTTATTCGAAAAATTGCTCCAGCTCTTGCAGCTGGGTGTTCGGTAATTATTAAGCCTTCAGAGGAGACCCCAGGGACAGCTATTGAGGTTATTAAAATATTCCAGGAGGCGGGTCTGCCAAAAGACGTCATTAACCTGGTATTTGGCGTTCCTCATGAAATTTCAGATTATCTGCTCAGTAGAGATGAAGTGAAAAAAGTAAGCTTTACTGGATCAGTTCCTGTAGGAAAACTTTTAGCAAAGAAAGCAGCAGAATCACTTAAAAGATGCACTCTTGAATTGGGAGGACATTCTCCAGCGATTATTGCTGAAGATGCTGATATTGAAACAACTCTGGATACTTTAACTGGTTTTAAGTTTCGAAATGCTGGGCAAGTTTGCATTGCACCTAGTCGCTTTTATGTGCATGAGAAAATATATGATAAGGTGAGAGATGGATTTTTGAATAGAATAAAAAATATTACTTTAGGTAATGGATTAAATGATGGTATATCAATGGGGCCTTTATCGAACTCAAGGAGAGTTGATGCGATGAAAGATTTTATTGATGATGCTGTTAAAAATGGTTCAAATATAATTTATGGCGGCAGTAGAGATTTTTGGGAACCAACTCTTATTGAAAATATTCATGAAGGCTCAAAGATGATGACTCAAGAAATTTTTGGTCCTATTCTTGCATTATTTAAATTCAATGATTATGACGATGTTATTGAGAAGGCTAATTCTTTAAATTATGGACTTGCATCATATGTTTATACTACCAGTGAAGTCTTGCAGGAAAAGATGGCTAAAGAGATTGTTGCTGGAGGTGTTTCTATCAATACTGCTTCACCAATGCATCCGGAGATTCCTTATGGAGGAATTAAAGAGAGTGGGATTGGTTATGAGGGAGGAATAGATGCAATATATTCCTTTATTCATAAAAAGAACATTAATATCGTTTAATTAACTGAGAGGAATTATGAAAAATATAGGTTTTATAGGGGTTGGAACAATGGGCCTTCCCATGGCTTTAAATTTAGTAAAGAATGGGCATTCGCTCTCTTTTTATGATCCTTTTGCAAATGAAAAAACTATTCAAACTTTAACTGAAGTTGATGCTAAACAAGATAATAATATTTCAGACTTATGTAATGGCAAAGATTTTGTTATATCCATGCTCCCAATTGGAGAAAATGTAAAAGATGTTGCGCTTGGAGAGAGTGGTATTATTAATCAAGAAAATACCGATTTAATCTTCATTGATATGAGCACAATATTGCCAGCCGATACTATTGAAGTTAGCAAAAAAATGCTCGAAAAAAATATTCAAATGTTTGATGCACCGGTAGCTCGTCTCGTAAATAATGCAATTGATGGTACTTTACTTATTATGGTAGGAGGCTCCTTAAAAGACTTCTCTAAGATTGAAGAGATTTTAAAATGCATGGGAAGTGATGTTGTTTATTGTGGTCCTATAGGCTCAGGTAGCAAAATGAAGATCATTAATAATTATATGGCTATTGTTTCAAATATTGTGACAGCTGAGACACTCTCTCTGGTCCATAAATCAGGTATAGATCAAAAGCTAGCTATTGATTTAATGTCAACTACGGCTGCTGGAAAAGGACATATGAATTTTAGTTATCCTAAAAAGGTTTTGATTGATGACATAGGTCCTGGCTTTAAAAATGTACTGGCCTTGAAGGACTTACGTTTAGCTATTGAACATGGAGAATCTGAAGGGATTAATTTAACTTCAGGGAAAAGTGTTGTGAATGTCTATGAAGAGGCAATGGACACTGAGTACAAAGATTTAGATTGGACCGCTATGTTTAATTTTGTAAAGAAAAGCAATAACCTTGATTAAGATTAAGTCCTTAAGGTTTTATTATCTAGAGTTTCCGTTGGTTGATTCTGTCTTAACTTCATTTGGAGTTATGAATTCAAGACCATGCATAATAATTGAACTAGAGGACTATCATCACAATATCGGGTATGGCGAAATTTGGTGTAATTTTCCGAGTGATGGCGCTTCGTATAGATTCAATCTTCTTAAAAATGTTTATCATTCCAATATTGTGGGTTGTGAGTTTTCAAACCCAGACAAATTCATAGAAAGGTTACTGAAAAATTTAAAACTCTTTTTGTGCAGTCGGGCGATATGGGCTCATTTTATAATATTAATTCAGGACTTGATTGCGCCATCTGGGACCTGTTTGCTAAGAATCAAAAATTACCCCTTAATAAATTATTAAATCCCGACTCCCAAGATCATATTTCTGTTTATGCAAGTGGAATAAATCCTGATGAATCTAATGAGAAAATAAAATTAGCAAGGTCAATCGGTATAGAAGCCTTTAAAGTGAAAATAGGCTTTAATCATTCATTGGATATTGGTCTTTTGGATTTATTGTCTAATAACTCATCTAGTGAAGAGATGATAATGTTAGATGTAAACCAAGGGTGGAGTTTTGAGGAGGCTGTTATGTATCTCAAAACATTAGAGAGCTATAATTTTTCTTGGATTGAAGAGCCTATTTCAGCATTATCTACTAGAGCAGAATTTAATCAATTAATTAATGCCACCAAATGCAGACTTGCTTTTGGAGAAAATATTACTAATTTTGATGATTTTGTTTTTTTTGGTGAGATTGAGGAGCTTAATTTTGTTCAACCTGACCTCACTAAATATGGAGGAGTTTCTCTAATAAATCATCTATCTAGAAATATACAGAATCATAAAATCTGGATGCATTTTTTAGGGAGTGGTGTTGGTTTGTTAACATCAGCTCACATTATGTCTGCTATCAATCCAACTGCTTTTTTAGAGACTGATATTAATTTCAATCCACTTAGAACGAATCTCTTCGATGAAGGGTTAAATATTGAAAATGGAAAGATAAAATTGAATGACGCGCATGGCATTGGAGGTAAACTTAATTTTGATACAATTCATAAGTATCTAATTTCTTCAAACACTTAAAGTTAAGTTTTGATTCGTCTATTATTTCAGTTTAAACTTCAACATTGTGCGCGATGAATTACTCATAGTAGATATATGTCTGATTACGATTATATAGTTATAGGTGCTGGCTCGGCTGGATGTGTTTTAGCAAATAGATTAAGCAAAGATCCATCTAATGAAGTACTACTTATAGAGGCTGGGGGTTCAGATCGTCGTTTCTTTATTCAAATGCCAATTGGATATGGAGTTACATATCATCAAAAATCTGTCAATTGGATGTATATGACAGAGCCAAGTCCAGAAGCTGACAATAAGCCGAGTTATTGGCCAAGAGGCAAGGTCATGGGCGGTTCTAGCTCTATCAATGCGATGGTATATGTGAGAGGAAACCCTAAGGACTTCGACCAGTGGTCTGAGGCAGGAAACCCAGGCTGGTCTTACAGTGATGTTTTGCCTTATTTTAAAAAAATGGAGTCTTGGCAGAACGGCCCTGATGATTATCGAGGCGGCGATGGACCTTTGAATGTCTCTGAGGTGTCTGAGCAGCTTCACCCGCTTTGTCAAAACTTTTTGTCTGCAGCCCAGGAGATTGGAATTGGTCTTAATAAGGATATGAATGGTGCAACTCAGGAAGGGGTTGGTAACTACCAAATAACTACTCATAAAGGGCAGCGAATGTCTTCTTCGAGGGCTTACTTGTGGCCCATAAAAGGTCGCACTAATTTGACTATCATAAAGAATGCTCAGGCTACAAAAATCCTCACTCAAGACAAAAAGGCGTTCGGCATTGAGTATAAAAAGTCAGGCAAGATTCATCAGGTGACTGCCAAACGTGAGGTTATTTTAAGTGCAGGGTCGATCAACTCTCCTCACCTTCTTCAGCTTTCAGGGATTGGCCCCAAAAACGCCTTAAATAAGGCCTCAATTCCTTTAGTTCATGACAGCCCCGGTGTAGGAGAAAATCTTCAGGACCATGTCGGAGTGAGCTATTTTTATAAAAGTAAAGTCCCTACCTTGAATGATCAGTTGAGACCTGTCCTTGGAAAAATCTACCAGGGACTTCGATATATTTTTACAAGGAGAGGTCCGCTCAGCTTAAGTGTTAACCAGTCAGGCG
>JGI20155J14468_10003788_pt1 | contig 10389 bp, 14 predicted proteins | sample COG_05_FD_14468 | JGI IMG/M metagenome (IMG submission 14468)
GTATAGTTAGAGAATGGGAGAGTGTATCATTAATTCAAATTGAATTAGGCTTTCCAAACTCAAACATCTCGTCCTGTTGTCTTAAAAAACAAAAAACCGCATATGGGTACAAATGGTCGTACAAATAATATCTTCTGTTGGTTAAAGGAAATAACCGAGTTTAAAACCCCTGCTAAGGAGTTTACGGATAAAGACTGGGATAACTTCAATGCATATATGATTCATAGATTTATATCAACTAACGAATTCTACACTGAACTCGCTAATTACGCACAGACTTTAATGCCAAATATGAAGAAGGATATATATAATTTCTACAAGGAGATGATACCAAAGAGAAAAGGGTATTTTAAATATATCAAAAAGAAGAGCATGTTTGCACCTAATAAAGATTTGGTAGATAAGGTAGCTTCCTACTTTAAGGTTGGAAGCGCCGAGGCTTCTTCGTACATTGAGATATTGGATAAAAAAGAATTGACTTCCATAATGGAAGAAATAGGTGAAGATAAGAAGGAAATTAAAAAGTTATTGAAATGAGTGATGTAAAACACCCCAAACATTATAATGAAGGAATTGAAATGTGGGATTATGCTTTTTCTCATAACCTGGATTTTTTTGAGGGTAATATTGTAAAGTATGTTACAAGATGGAAACATAAAAATGGTGTGGAAGATCTTTTAAAAGCCAAACAATATCTAGATAAATTAATAGAACTTCAAAAATAAGTTATGGCTAAGAAATTACCCCCAATACTGAAAGAGATACAACAGTATACTCCTCATGAAATTAATTATGCTTTCCAGAAGAATATTTCTTATTCACAGTATTCAATGTGGAAGAAGTGTCCGAAACAGTGGGCTTTACAATATAGAGATGGTCATAAGCTTTATAAGCCTAGCATCCACACTGTTTTTGGGAAGGCGTTTCATGAGACCTTTCAGTATTATTTAGAGGTAATGTATGAGAAAAGTGGAGCAGCTGCGGATAAGGAGGATGTTTTTACAATGCTTAAGGATAAAATTCGAGAGCATTATATGGATGAGTTGAAGAAAAACAACAACGAACATTTTTCAAAACCAGGTGAATTGCAGGAATTTTATGAGGATGGTGTTGAGATACTAACTTATTTAAAAAAACATAGAGGTAAGTATTTTTCTAAGAGAGGATGGTTTCTAGCAGGAATAGAAACTAAAATAACTATAGCTCCTAATCCTAAATATCCTAATGTGTTTTACCTAGGTTATTTGGATATTGTTATGTATCATGAACCAACTAATACATTTACAATCATCGATATTAAGACTTCTACTAATGGGTGGAAGGATTATGCAAAGAAAGATGAGGAGAAGCAATTTCAACTTATATTATACAAAAAATACTTTGCGGAGCAATTTGATGTACCTGAAGAAAGTATTAGTGTTGAGTTTTTAATTGTTAGGAGAAAAGTATACACTGAGGGTGAATATCCACAAAAACGTGTGCAGGAATTCTCCCCACCTTCAGGTAAAATTAAAATTGCAAGGGCTACGAAAGCAGTAAATGAGTTTATAGAAGAATGTTTTGAAGGAAGTACTTATACCGATAAAATTATGGAACCTAATGCATCAAAATGGAATTGTACCTTTTGTGCTTATAGAGACAATCCAAAACTATGTGGATTAGGTGTTAACCTTAAATAATCTGTACATACGTATATCAAACCTATTAACAAAAATAATAAAAAATGTCAAACAAAAAATTAACAAGTGTAAAGATAGATATTGATCTATGGGAAGAATTTAAAATTGAATGTATTAAACGAAAGTTTTCATTTCAAAAATTATCCGAAAGAGCAATTGACCTTTATATGACGAATGAAGAATTTAGAAGATCAGTTACTAACCACGATTTAAAATTAAAATAGTTTATGAATAAAGATTTTAAGTATCTTCCCCCAAAAGACAGGAAGAAAATACTCCTAATATGTGATGACATTAGAGTTCATTCAGGAGTTGCTACAGTTGCAAAAGAAATGGTTTTACACACAGCCCAACACTTCAATTGGGTTCAATTAGCAGGAGCTATAAAACACCCAGATAAGGGCAAGCGTTTTGATTTAAGTTCTGATACTAATACTCAATCAGGTTTAGATGATGCTAGTGTTATGTTATATCCAACTGATGGATATGGTAACCCAGATTTACTTAGAGAATTAATTAAAATGGAGAAACCAGATGCTCTCTTCATTATAACGGATCCTAGGTATTTTACTTGGCTATTTCAAATTGAAAATGAAATTAGAAAAAACATGCCTATTATTTACTTAAATATTTGGGATGATTATCCAGCTCCACTGTATAATAAAGCATACTATGAATCATGTGACGCTTTGTTAGCAATTTCAAAGCAAACGAAGAATATCAATGAAATCGTATTAGGTGATAAAGCTAAGAATAAAGTTATTAAATATGTTCCTCATGGTTTAAATGATGAAATGTATTTTCCACTCGATAGAGACTCTAAGGAGGTTAATGAAATTAGGAAAAATATATTTGGAGATAGGGAAATTGATTTTCTAATGTTCTTTAATTCAAGAAATATTAGAAGAAAACAAATTCCTGATACAATGATGGCTTTTAGAATGTTTTTAGATACATTACCTAAAGAAAAAGCTGATAGATGTTCTTTCCTACTACACACTGAAGTTATAAGTGATCATGGAACTGATTTAGAAGCAGTGAGGGAATTGCTATTTGGGGAAAAATATCCAAATGCTGTTTATTTCTCAACTAACAAGATTAGTACCAAGGAATTAAATCTACTTTATAATGTATCTGATGTTCAAATTCTTTTAACTTCAAATGAAGGATGGGGGTTAACATTAACTGAAGCAATGCTAACAGGAACACCAATTATAGCTAATGTAACAGGTGGAATGCAAGATCAAATGAGATTTGAGTATGATGAAGATGAAGGTCCTGGAGTTAAAAAGGGTGGATGGATTAATTTTGATAAAGACTTCCCATCTAACCACTTAGGCACTTATAAAAAACATGGTNAGTGGGCATTTCCAGTATTCCCAACTAGTCGATCTTTACAAGGATCACCTCAAACACCTTATATTTGGGATGATAGATGCACTGCGGAAGATGCTGCGGCTCAAATTAGAAAGGTATATGATTTATCCCCAGAAGAAAGAGATGAGAGAGGTAAGAAAGGTAGAGAGTGGGCTTTAGGTGATGAAGCAGGTTTTACCGCCGTAAAAATGAGTAACAGAGTAATTGAAGCAGTAGATGAGTTATTTGATACTTGGGAACCAAGAGAAAAATTTGAATTAATTAACACAGATACTGACATTAAAAAAGTACAAACACACGCCTTAATATATTAAAAAATGAGTAAACCAGAATTTATAATAAGCTGCCCAATAGATACCTACTCAGGTTATGGTTCAAGAGGTAGAGATGTAGCAAAAGCAGTAATAGAATTGGATAAATATGATGTTAAAATCATACCCCAAAGATGGGGAAATACACCTTGGGGATTTATTGAAGATCACCCAGAGTGGGAATTTCTAAATAAACATCTATTTCAACCTCAACCCAACCAACAATATCCTAGACCTGATGTTTGGATGCAGATAACAATTCCAAATGAATTCCAACCCCAAGGAAACTATAACATAGGAGTTACAGCAGGAATTGAATCAACAGTAGCACCTGCTGATTGGGTTGAGGGGTGTAATAGAATGGATTTAATATTAGGATCTTCAAACCACAGTATTGATGTTTTAAAACACAGTAAATTCCAAAAACACGATAAGAATACTAATCAAGTTATTGGTAATATTGAATTGACCAAGCCAACAGAGGTATTATTTGAGGGATTTGTTGAGGAAACTTACAAACCTGTTAAATCTGAATTGGATTTATCTGGAGTAAGAGAAGAATTTTGTTATTTATTTGTAGGTCATTGGATACAAGGTGATTTTGGGCATGATAGAAAGAATGTAGGTTTGCTTATTAAATCATTTTGTGAAACATTTAAAAATAAACCAAAACAACCTGCTTTAATTTTAAAAACTTGCCATAGTGGAACTTCATACATGGATAGAGATTTTACATTAAAGAAAATACAAGACATAAAGAAAACAGTAAAAGGCAAATTACCTAATGTTTATTTACTTCATGGTGAATTTACTGATAGTGAAATGAATGAGTTATACAACCACAATAAGGTTAAAGCGATGGTCAGTTTAACTAAAGGGGAAGGATTTGGAAGACCATTACTAGAATTTACTCAAACTAAAAAACCAATAATAACAACAGGATGGTCAGGTCATACGGATTTCTTAAAACCTAATATGTCTACTTTATTACAAGGTACATTAGGTGATGTTCATCCAAGTGCTCAGAATAAATGGTTAATACAAGGCTCAAAATGGTTTGATGTTGACACAATGTCATTGGGAAGAGTATTAAAGGATAGTTATAAAAAATATAAAACACTTTTACCAAATTCTAAGATTCAAGCTAAGTATTGTAAAGATAATTTTACACATACAAAAATGAAGGANTTGTTGGGTGATATTTTGGAGAAAAATGTTAAAGCTTCTCCTAAACAGGTACCTTTACAATTACCTAAATTAAATTTACCAAAATTAAATAAACCAGGAAAAATAGAACTCCCTAAATTGAAACTCCCAAAACTTAAAAAAGTAGAATCATGAATCAAGACAAATTAGAAAAATGTCCAAGATGTGAGTCAGATGCATGTTACTCACAAAAGATAAACAAAGAAATAACCAATTTCATGTGTTATGGATGTGGGTTCCAGAGCAACTCATTAATGAAAAAAGAAGGTGAATTTTTAGAAGAACAAATTGAAGGTTTACCTGAACTTTATAAAGATTTAATTTATGAAGATGAGGAGGGACAATCATGGTTACCATCAACAATAAACTTACTTGAGCAAGGTATGGTATTTGCTAATGGTTCTAATGCAGAAAATTGGAAGTGGTCAGCTGTAAAAGCTATTGAAGTAAAAGAAGAAGAAAAAGAAAAATATCCAATTCCAAATAAAAAGAACAAGTATTATAAACATAGAATGGATATGACTACTATGAAGATGTTTGATGAAAGAGACTTCATGGAAGCATTAACCTACATTGGAGTCTTACCAGAGTAATTTGGTAGCCTGAAATATAATTCGTATATTAACATCATATGAAAATAAGTTATGCAATTACAGTCAATGGAGAAATTGACGAAATTCAACGTTTATTAACGTTTTTAATTGAGAATAAACGCTCCCAAGATGAAATTGTTATACAACAAGACAGTCGTGCTAGTGTTAAAGGTTTACCGGATACAAAAGTTAAAGCATATTGTAAAGAAGTATCACAACACGATGAATTGGTAAGATACACACAATTTGATTTGAATGGACACTTTGGTGATTTTAAAAACAATTTAAAAAACAACTGTACAGGAGATTATATTTTTCAAATTGATGCTGATGAAATACCTAATAAAACATTAATCAACCATCTCCCAGAAGTACTAGAACTAAATGATGTTGAGGTATTAAGAGTATCTAGAGTTAATACTGTAGAGGGTTTAACTAAAGAACACATTGATAAGTGGGGGTGGATAGTAAGTGATAATGGAAAAATTAATTGGCCTGACCCACAGTGGAGAATTTATAAAAATGATCCTAAAATTAGATGGAAAAATAAAGTCCATGAAGTATTAGATGGGTATATTACTAAAGCGGATTTGCCCTATCTTGAAGAGTGGGCCTTATACCACCCTAAAACAATAGAAAAGCAAGTAAAACAAAACAAACTATATGAATCTATTTAAAATCTCAAGTCATTTTACCCCCCATAGGATATTAGATATAGGAGCCAATGTGGGTCAATTCCACACTTTATGTAAACAAAGTTTCCCTGAGAGTTATGTATTTTCAATTGAAGCTTCAAGTGAATGTGAACCTTACCTTAAAGGTATAACAAGTGATTATTATATAGGATTACTAGCAAAAGATAATGCTGAATATGATTTCTTCACAAGAAAAAACGACCCAACCTGTACCGGAAACTCCACTTATAGGGAACTCACACCCTTCTACTCAGATGATGAGATTAAGGTATTAAAAGAACCTGGTGTTAAACTTGATGATTTATTTGAAAGTGATTCGGTGTTTGATTTGATTAAAATTGATACCCAAGGATCCGAGTTAGACATTATTAGTGGTGGAATTAATATGTGTGCAAAAGCAAAAGGCATATTGTTGGAAGTTTCACTAGTTCCTTACAACCATAACTCCCCCCTAAAAGAAGAGGTATTTGATTTTATGGATTCGATAGGTTTTAAACCTGTAGATAAAATAGGTTTTAGTAACCATCCTATCTCCCAAACCCTCATACAAGAAGATATATTATTTATAAAAAAAGACTAATGAATAAACTAGAAATATATTATAATAGTTCCCCCCACACAGTATCATATGCTGATGACTGGATTTATAAGCAGGTAGCGATGTCTAAGACTTTTTTTGAACAACCCCTACTAACTGAATTAAAAAACAAGGTTAAGAGCTTTGAAGTTGTTGTTGACGTTGGATCAAATGTCGGAAATCATTCCTACTTTTTTAAAAACATATGTGATGCGGGAAGGGTTTATGCCTTCGAGCCCGTTCATTCTAATTATATCATATGCAAAGAAAATATACCTAACGATGATGTTTACCAAATAGCTCTATCTAACTATGTGGGTTTTACGACAATAGAAAATTCTATGGGGTATAACTCTGGAACTGGTAGGATGGTTTCAAAGGAAGGAGAGGTAGAAGTAAGCACATTAGACTCCTTTAAACTCGAAGGAGTTACCTTTATAAAAATCGACGTAGAAGGAGAAGAATTGTTTGCGTTAGAAGGGATGGAACAAACTATAAAAAGCTTTTCACCCGAAATACTAATAGAAGTCCACTATGATATTAAAATTCAAGATGTGATGGAGAAACTACCAATCAAATATACCTTTGAGGATTTAGGGGATTACCATTACTTTCTAAAACCTTATTAAAAATAAATTAAACTAAAACAAATGGAAAACTTAAAGAAAGATTTAGTAGTAACCACCATAAGCCAAAACTATAGCTGGGTAGATGTAAAAAATTGGATAAACTCTCTAAAAAACACAGGATTTAGTGGAGATATACTAGTACTCGCATATAATTTTAAACAAGACCATGAATTCATAAGACAATTAGAAGATGAAGGGTGCCGTGTAGTAATACCTAACAACAATTACAAAGGAAAAGAACAATCAACCTTCATCACACATTCAGGCCATGTTACACCCGCTAATGCTAATGAACTAGTACACAATGTTAGATTGTTTCATTTATGGCAATATTTAACAGAAACTAAATCTGATAAAGATTATAATAGAGTTATCTTTACTGATGGAAGAGATGTAATATTCCAAACAGATCCTACTATATGGTTAAATTCGAATATGACTAAAGACATACTAGTTCCATCAGAAGGAGTTACCTATAGTAATGAACCCTGGAATACNAATAATGCTTTAATTAATTACGGACCTTACATTTATGAATACATTTTAAAAGAAAGACCCGCTTGCAATGTAGGTACCTTTGCCATTAATGCCTTAATATGTAAAGACTTTTGTCTCACATTATATTTAATGTCTAACAATATAGGACACGCGGATCAACCTTCCTTTAACATACTTACATCAACTTTGCTTAAAGAGAAGTGTCAATGGGTTGATTATAACGACTCATGGGCCCTCCAAATAGGAGCAATTGTTAATACTCTAGACTCCCATGCAGACATCCAGGACAATATTATTAAAAATAAAAAGGGGGAACCGTACTGTCTCGTCCACCAGTATGACAGAATACCAGAATTGAAACATTATTTTGATACTACTTTATAATGGAGTATTCTATTATAATATCTTATAGAGATAGAGTGGAGCATCTAACCACCCTATTACCAAGATTAAAAGAAATATTTAAAGATAAAAAATACGAGATAATAGTCGCAGAGCAAGACGATAATGATAAATTCCAAAAAAACTCATTATACAATTTAGCAGTTTCTAAATCAACCGGTGACATATTAATATTCCACGATGTAGACTACATCCCAGAAATTAATGTTAATTACTATACTGATAGTACCACCCCCTTATACCCCGTTCGCAGGGTATTGTTTTTAGGAAGTGATAACCAACCAAGAGATATAAATGATATTCCGGGGGGGTATAGAAATTTTATAAATGATGTTGGAGACCATTCTGGTGGAGTATTTGTACTACATAAAGATTTGTTTTATAAGATGAATGGTTTAAACCCATATTATATAGGGTGGGGGAAAGAGGATGATGATACAAGGGATAGATTAAGATTGTTAGGATATACATGGAAACGGAATGAAGAAGGTTTATTTTATGGGCTATATCATACTCACAACTACCCTGAAGATGGTGATGTTGATTTTATTAATAATCACACCCTTCTATCTCAATTAAAAAACAACCTACACTTAGGTTATAAAAACGTAAATGCCGAGTTAGAGGAATTCAAAACCGATGACGGTATTAAATGGTTAAAAATTAAAAACTTTATATATGACTAGCACATTAGAAGAATTATTTAATAAATATAAATCAGATAAGGGAACAAAGGTTGGCCCCAAACACTCATATGCTGATTTCTATGAAAAGTATTTAGAACCCATTAAAAATGATGAGTTATTAATTTTAGAAATAGGGTTATGTGATGGTAAATCTCTCAAAACCTGGTACGAGTATTTACCCAATAGTACCATCATTGGGTTAGATATTGATGATAAACCGGAGCATAATAATGACAGAGTCCTTACTTTTAAATTAGACCAATCAAAACCTGACCAATTAGAAAATTTTGTTAAAGAGTGTGAGGATAAAGGATATAAATTTGATATGATATTGGATGATGGCAGTCATCATATGTTAGATCAACAAATTACCTTAGGATACTTATTCCCCCTTTTAAAATCTGGTGGTTTATTTTTTATAGAAGATTTACATACTTCATTAGTGGATAATGGTTTTCCACTCTACGGAAAAGCATTGGAGATACAAGAAAATAGAAAAAATACAACTTTGTTTTATTTAATGGAATCCTTTAGTAGTGTATATCTCACCCCGAATCAAAACCATTATATACAACAGAGTGTTGATTATATTGAAATCCATAACAAATTTAATAAACACCAAGAACCACAGTTTAAGTATAGAAGTATTACTTCATTAATAAAGAAAAAATAATGAAGATAATATATAGAATATCAGACTCAGGTTATAATAAAGTAAAACCTGATTATATTGATAATGAGTCATGCTTAGCTAATGCTACTAAGATATTTAAAGATGCAGATTGGTCTATTATAGCCGACAATGTTTCCAAGGAGACTAGTGATATGATTCAAAAATATAAATCCATAGATCATATATATTATGTTAGTGAGGGGAATGGAGCAGCAACTTTTAATTTGGCCCTGGATGAAGCTCTAACCTATGATGATGATGAAATTGTTTATTTTATAGAAAATGATTATCTCCACAAACCAACTTCCCAAAAAATAATCAAAGAAGCATTCGAATTGGGGGCAGCGTTCGTTTCACTATACGACCATCCAGACAAATACCTAGACCCTTCAATAGGAGGGAATAAGTACTGTACTGGTGGGGCTGAAGATACTAGGGTATATTTAACACAATCTACCCATTGGAAGATAACAAACAGTACTACAATGACCTTTGCCTCTAAGGTAAAGACTTTGAGGGAAGTAGAATCTATTTTAAGAAAACATACGACTGGAACCTATCCCAGAGATTTTAATATGTTTTTGGAACTCAGAGAAAATAATCACATATTAATATCTTCTATACCAGGATATTCAACACACGGTGAAACATCTTGGTTAACACCTTTAACAAACTGGAAAAACATATAATTATGAAAACAATAGAACAATACAACGAATTAAAAAACAACATCTTATCCCCACTTAGTGTCGGAGAATTAGAATTTGAATCTTTGGACTCAATTAAATCCATATGTAATCAAGTTAACCCCTCTAATATTTTAGAATTAGGGTTTAATAGGGGAATGAGTGCTATAATGTGGTTAGAAGGGAGTAAGGCTACATTACATAGCATAGATATAAAACCCACAGACCAAGTATCTAACTCAATAAAATATATTAATAATACTTACCCTCTTAGATTTATTTATACGAGTTTAAACCATAATATTTTAGATCAACATGAAGATGAATTTAAAAACAAATATGACTTAATTTTTATAGATGGAGATCATAGCCATACG
>JGI20155J14468_10003803_pt1 | contig 10366 bp, 19 predicted proteins | sample COG_05_FD_14468 | JGI IMG/M metagenome (IMG submission 14468)
GTCTGCATCTACGAATTTCCAATTAATGGAACCGTCTTCTTTTTTGTTCTCGTCCTTGTCAATCGCTGAACGCATTGTGGATTCTAATACGGAATAAATCATGTAAGCCCTCTTTATGTTATTGTTAAAAAAACTTGGCGTTTAGATCTCGGCATGCAAATGTTTCAATCTAATACCTTGGCTCACCCTTATCAATTGCCTTTGTAAGTACCATATTGGCTTTTAGGTCTCGGCCTGCAAATAGTTTAACCTAATAATTTAACTTACCCTTATCACTCGCCTTTGTGAGTACCAAGTTTTTCTTAATCTCTTATTATATACAGTATAGCACCTCAGCTATCATAAGTCAACCACTTTTGGCTCTTTACCTGTGGCTAGATGCATCTTTTTTATAATGCCTACCACTTCGTCTGTTGACAAGAATCCTTTTACAGTATCGCCAAATTCTGTAATACCTGGCATCTCAACCTGTCCATCGTCTTTAAAGACAGCAATCTCATATAGCCCCTGAGCATTACCATACGAACTTTCGTTTTTGATAATTGATAGTTGGTAGTCGCCGAAGCCTACCAACGACTGAATGCCTTTCGGCATCTTTGTTTCGTTAAATTTTATATCTTTAAACTTCATTTTGGGTCCTCATTATTCCATATGATTAACATTAAAATTGGCAAAGCCAATATCAGTAGACTGATCAATAAACCGCCTAACACCTACTACCTCTATTGGCTGGATCAAATATGTCCTTTATGCAATTGGTAGCACTCTCGGTCATGCCTGCTTTAGAAAGTCCTTGTATTGCTCTTCCTGTGTTGACTGTTTTAATAACGTTCGAACTACAAGCGTTCAATAATATTGCTGTGATCACTATTAAAACAATTTTCATTGATAACTCCTGTTGTTCTTTAGTGCCCATTTCTCAAAAATCGGCTTGCCGTATTCATCTTCGTCAACGGCAATATAGGCCACTGTCTTTTTGACTTCAGCATATCTATACCCACTGTCGCCACCAATTTGTCCTGACGCTACCCAAACCTTGTGCGGCAGATTACCGTAGTCCCAAAATGCTTCTCCTTCGAGTTTATCTTTGTTCCAAGAAAACTCAAAAGTATTACCTGTGTCTTTTTCAACAAAGGATCCTATTGGATCTTGAGTATAGGTTAAATATGCCATTGTTAGCTCCCAGTTACCATTTGAAGTGAACCATTATCTGCTTCGTCGAAGCCTTCTATAAAAATATGCCAGTCACCTACAGCCAATTTGGCTTGTTGGAACAATGACTCGCCAGCCTTCCATAGCTCGCCTAGTGTGCCATCCTTAGCAACGGCTGTGAATGTCATCCACTCCGTATCGTCAAAGGTAGGACCCATTTCTTTGATCACCTTGTAGGTAATCACCAACGGCTTTTCGTCTGTGAAATATTTATAGTCTAAATTCTTAATGCCTTCGACAGCATCAAATACAGTTTCATAACCTAGCTCTGCTTTTAGGTTATCGTAATGGTTGCGTTCTTGAATGAAAGTGTCTTGCATAGTGTCTGCCCTCCAGCAAATTAAATTAGTTAATCCCTTATTGTCTATACAGTATACGATCATTCTATACAGAAGTCAACCTATTTTGGACAAAAGAAATAGAAAAGATACTTTTTTTGGCCTGCCCCAGAGGAGTCGAACCTCTGACCTCCAGTTCCGCAAACTGGTGCTCTATCCGGCTGAGCTAGGGGCAGTTATTTTGAACAGTTCCAATTATGCTCGCAATCGGTGATCCTGTTGATGGTGGCTTGAGCACCACCGGTCTCGTTAGGATAAAAACTCCAGTTCTCTCCACAGGACAAACAGGGGTCATAGTCTCTATATCCGTAGGGTGCAGTAGACATACAGCCAGAGGTAACAAAGGCCAATATCAATAACATCACAGCCTGTTTCATTAGGCACATCCTGACACGCAAATCATTAGGAAATCATTACCTAATACCTGTGTCATTATCCACAATACACCCATAATCTCTAAGTATCCCATTGTTGTATCTCTCATTAAATTTTAAACTTACTTCATTATACTATACTAAAGTAGGCACAAAGTCAACCACCTACTTTACCAAAACCTTTTCTAGGTCTTTAAGTATCTCTGTGTAGTCGAGAGCGGCCTTCAGTTTCTCTTCTTGGGTAGTGCGCGGATCGTTTACTATGGCCATCATAATAGGAAATTGTCTAGTAAGTATTTCGCCTATTGATTTCTCTGTCTTACACATGTATATACAGTAACACAACTAATCACCTGTGTCAACCTCTTAGACCACTAGGCCTAGCAGCGGGGTCTATTATTTTTTGCCTAGGTTAGCGAGAATAAATAATATTACAGCATCGCTGTCAAGCAAATGGAGAGTCCCATGACATTAAAAAACATCAGCCTTAACCTAGAACTAGGCCAAACAATTCTTGTTGGTCAAAACAATGATAAAGCCCAAATAACAAAGATTGAATTCCATGAGAAGTCGGGCGAAGTCAGTATTAATACAACCCGGGGACCAAGAAAAGCTCTTACGTTTAAGTTATGCGAACAGTCGAACCATTATGAAAACTTGAACCTTGCGGATAAATATAGATAGCACAAGGATAACATATGAAAGTATTTGAAATAGATGCCCTTGCTGAAAAGGAATGGAAAGCATCTAAAAAGCTATGTAAAAGTTCTACACCTAACAACAAGTTAGGTAACAGTGCCTTATCATCTTGTAAAGCACAAGGTTACAGATCTAGAGAAACAGGCAAGAGTCAAAAGATGGGTAACAAACGAGTGAAGCTAGGCGGAAAACGTATTAGAAGTCAAGACTATGGCGGACCAGTAAGTCCTACAAGGACTGGCTGACATGCGTTATTGGGAAATCAAAGAGAACATACCAGATATTGACGAGCTTGACCCGCGAGGCAAAGGCCAAATGGGTATGCCTGTGGATATTAGTAAAGCAGACTCAAATGATTTAGATGCAACTCTTACACTTGGACCTCCATATCCTCCAGAGCAAATGGATGGTGTTAGGAAGATGCAAAGCCAATTAATTAAAATAGGCTACAGTGTTGGACGCACAGGAGTTGACGGAAAGTATGGTCCTCGTACAGCTAGAGGTGTAGAATCTTTTAAGAAAGATTATAACGAAACTGGCAATGGCACAGAGATGACCGGAACAGCACTAGACAAACTTGCAAAAGTTGAGTCGGGTGCAATACCAAAAGTATCAAAGCCGAGCGAGACAGGCAATCCTAAACCGTTTGGTGGCAAAGAACTAAAGGCACTTGACTTTGGCGGAGAAAAGAACATTGAAGCAAAGAAGATAGCCGAAGAGTTTTTAGGGCGTGAAATGAAAGAACAAGAGTGGAATGCACTCGTTAGAGCAACAGTAGCTGAAGCATCACCTGATAGTAAAGAACAAGCCGCAGTAATGGCTGTGATATTAAATAGGGCAAACAGCAGTAAATACCCAGATGGTATAATGGGTGTACTAACACAAAAGAACCAATTCCAGGCTGTTACAGGTACACCTGCCAACAGAGCACCAAGCAGAAACTTTAGCCGCCCTACTAGCAAACAGATTGCAAGTGTTGTTGATGCAGTAATGAATCATTTATCTAACTCAAACAAGACTTGGTTAAATTTTACAGCAAACAATCCTAAAGCATATGGAGCAGGTACTAACATAGACTTCATGTATGCAATGCGTCAATCACCTGGAGCGAAAGTAATTGGAGGGACTGTTTTTGGAAATATTGCATGATGATTTAACAGGCAAAGTTTTAATAGCACATCCTAATTTACCAGACAAGACACCATTCGCACGAAGCGTAATTTACATTTATAAAGACGATAGTGTAAAAGGAACAACAGGTGTAATCACTAACAAGAGAAGTAGATTTGGTGTTCATGATGTAGCATCAGATAAAGGATTCGACTTTGGAGATAAAGCAAAGTTTATATACCACGGTGGACCTGTCAACCAACAAGCATTAGTTTTATTACATACTAATGACTGGAGTAGTTCAAATACTGTGCCGGCTGGTAGGAAACTTTGTATCAGCAGTGACGACTTTATGATACAAAAACTAAACAATGATACGCCTACCTATTGGAGAATGTTTGCCGGAATGAGCATGTGGGAACCCGGACAACTCACTGCAGAACTAGAAGGTAGATTTCCGTTTAGGCCAGAAAACAGTTGGCTTATTGCAGAAGCACCAGAAGGGTTGTTGTTTACACTTGATGGTGATAAACAATGGCAGAAGGCATTAGCATTATGTAGCAACCAAATGTTTGCTAGTTACATATAAACCAAAATAAATATCTATATAGCGATGGAGAGGACTATGTTTAGAGTAGTGACCGGTGTGATACTGTTTTTTTGTTTTGTGACAACAGCGTATGCACAAGATATAACACCTGATCAACAACCGGAGAAGACGAGTAAACTATTTCCTATCATGTTACAATGTGATAGTGAACCAAAGAAGATCTTTGATGTTGTACAGTCAGAGCAATATAAAGAATTACCTTTTGGATCGGGTAAAGTTTTTGTGCGTTCTGCTGTGACAGGACAAATTTTTAACGCAGAACTATACATGCTTATGAACCCTGATACTAGAAGTTTTTCACTTATTGGTATATTTGGAGATGGAACCGGATGTTTAATGATGACCGGGAATACATTTTCACCTTACAAGAAAAGGAATGATCTATGAACTGGATAATAGTTGTAGTATTTGCAATGACACTCCAAGACACAGACGGTGGCAGAGACATGTATGTTTTTACTGAACCTACATATCAGTCAAAAGACATGTGCGAAGCAGATATAACTGATCCTTTGGTATATCCTGGACTTGTTGAAAAACTTGTACAAGAATACGAAGAAGTTAAAAAAATAGAATCTGTTGTCTGTGTAACTGATGAAGAACTAAAACAGGCATTATCAGGAAGTATGAAAACATAATTAAAATTTTTTCCATATGGCTATAAATATTTTATGCAAGACACACAAGATACACATATACAATGGCTATTAGGAAACATTTGTAATTATAACTGTTGGTATTGTCCAGATCATCTACACAGTAATGACACACGACTATACTCTGATGAGAGCCTTGCGGACTCTATTAGATATGTTGCTAACGAATTACGAGCTGTAGGCAGAGATGCTAGGATTGAATTTGTAGGCGGAGAACCTACACTCCATGAAGGCATTATAACAGGACTCAGTAGCACAGGTAGTAACCGGCCTGGCGGTAATAGACTTACAACAAATGGTAGTGCTAGTCTAGAATGGTACCAAGACAACTATGTTTATTTTAGCCATATAGAAATAAGTTATCATGTGCCGTGGGCTAACCTGCAACACATAGTTGAAACAGTAAACTATCTAAAAACATTAGAAGAAGGACCTAGCGTAGAGGTATTAGTACATGCATCAAACGCCGATGCACATTGGTCAAGAGCTATAGATGAATACGAACAACTTATAGACCTAGGTATAGATGCTAGGATAAAACTTTTATACAGCAATTTTACAAGAGGTAATCAATATATGCCCTATAAAAATTATCAATTAAAATATTATTATGAAACAATAGGTGAAGTGTTTAATCCTAAAGCAACAACAGTTGTTGACCCAACAGGTTATATTCCTACAAGGCGCCAACGTAATATGTTTACTGAAGAAACAGTGCAAGGATCTAATATGCTTAGACAAAACAAAATGTGTAATGCTGGAATAGATCAATTGGTGGTTTGGAAGAATGGAGAAGTGTTTAGAGGATACTGTAAGGCCGGAGGTAGTTTAGGTAATGTGATTAAAAGGACATTCAATGTTCCTAAAGAATCAATAGAATGTCCTTTTGATTTGTGTAAAAACGGCTTTGACCGTGGTAATAGTTTTACTTGAGCCAGGCTATCTTTTCGCCGGCTTTCTTTCTGCGTTTTTGTTCTTCAACTGATCCTGGATATCTCCAAGCCCATATTGCAACAAGGGCCATTGAGCCACCTGTCCATGCTACTGCCGCAACATTGTAAGTAGTGAACCAAAAGAACATAAGCGATGATGCCATTACAGCGATCATAGCATATTTGCCTTTGGTTGGGAATACTTTCTTTTGTGTCCAGTTAGTTAAGAATGGACCAAAGTATTTGTGATTGTATAGCCAAGTATGCATACGTTTACTAGACTTAGCAAACGCCCAAGCTGCAATAACCAAGAAGATACTAAATGGTATCCCTGGTACTACAACTCCTACGTATGCCATTCCTAAACAGGCAAAGCCTAGGGCCATGTATAGATATTTTTTTATCATTGTTTTCTTTCTATGTTAGTCGTTTAAATGTTTTACGTAATGCTTCGACTAAGTCCGCCATCATAGCATCTGTATGACAAGGGGTGGGTGCAATACGTAATCGTTCTGTCCCTTCAGCGACTGTTGGGAAGTTGATAGGTTGAATGTAAATGTTGTAATCGTTTAACAACATGTCGCTCATTTGTTTACAAAGTTTTGCATCTCTAACCATAACAGGCACAATATGAGTACAAGCATCCTCATGAACTTCTATGTCCACCTCGGATAACATTCGCTTCAGCGTTGAAGCTCTCTCTTGATGCTTTACCCTGAGCTCGTTATGGTCTTTGAGATATTTTATACTTGCCAAGGCGCCGCTACAAATAACCGGACTTGTAGAGGTGGTGAATATAAATCCACTAGCTACACTGCGAATTGCATCTATGACTAATTCGTCACCGGCAATGTATCCTCCTTGAACACCGAATGCTTTTCCAAGCGTGCCATTTGTTATATCAACTCTAGTTTCACCCAGCTTTTCACAATACCCTGCGCCTGTATCGCCATACAAACCAACAGCGTGAACTTCATCAATATAAGTTATTGCATTATATTTTTCGGCTAGATCGCACACTTGAGTAATAGGAGAGACATCGCCATCCATGCTATACACGGATTCAAAGACTATGCAAGGTGTTAGTCCTAATGCGGTAACTTCCTGTAATTTCTCTTCTAGATCGCTCATATCATTGTGTGTCCATATACGTTTCTCTGCATTAGAATGCAATATACCCTGTATAAGACTTGCGTGATTCTTACTGTCAGAGACAAAACATATATTCGGAATGATTTTGCTTAAAGCGATTAGTGTCCATTCATTGGCAACATACGCACTAGTAAAAAGTAATGCACCGCTAGTTTTATGCAAGCGAGCAAGTTCATTTTCCAATGCTACATGATAATGGCTTGTGCCACCAATGTTTCTAGTACCACCTGACCCAGTACCTGTCTGGTCAAGTGCGGTATGCATAGCATCAATCACTACTTTATGCTGACCCATACCTAGATAATCATTTGAACACCAATTTACAATTTCTTTAATGTTATACGGACCGTACCAGATAGCAACTGGAAAGTCGCCCTTCTCACGGATTATATCATTAAAGACTCTATAGTTTCCTGATTCTTTTAAATCATTTATCTTTTGTTGAAATGGTGTCTTGTTTATCATCAGTACTATTTATGTGCGTAGTTATTGTTGGATCCACATAATGAATACAAGCACCAAAATGATGATAAACAGTAAACAATCCCATATCATTTATTGTTTTCTGTACTTCGTTATAGTCCTTAGCCCATTCGCGAAGACAATTAATTATCTTTTTCATAATAATACTTAGCTAAATATAGTTATAGGAGCAATCAATGGCAACAATTAAATGTAAAGGTCTGACAGGCGTAGAATTTGATCTCACTGTCACAATGGGCACAACCACAATGAATGGACTTACAGCACTTGCACAGGCTGTTGAAGGGCAAGAAATTGTTACAGCAATGTACGCAGAAATAATTGCCCTTAAAGACAAAACAATAAATCAAACAAACGATGGTGCTAAAACACTTACAGCCGCAGGTTTAGTTGACGGTGATAGAGTTTATTGTATTCCTAGATACAGAGGTGCCAACGGTTTCAAAAGACAGAGACAAGAAGAAAAATTAAGAATTGCTGTGAGCAAACGCAAAGGACTAGCGGCCGCAGATACTAATGCAACATATTACAGAGCATTAAACACAAAGACCAAAGATAACTTGCCTACACTTTATACAGCAGGCAACAACGACACAAACACACTTGTTGACAATGCTAACACAGGTGGACTTGTAACAGGTCGACCCTGGACATAAAAGATTAACCCCTACTAACTTTTGGAACGTTGACAGCCAATGGCAATGAATCTCTGTTCTCGATTTTGTTAGTAGGGGTTGCTTGTCTAATGTACTTGTATAAGGACTATGTCCTTTTTAATTATTTACTAGGTTTTCCGTTTACAAAGTCATAAAACTTTTCAGCCGCTTCTAATACTGCGTCTGTTCCTGGTACCTCTGGCATTGTAATTGAACTTACAATCTCATTAGTTTTAGGATCACGTTTTACACTTTGTTCCCATCCGCCAAATTTAGCATGATAGTCGTTCCAGACATTGCCTTGGGCCATCTCTAGAACCTTTGTACGGATTTCATATCCATTTTTGTTTGTTGTGATTTTTGGCATTGCGGCTTTAAACATTTCAGCAACTTCCTGTGTTTGTTTAAAGATGGCTTCGCCGTATTTTGTATCTACGCTGACATNATATTCTCCTTNTGTGTATGTGTGTAGTGTTACTAATGTAACNNANTATTTAGNNTTTGTCAACCTCTCATATGCATTTTTGGCNNNTTAAACCATTTGTGCTAGTTTNATGATTGTANNNGTAANNCTCTAAATAATAGACTGNGTANNTTACTCAGCAACAAGAAAGGAGATCCANTATGGAAATCTTAAATAAAGTAAAAGGTTGGGCAGGCGCTATAACTGAAGTAGGTATATCACTTATCTCATTAGCAATCGTTCTTGAAATCCTTTTCAACGGACAGAACATTCCGTTCTGGCCAAACATCAGCGTAGTAGGCAACATCACTGACATGATAACAGCGTTATCAGCTCAGGGGTTAGTTGGACTAGCAGCTGTATGGGTGTTATATTCAATTTACAATCGCAAGTAGTATTAAAAACATAACACTTTAAAGTTATGACAGAGCCGTCTTGGCGGACAGCTCTGTCATTTTTTTATTTTCCGTTTAAGAAGTCAGCTTCTTCATCAGTATAAGGCCACATTAGTGTGTCTCGTACATTTTCTTTTTGAACTCGGATATTTCGTTTGCTTTTTCAAACATACCAAGGTGTCTAAGTTCTTTAATACTCATACAGTAACTTCTGTATTCCATTGCTTTTAAAAATCTTTTAAGCATGTGCCTTGCCCTTCCATGTAGCATGAGACTTACCTCTAAGGTAATGATCGCCTGCTTCATAGTTTTCTTTTTTAACAAGTTCACGAACAGGTTCGTTAGCAAGCCAATGGATCTCTCCACGACTTATACCAATGTCATTTAGTTCGTAATCTGATAATGCACTAAGCTCTTTCTTAGTGCGTTTGGCAAGTTTTTGTTCTGGAGTCATTCCAAATAATCGTTTTAAACTAATCATTTTTACTGAACTCCTTTGGTAGTAGCATCAGTGCTTTCGCTTCTTTGTGAAAGCCTTGTTGGGCAAGTGCATTTGCCGCTCTTGCTCTGCCTGCACTCTCGCCGAATGCAATTAATCCTACGAATGCTACGTAGAATGCTTTTCTTATTATACTACAAATTTTGCATGTGTAGTTCCATGTGGTGTTTGTAAGCTGAATGGCAGTCATTGTGTTACTCCTCTAACGTTTGGTATTTTGCCTGGTCGTGTCTTCATTTGGTAATAGGCGTCTTGCCAATCATTACCGTACTCAAGTTTGGCCCAACGTATTAGATCAGAGTCACTCGGTCGCGATGCGAATAAGTGGTTCACCCAAGACATCAGACTGCTAGTTTTTATAGCCATCTTTGTTCTCCTTCGATGTATGGATGCTTTAGGTTAGCATGATACCCCGGTCTTTTCCGGCGTCAGTGGTCTTTTCCACCGTCAGTAGTCTTTGCTACCGTCAATCACTTTTAACGGATGGATAATCCGCATTGTCTATCCAATGTGTCTATGTGTGTCGAATAGTACAGCATTACTGCCCTATTCACTCTTATTTATTAAATGTTACTATAATATAACTTCTATTTGAGCTGAAATCAACGGTTATTTTGGTAAAGGCTGTCATGCGTTATGTGCATGGATGAAATGTCTTGACAAAGTCTTAGATTGATGTTACTTTATAAATAAAGTTAGGAACATTCTGTTCCGCGGCAGGCAACGTTGAGCCTGCTCTTATTATGTGAGCGCCGTGGTAAAAGCGGCAAGCAGAGGAGATAATAAA
>JGI20155J14468_10003806_pt1 | contig 10360 bp, 8 predicted proteins | sample COG_05_FD_14468 | JGI IMG/M metagenome (IMG submission 14468)
GGACGATGAGTTTCTGTTTCGAGCTTCTGTTTCGAGAGGGGAACGGACTCTGACGGTGCCACTTTGGTGATATAAAAAAGAGTGAAAAAAATGCAGTTTTTTCTGAGTACGTTCGATTCCCTCTCTCGCACATAAAAGACAACACACGGCGAACGAAAAAAGATTGCATCTTTCCACAAATACTATGAGCGGCAGGAGCAGCATCGTCGGCGTCCGCTGCATCGCGACTTCTTCTTCCTCGTTCGGCGCGAAAAGAAGAAGACGAGGACAACGAAAAAGCACCGGCTGTGTGTGCGGGTTTTTGCGAAACGGAACAACAACAACAACACCACCTTTAACAGAAAGAAGAAGATTTAGGAGAAAAGCGGTTGGAGATGTGATGACGATGAGAAGCGCTGCTGCCGAAGACGAGAAAGAAAAAACAGCGCTGGTTCCAATCGCGAACGGGTCGGAGGAAATGGAAGCGACGATCATTATAGACGTTTTAAGAAGAGCGGGAGTGCACGTGACCGTGGCATCGTGCGAGGATGAGTTGGTGTGCGAAATGTCCAGAAAAGTTTGCATTCGAGCGGATTGTTTGATACAAGAGGTGGTTGTTGACGACGGGGAAAAGAACAACAGTAGGAGTAGTTTCGACGCGATCGTGGTCCCAGGCGGGATGCCAGGCGCGGAACGGTTAGCGGAGAACGCTTCGTTAGACGCGCTTTTGAAGAGACAGAAAGAAGAGAAGAAACTGATCGCGGCGATGTGCGCGGCGCCGGCGGTGGTGTTGCTCGGGAAAAATTTACTCGAAGAGGCGAGCGAGGCGACGGCGCATCCGGCGTTTGATTTAGGCGAAGCGTTTGCGAAGGATAAGAAGAAGAGGGTGTGTTATTCAAAAGCATCGAACGGTCGGGTGGTGATTACCTCTCAAGGACCAGGGACGGCGATTGAGTTTGCGCTGGAGTTGGTGAAGGAGTTGTGCGGCGAAGAGAAACGAAAAGAAGTCGCCGGGCCGATGTGCGTCCCCGAGGACGTTTTGATGGGGTAATCATCGTCGTTATCATCATCATCGTCATCATCATCATCATCATTAGTAATAACAACAACAACAACAACAAGAACCATCATCCAAGTGTAAAATTATATAGTACGTGTGTGTGCATTAAAAAAAAACTCTTCCTTTTATTACGCCTTCTCCTCTCTCTTTTCTACGACGCTGTTTGATACCATCTTATTCATGCTATTACTATTACTGCTGCTATTACTGATCGTCGACGTCGACGTCGTCGTTCTCTCTTCGAAGCCTTTCACGACGCAATCCAAAACGCCTTCGCACGATCTCTCGCCTTCCAAATCCTGTCCCGAAGCGATGATCAAATCGCACTCCTGCGCGTCGTCTGAATCGTCGACGTTATTCTCTCCGTTCGTCGTGTTCTCATCATTTTCAATACCGTCGCAAATTTCCTGCGCTTTCTTCTGCGCTCTTACGCTCGAATTCGCTCTCAACAGATTTCCTGGTTTCTGGCAAAAACTCATCGTTTTCACGTGTTCCAACTCGTCGTTTCGTACGTTTTCAATCACGTCGTACATGTTTTTAATCTTCGGCCTTCGTATTTCCCCCCCGGTGTTCGTCGCTTTGTTCAAACCTTCGTACACGTTCGTTTGAAACTCATCGAACAGATATAAATCGCCGAGCTGAAAATAACTCACCGCTACCCCACACGCCGGCGTTTGTTTCAACTCCTCTTCCTTCCTCTTTAAAAAATCATCGTACGTCGCGTACGCGTGCTCTTCGACTTGTTCGCTCAAATTATACGCCATCCTCGGGCTCACCATGTAAATCAAAACCGCCACCCAAAAGTACACCACGGCCACGTGCTGCGCGAAAAATCTATCCTTGAACGAATCCGCCCCGCCCATAGCTTCCATGATCAACAAGTGATGGTACTCGTTCATCGTCTCCGCGAAGTGCACCTTGAGATAATCCGCCCTTCGCCACCACCCGAACGATTCGTACAAGTGCAGCACCGAGAGGAAAGAGAAATACGGCACTCGAGCGATCGTCTCGAGCGCGTAAAAGCGAGGGTAATCTCGCCCTTCGTATAACTTATCGATCACGAATACCGCGGAATCGACGATGAGTTTGTTCGCCTGGCGTTCCAGGGAAATCAAAGGCCCCTCCGGTAACGGCTTGGGAGGGGTGTACAACTTTTCCTGAGACGACGACGCTTTCNCGACAACAGCAACGCTTTTATTGTTGTTGTTTTTACAGTCGTTGCCACCGCGACNCCATCTTCTCCCGTTCTCGTCTGTTCTCCTCGAACGAGAGAAGGATGAAGAGGAGGCACTTTTTCCAATGGACAAACAAACGGTTCTCATGACGTGATGTTTTGAAGCGCACTACGCGGCGCGAAAACTCTTTCTTCGATCGGTCGAAAGAAAGAAATCACGGTCGAGGAACAAAGAGAGAGTTTGAGAGTTTGAAAGAGTTGAGTACGTGGCTTTAAATTGCGCTTAAAGTTGCGTGTATGTTTGCGTGAGAATTCTGGAGATATTTTCCTTAAGATTGGACTTTTCCCCTCAGTACACAACTCCCCGCGCAAAAGAGAGATGACGTCTTCTCGCACCCCGAGACGAGAAACCGAAGCTGCTCTGCCACCACCACCACCGAATACTTTCAACGCGACTACTACCGCGACAGAAAACACCGCGAGATCCGACGACAACGAGCGGGGGCCGTTACTGAGAACACGACGAAGAATTCCAAAACGCACGCGTTTCACGCAAAATCATCCGCCCGGTTTACTCGCCTTGAGCGGCACGGAAATCTGGGAACGGTTCAGCTATTACACCACGAGAGCAGTTCTCGTTTTATACGCGCGCGACGTGATATTTGTCCCAATCGATGATGAAGGAGAGAAAGAAACCTTCGTTTGGTTCGCGCAGAGTTTTGCCAAACTGCACGGAGTGGATTTGCGCCACACCTCGGATATTTCCGAGGAAGCGCGACGCGCGCGAGTCGACGCGATCAGCTCGAAACTCTACGGCACGTACACCGCGTTCGTCTATTTAACCCCAGTTTTAGGGGGATATTTAGCGGATTTTACTTCGAAGCATCGGATGATATCGATCGGGATTGTGTTGATGTTCCTCGGGAACTTCTTCGTAGGTGCGGAGAGGAATGCGTTTTTCCTCGGGCTGGTTTTAGTGGCACTCGGGAACGGTGGGTTTAAACCGAACGTTTCCGCCAGATTGAGCGAGATGTACGAGAATAAATTAGTAGTATCTTCGGGTGGTTTTCAGGGATCGGAGAGGAAAGGGAGGAGGAGGATGCTTCTCTCGAGGAAGGATTCGGCGTTTGGGATTTTTTATTGCGCCATAAACGTCGGCGCGTTGTTCGCGCCCTTAGTGGCTGGATTTTTAGCGGAGAGGTTCGGGTATCGGAGTTGCTTTTTAGCGGCGGCAGTTGGGATGGTTTTCGCCGGGTTGGTGTATTTCACCTTTCAGAGGAGATTGGTGTACCGAGGGGCGGCGTTAGATATCATCGTCGAGAGTAGAAAGAGTAGAAGGCGGAGAAACAACGATACGAACAATACTACCAACAACATCACAGACGATTCAGACGACGAAGAAAGAGCTGGTGGAAGTACTGCTGTGGAGAATGACAATGACACAGACGATGACGACGACGAAGACGACGCGTTGTTGCCCAGAAATGCAGCAAACTGCGACGACTTTGGGGGTACTGAAGACGCCAGCGAACAAGAAGAAGAAGAAGAAGAACAACAACATCAACAAAATAAACTCTCTCTCCTTCACGTCTTCAACGAAAACAAAGCGCGACTCACCGCGCTATTCGTCGTCATGCTCACGACAATTGGTTTCTGGGCCGCTTACGAGCAAGCCGGCAACGCTTTATCCATATTCATCGACGAGCGCGTCTCGCGCGACGGCGTCCCGACTGCTGCGTTTCAATCCATCAATCCTGGCATGATTCTCGCGCTGACCCCGGTGATCAACCGATACTGGAAATACCAGAGCGAAACCAATCGCGAACCGGACCAGGTGATGAAGATGGCCATAGGATGTTGCCTTCTCGGCCTCGCCAACGTCCTCCTCGCGTTCGCCTCCACCAATCTCCCTACCGGCGCCGTCGCCGAGGCTGATTTACCTCCCGGAATGAAACTCAACCAATTTTGGATTTGGCTGTACTTCCTCGTCGCCACGGCTGGCGAACTGTACGTCTCCCCGGTTGGATTATCCTTCGTCACGACTGCCGCGCCAAAAGAAATCGTCGGTTTCGCCTGCGGCTGCTGGTTCTTATCCGCTTTCTTCGGCAACTATCTCGCCGGCGAGATTGGTTCCTTGTACGCTTCCGCGAAACCGTTTGCGTTTTGGTCAGCCGTCGGAGTTTTATCCGTCTCCGTCGGCGTCGCGTTGGCTCTCGCGAGAAACAAAATCGTTTTTGCGTTAAAAGAAGAAGAAGAAGAAGAAGAAGAAGAAGAAGAAGAAACGAACAGCAGGAATCGTGGTAGTAAGAGGAGGAGGAAAAGGAGGAATACTACTCGCGACGAAAGAGACGCATCCGGCGGATCGAATACCGCTTTGTAATTTTAACTCGCGTGTGTGTTTGTGCAGCCACAAAGATTAGTCAAATGTCTCTTCATTATTTATTCACCCTTTCGTCTTTAAAGCGCATTTAAACCATCGAAAAAATGTCCACCACGAACGAGGGCGAGGAGAACAGACACAACGCCATTGAATTGGGCGTTCCCATCTCCTCCTCGTCGTTTACCTCGTCGTCGTCTGATGCGATGAAGATGAAGAATAAGAAAAATCCATTCGGGGAGGAAAAGAACCAATCTTTCCCGGAAATGGTGATGCATTTCCTGACCAAAACCATCCCGTCTTTAATGTCTCCTTTCCAAGTAAAACTCCTCTCCGTGGCAATTTTGGTCGCGTTTTTTGGTTTATTTTCGTTCGTGATGGAATCCGCGAACTCGAACGCGCAAACGTACGCGGTTATAATCGACGCAGGGTCGACTGGGAGTCGAGTGCACGTGTTTCGGTTCAAAAGGGCGTCGGGCGCTCGAGTATTGAAAGACGAGATTTTTCACGCGATTAAACCCGGGTTGAAGGCGTACGCGTCGGATCCTTTGGAAGCGGCGAGTACGTTGGAACCGTTGATGGAAACGGCGATGAAGCACGTGCCGGAAAAGTTGAGGTCGAGCACGCCGTTGACGCTGAGAGCGACGGCGGGTCTGCGGTTGTTGCCGGAAGGGCCGGAAGCGGCGAGCGCGCTCTTAGAGGCGTCGAAAGTGAAAGTTGGGGAGTACGGGTTTCGGTTAGATGACGAGTACGTGTCTATTTTGGACGGGATGTACGAAGGCGCGTACGGGTGGATCGCGGTGAATTATTTGTTGAGGAAGTTGAGCGGAAGCGTAAAGGCGACGAAGACGGTGGCGGTGGCGGATTTAGGGGGCGGGTCCACGCAAATCATGTACGCGATTGGAAATAGAGATGAAGTCAACCGAGCGCCGGAAGGGTACGTGTTACCGTTGGAAGGATACGACGTGTACACGAAATCGTTCAAAGGTTTTGGCATCATGGCGGCGAGAGCGAAGATTTTGACGCAAAATTTAGACGCCGGCGAGGAAGGATGGCAGTCGCATCCGTGCGCCGCGAAAGGCTTTCGAGGGGGATGCACTGAGAAGTGTTACGGATTAGAACCGGGGGAAGGGTATAGCGCGATTGGGCGGGATAACGGTGGCGATTTTGAGCAGTGCGTAGACGCGGCGTTGATGGCCATGGAGAAGGATTCCATGGAGTGCGAGGTCGAACCGTGCTCCTTCGCCGGCGCGTGGACGACGAAACGCACCACGCCTTTATACGGCATGAGTTACTTTTACGAAAGAGCGCAAGCCGCCAAAGCCGTGCACTGGCCAAACTCGGAAACGAAAGCGGTGAAAATCACCCCGAGCGATTACAAAAACGCGGGGAAGAGAGTCTGCCAAACGCACGTCGATTCCATCTTAAAAGAATACCCGGACGCCGAGGAGGACCATTTCGAATACTTGTGCTTAGATCTCGCGTACATCTACGCGTTGCTCACCAAAGGCTACGGGTTAAAAGACAAAGAACCGCTCTATTTGGTGGATAAAATCGATTACAAAGGCCAACCGGTCGAAGCCGCGTGGGCACTCGGCGACGCCATCGCGGTCATGAACGCGTTTCTCGTCGAATAGATTTAATTTAGAAAAGAAACGTCGCGCGTGTTGTTTAACAACTATTTTCTTTAACGCTCTGCATACTACAACTTTAATAAAAATACACCGCCTCTCTCTCTATTCATCATCTCCGCGACGAGGACGACGACAGCGGAAGCGTTACCGTCCTCCCCTCGCGAGTCTCCCTCCCACCTTCTTCGTCTTCTTCATCTTCTTCCTCTTCAAAATCTTCTCCTCTTTCAAATCGTACCGCATCTTTCTCTCCCTAAAAATCTCCTTTTGCACCGCTCTCGCGATATCGCCGTCCTTCTCCGCGAGTTCGTTCCAGCACGCGTTGGAGACTTCCCTGGACAGATCCATCTCCAATTCTCGTTTTATCGCCATCTTCGTCTGCGCGTTTACTTTCTCACTCGCAGTAGTGTTCATGTTTCGTAAACGCATCATCTGCGTCGACGCGGTGACTGCGAACGACGCGTACGTTTTCAAGGTTTCGTTTTGGAGTATCGCGTTGACTAAGCGCGAGCGAATGGAATCGAAGGTTCCGTCTTTTTTTAATCGCTTCAGCGTCGTTTTCGTCTGCTTGATCGTTTGTACAGGGGTGAGCTTTTGGTTTCGGAAGGTGGAAGGAGCCTCCTCTTTTTGTCGTCGTCCTCCTTTACCTCCTCCGGAGGCGTGGTATCCTCCCCGCCTCCGCCGACTCCGGAGTGGTATCGTTGTTTTTTAGGCATGTCAAAGCGTCGTTTAATTGAAGAAAAATGTGAGGTGTAAGCTTTTCCGTGATGACGAATATCTGCGCTACGAGTACTACCATCTCTTCTACAACACGCTTCTTTCTCTCTACTCTGCTACAGCGCGCTCTCTTCGAACAAATCTCTGTTCCACTCTAACACCCACTTGCCTAAGGCGTAATACGCGGCGACGTGGCGCAAGACGTATAAAAAAATCTCGACGAGTTTCTCTCGTCGAGACGCTTCCGCGAGCGCGTCCAAGGTTTGCGCCCAATCGAAACCGTCGACGAGTAAGAGCAAAGGGAGGAATCCGAAACGCGCGAACGCGTTTTCCGGTTTTTTGGGGATGCGCCAGACGGTGCGCCAGATGGTGGATGATTTGGAGAAGGTGCCGCCGAAAGAAGCGTTTTCGATGTTTTCGTTTTCGTCGTCGTTTTTTTCAGCGCTGAAGAGCGTTTCGAGATTTTTGGCGAGGCCGGGAAGGTGAGAGCCGCCGTACAGGACGGAGAGCTTTTCTTTCGTTCGTGTTGTCGTAGGTTTCGTGTTGTTGTTGTTGTCGTCGTCTGAATCGTATAGCTGTCGCAACGCCTCTCTCAATCTATTTGTGGCGATTTCGTTTCTCTTTTCGATCGTCGCCTTGGCGCCGGAACCGGACCCGTACACGTTCTTCCCTTGCGCGCTGACAATCATCTGCGCGAACGCTAATTTCCTCGCGCCGACGATATCTCCGGCTGATATCGCATCAACCATCGCGCCTAACACCGGTGCTGGTCTTCCGCCGCCCCAAATCCAATCCAACAAAAGCAAGTGCGCTTCCGGACACGGCACCAACCACACCAAAGATCTCGCGAACTGCCCGGCTCTCGGTAACGTCCTCGCCCTTCCGACGATAGTCACCAAAAACGCCTCTATTAACGCCGGCACTCGAAACGCTTCCGTATCCGCCTCCTCTAAACTCATATCCGCTTTCATCTTCTCCAACTCGTTGCTCGAACAATCCGCGAGGTACCAGTTTGGTTTCTTAAAATCAATGGCGTCGAGCTGCGCGATTAATCCGTGCGACGCCGCCAACCGTCTTGCTTCGTCCGTCGGAGATAACGACACTTTCAATCGAGGTAAGGTTAACGAGCTGCTGCTCGTGGTGGTGTTTTCCGTCCTGCTCCGAATCATCCTCTCCACGTTCCGTTCGTCCGTCAACAGTTCGAACAAGACTGGATTTTCCTCGTTTTGCGAGACCAAATCTCGCTCTAAATTCTTGTAATATTCCTTCTCCCCCACGTGCACAGTGGCGATCAAATCGATCTCGCACGTTTTTTGTTCGTTCACGTACGTCACTTGCGAGGATTGAAGCTCCCAATCGCCGGTGTCGGTTTCGTGTAATCGGAGATACGATTCACTTTCTGTTGTTGATGATTTTGACGACGACGACGCTTTGGATATCGACGACGCTTTAGAAGATGAAGAAGCGAAGGATGAACGAGGATAAAAAAGGAGACGAGGACGAGACAAAGCAGTCGTCGTTATTGTTGTCGTCGTCGTCGTTCGCATTTTGGTCTCTCCTCCTCCTCCTCCTCCTCCTCCTCTAAGCTGGGATTGTGCGAGTGAAGAATGAGTGGCGAATTGGAGCGTATCTTTTCCCAAGAAATGTGGAGCGTATGCGTATTCGTATATACATTGTTTCATACCTACGTATTTGTTGATGATAATAGTAAACTATGGTGATGCTACTCTTTTATAAATCTGCACGTACGTTTCCCCGAGCGTGACTTGTTGCGCGAGGACTTCGTTGACGAACAAATCGTTGGTTTCGTACCAGTTCCCGTCGACGTGTTTCACGGTCGCTTTGCCGGCGGAGTCGACGTTGGCGAGCAAGTCGTAAGAAAAAGGATTACTATTGCTATTACTACCGGCCGCCGACGACGCTTGGATTTTCAGGTTTTTCACCGGGAACGTGACTATGGTTGGGTTCTTGCTCACCTCTTTCGTGAATTGATTTTTGCTGAACCGGTTGACGAAGGCTAAGATTAAATACTCCGGGGCGGTTTTCAACGCGAACGGTTTCAAGAGCTCCGCGAGCGCGACTTGCGGGATGGCGTTTTTCTCCATCACGTCGCGGAATAAAGGCGCGTCTGGGAGCTTTAACGGCACGAACACGAACGGCTGCGTCTTGTTCTTTTGGTTCAGCATCAACAGCTCGCCTCGAAAGAGCTCGTCGACGTACTTTTTCGGCACGACGAACGTTAAAAAATGTCGCAAAGTTGCAAACGGATCGTTGAATAAATTGTCGATGTCCGTCTCTAATTTCTCCGGGTGTGCGAGTTTGATTTGTTTCCTGAGCTTCCTCACGAACGAATCTGGACTGGTGTGGCCGCGAAAGTTATGTTTGTTCCATATCCTCTGACACAACGATTGCAACGTGTCGTTTTCATTTTTGTTGTTGTTGTTGTTTCCGTCGCTCCTAATCAAAGACGCGGATAAAAAATGCGCCCTTAACTTTTCCACCCTCGCGAGACTTTGCACGATTGAATTCACGCCTTTCGCGTTCTCCACTCGATTCAACCCAACCACGCCGACTAAATACTCCGTCCCGTCCAACGCTTTCGACCATATCGCCTCCTTCTCCAACCGCGTAATCTCTTCGCTCGTAAATCGAGGAAACAACACTTTCCTCACGTCCTCTAAACTCGCATCGAAAATCTCGTAGTTATCCGGAAGACAAAACGCTCTGCCATTTTCCAAGTGCATGAACACGAAGTGGTTTTCTCGTTCCAACGCGTGCGTATACGCCGGCGTCTTTGGGCCTCTCCCGGCGAAAAAATGCCCGCAGGTTAAGCAACAGTAACAGTTTTCTTTCGCGAACGAGACCGAACATCTTTTTTCGAAATCAAAGTCCAACAGCGGGCGGTTGACGAAGGATAAGTACGGGCACGTTTTTGGAGGTGGAGGAGGAGTACACGTTCGTTCGGTTTTGGTCGTCGTTTCATCATTTGTCGTCGGCTGCTGCTGATTTTGTTGCTCGTCGTTCTTCATCTTCATCTTCTTCTTCTTCGGACCACCCACCCCGGCATGAGTAGTATCGTCATCAGCGGCGTTATCCTCGTCACCATCCTCATCACCACCACTCGCTTTGATACTCTTCGCCTTGGAGGAAGCCGCTTTAACGGTGGCTCCTCGTTTCCGTTTCGGAGGCATGATTTTTTAGAGAGAAATTTTGTGTCGATTTTTCCCTTTACAAAAAAGTCAAAAAAACGAGTCAAAAACACACGCGTGAACACAAAAAATGAACAACACGCGAAGCCCCGAAGCCGCGAAGAGCAAAAAAAACACATTAGAATAGCGATGACCCGTGAGAGGATCGAACTCCCGACCGTTGGATGGTTTAACATTCAATTTCATCATTCTCTTTTGGATGATTTTGGATTG
>JGI20155J14468_10003813_pt1 | contig 10352 bp, 10 predicted proteins | sample COG_05_FD_14468 | JGI IMG/M metagenome (IMG submission 14468)
GAATATAATAATCAAAAAGTTGAAGCTGCATTTAGAAAAGAACTTGTATATGGCGAAGATGATAGAAAAAATTATGTTCAAGCACCTACAATCTTACAATTATTTACAGGTATTAAATTTAATTATCACAGGCTTTTCTTACATTATGGATATTTTGATCTCTGGTTAATTATGTATAACCAAACTATGATTATTGTACCTTATCTACTTATGGGTCCAGGTCTTTTTACAGGAGCAATGACTTTAGGTGTGCTAATACAAACCTCAAGTGCATTTAGAGAAGTACAAAGTAGTTTCTCTTTGTTCTTGCAAAACTGGACTAGAATAACTGAACTAAGATCTATCTATAAGCGTCTTATGGAATTTGAGATTGCTATCAATTTTAGAAACAACTTGAGAAAACCTAGAAAATCTGATGTAAGAGCTTAATGGAGCTCTACCTAAAACTCATTGATGTAATTGCCCCTGTTTTTTTTGTGATTGGTATCGGGTATTACCTTGGAAAAAAAAATCCAGAAATTAACACTGATTTCATAACAACATTCGCAGGTAACGTGGGTACGCCTGCCATGATTTTTTATACAATAACAACTACTGGAGTAACCCTAAGTGTTTTTACTGAATATTTCATTTATGCACTAATTATAATCGGAGGTTTTTCCCTTGTAGGCATTATATTTCTTCTATTACTTAAAAAAGATTTTATAAGTGAATTGCCTCCATTAATTTTACCTAATACTGGAAATATGGGTATTCCTATTTGTTTATTTGCTTATGGAACAGCTGGGCTAGGGGTGGCATCTGCAATTGCATCAGTAATTATTCTTCTTCACTTTACACTTGGTGTTTTATTGGCCAAAAAAAGCTTTTCATTTGAAATATTAATTAAGAATATGCCAATTTACGGAATAATTGTTTCAGTCATATTTTTATATTTTGAATGGGATGTTCCTGGATATTTAGAAAACACTACATTTTTGCTTACATACGCTACTATATTTTTAGTTTTAATGTCTTTAGGTATTGCCTTATCAAGATTAAAAGTAGTGTCTTGGACCCATGCATCAATTTTAGGAGCGGTTAGGGTAATTATAGGTCCTTTAATAGGATTTGGATTAATTAAATTTCTTAATTTAAATGGGTTTGCTGCTGGTGTTCTTCTTATTCAATCATGTATGCCAAGCGCGGTTTTAACCTATTTGGTGGGTTCTATGTATTCAGAGCAAAAGGTGGTTGATAGCGTAGCTAGTGTTATCGTAACTTCCACTGTCATGTCATTTATTACTATTCCAATAGTTGTTTATTATAGTATTAAATATTTCCAATAAATACAGTAGTTTACATATAGTAATTAAAGTAATATATTAAGTTATAGGTAAGTAATATTTCTACATAAGTAAAATTACTTAGATAAACGTTGATCAATAAGACAAATAAAATAGTTATAAAAATGAATTTTAATTTAAAACATTAATAAATACGGTAATTATTCAAGCAAAAACACTTACATTGACAATTTATAGATATTGCTAGTCATAAAATTGTTTGAAATAGGCATATTTAGAACATCCAAAAACCCCCAAATACCAATATTTGCATCAGCCCTGTGATATAGGAATATACCGTTTAAACGGCCATAGAGGGTGTTTTTTTTTGAATTAGCTATTTTTAAGTACAACTTACTGGTGTGTGGGTAAAAATTATAAGTAAATAGGGGCTAATAGACTAAATCGCCCGTCAAATAACAACTCTAGAGCGATATACCCTCTTTTTTTAGCAATAATCTCTTTGTTTTGATTCCTCCTTTACCTGAATAGCCTCCAAGTGATCCGTCAGATCTAATCACTCTATGACAAGGTATTTTGGGCGCATAAGGATTTTTGCCTATAGCATTAGCCACAGCACGCGCTGCAAGGGGTTTTCCTATGCTTTTAGCCACCTGAGAGTAGGTTTTAACGCTTCCACGAGGTATTTTCTTCAAATAAGCCCATACTTTTAGTTGGAATTTGGTACCATTTAGCTTCATTGGTCAAATATTAGGTAAATTGTTAGAGATAAGCCTATTATAAGTGCTATTATTAAGCCCAAAGCTATCATTTTTTTTCCTTTGGAACTCGAGTTAGTCCAGAAGTACGAAATTCCGTAAACAGCAGCTATAAAAATAATTATAGGAAGGATGAACTTAATCATAAGTTATAATTTTATATGTATTGACACTTTAAATCATTTAATATATTACTAACGATAATTAATGGTTATCAATAGTAATATATAGAAATGAATGATTTAGTAACGGATTTGAAGACTTTAAAGGATGAGACTTTAAAAAATTTAAAAAGCTCTAAAGCAATAAATACTGTAAGAGCTTATAAATCTGATTTTAAAGATTTTGGATTGTTTTGTGTTAAAAACGGTTTTAAAAATTTACCAACTGATCCTAAAATTGTATCTTTATACCTTACCTACCTCTCAAGCAAAAATGTTAAAATAAGCACTATTAAGCGAAGATTAGTTTCAATTGGAGTTATTCATAAGACAAAAGGTTATTATTTAGACACAAAACATCCAGCTATAATTGAGAATTTAATGGGCATCAAAAGAAGAAAAGGCGTCAGTCAAAAAGGAAAAAAACCTATATTAATCAATGAGTTAAAACAAATTATTGATGTAATTAATAAAGAAAATGCTCCAGATATTAAAAAAATGAGAAATAAAACACTACTTTTAATTGGTTTTGCAGGTGGTTTTAGAAGAAATGAACTAATTTCATTAAACATAGAAGATATTGAATTCGTGTTCGAGGGAGTGAAAATCACATTAAATAAATCTAAAACTGATCAATTTGGAGAAGGTTTTGTTAAAGCGATCCCCCACTTTCAAAATTCACTATATTGCCCAGTTACTAGCTTGAAGAAATGGATAAACTTTTCCAAAATTAAGAAAGGAGCATTATTTACTAGATTTTCAAAAGGATCAAAAATAACAAATTTAAGATTAACAGATCAATCTGTAGCTTTAATAATCAAAGAATATTTACTAAAAGCTGGCATAGATAACAAAAATTACTCTGGGCATAGCTTGAGATCTGGCTTTGCCACTTCTGCGGCAGAGGCTGGAGCCGAAGAAAGAAGTATTATGGCGATCACAGGACACAAGTCTACTGAGATGGTAAGACGATATATTAAAGAAGCAAATTTATTTAACAATAACGCTTTAAATAAGATAAAATTTTAAAATGATAAATTATTTAAAAAAAATTTATTATGAAAAATATTCAAGAAAATCTTATTCATTAAGTAACGTAGATTTAGTTATTGAAAGAATATTTAAAAAAAAAGACAAAGGTATCTTTATTGATGTCGGATGCAATCATCCTATTAAATATAATAATACTTATCTTTTATATAAAAAAGGATGGAGTGGTATCAACATAGATTTAGACACAGAATCAATCAATCAATTTAACAAATTAAGGACAAGAGATATTAATATACAAACACTGATCACCTCTTACGATAATGAAGAAAAAGATCTTTTTTTTTATCATGATAGATCTGCTATTAATACAATAAGTAAAGATTTAGCAAATAGTAGAAAGAAAGAATATCAAGAAATTAGAAAACTAAAAGGAAAATCTTTAAATACTATAATTGAAAACTCAAAATTTAAAAATTTAAAAATAGATTTGTTATCAATAGATATTGAAAATTATGAATACGAAGCTTTAAAAAATTTCAATTTCAAAAAATATGATATTGATATGATTGTAACTGAAATAACTGATACCAATATAAAGAATTTAGAAATATTTAATTTATCATTAGAAAATATTGTGAAAACAGATTTATATAATTTATTAATTAATAATAATTATAAATTAGTAAATTGGGTTAATGCTGATTTAATTTTTGTAAAAAAAAATAGTAAGTTTTAATTATTTAGATAGAAGTACTTGGTGTTTAGTTTCGTAAATAATTCTAAAATTATTTTCTTTAAAAAAATTTATTGAAAGATTTGTTTTTGAACCTTTATCATCTAGCAAAATTAATGATTTATCATGAAGCTTTTTTACAGCTATTTGAGCCTCTTTTAATTGGTGGTTTGAAGCAGCAGTTGGATTATGCCCATCAAGTGAATCTAAATATAATAAATCAATAGGAAGGCTAAATTCTCTCAAAAAGATTAGGCTATCTTGAATATAAAATTCAATATAATTGGAAAAATTGCTAGTAAATTTTCTAGCATTATCAATATTTTCGGCCGAAATATCACACGTATGCAATTTACCTTTTATAAATTTTGCATATTCAGCAAACATAGGCGTGCTCATGCCATCTTTCCAATTGTATTTTTTTATAAAAAAAAATTTCGTTTTACCTCTTGCTGTTCCAGTTTCGACTATTGTTTTTAACCCTCTTTTAAAAGAAAGTTTTAAAGTTTCCTCAAATGAATTAAAACGAATATTTTTAATATTGTCGTATTTGTCTAAAAAATTCATATTAATTCTACTATTTTATTTGATAAAAAATTAAAACTATCCCTGTATAAAGGTTTGTAATTTCTAAAATGAGCAGTCCATTTACCATAATCATATGATTTATCTATTATATCTATCTGCCTAATATTATTTGCTGCCGCAACATGAGAAATAGCTCCATGACAAGATATTAAGATACTAGTTTTAGAGGTGATTTTTTCTAAATGAGAAAAATTTAAGTCTTCATATATTTCAATTTCTAGTTCTCTTAATAAAGGTTTTATTTTTTTCATTATTTTTGGCAATCTAATGCCTGTAGTAATTAATAACTTTTTTCTACTCTTTTTAATTATCATTTTAATGAAATTGATTAATTCAATTTCAGTAGGTTCAATCTTTATAAACTTTTTTATATAGTCATTAAAAATCCATTTTTCATCAAAATGTAGTTGAATTAATCCTTTATCATTAGCATTATTTTTCTTATGATGATCAAGAGTATTTAAAGCTTCATCAAAATAATTAAAATTCATTAGTTTAAGAATATTTTTAATTATTTCAATATGTAAAACTTTTTGGGTATTTTCTATGCTTATTTTTTTATTATATCTGAGAAAAAAAGATATTAATTTTGATCTTTTTTTATTGTCGTGAAGAATAATATTTTTATATCTATATTTAAATAATTTAAAAATAAGAATTATTTTACTTAAAAAGTTATTATTTAGTAGTTCAACTCGATCTACATATGGGAATAATTTAATGTAATAATAATTTTTATCTGAAGCGATCACAGTTATATTAGCAGAGGGATCATTTATTTTAATACATTTAATAAGTATTGCTGAAACTAAGAAGTCCCCTATTCTATCGGTTCGAAAGATAAGATATTTATTCACTTTTTATTATTTAAAAAATTTTAAATCTTCATTAACCATTTCTTTTACAAGTTGATTAAAATTTGTCTTAGGTTTCCATTTCAATATTTTTTTTGCTTTATTATAATTAGCTCTAAGCGTATCTACCTCAGCTGGTCTTAATAATGCTTTGTTAAATTTTATATATTTTTTGTAATCTAAACCAACTATCGAAAAAGCTAGTTTTGCAAAATCTTTTACCGAATGCATTTTACCAGTGCCTATAACAAAATCAGAGGGTTTTTTTTGTTGTAACATTAACCACATAGCTTCAACATAATCTTTTGCATGACCCCAATCTCTTTTTGCTAGAATATTACCTAGATTAAGAAATTTTTGTTTACCATGTTTAATCTTAGCGACTGAGCTTGAAATTTTTCTAGTTACAAACTCAAAACCTCTTCTCGGAGACTCATGGTTAAATAATATGCCTGTGCATGCAAAAATTTTGTATGCTTCTCTATAATTTCTCGTTAATTCAAATCCAGCCACCTTTGAAATTCCATAAGCAGATCTTGGGTAAAACCTAGTTTTTTCATCCTGTAGTTTTTTTTGAACCTTTCCAAACATCTCAGATGAGCCAGCAAAATAAAATTTACTTTTTGGAGAAAAATCTTTTATTGCTGACAAAATATAATGCGTTCCATTAATATTTGTATTTAATGTGGAAAATTCATCCTCAAAAGAGTAAGCAACATAACTTTGTGCTCCTAAATGGTAAATTTCATCTGGTTTAATTTTTTGAATTATTTTAACTATACTAGCGTAGCTTTCTAATGATGCACTATTAAGTTCAATCTGATTTAATAAATGTTTAATTCTCCATAACCTATGAGTTTCATCTTCTAAAGCTACTCTTCTGACCAATCCATAAACTTTATATTTTTTTTTTAATAAAAATTCGCTTAGGTATGAACCATCTTGTCCAGTTATACCTGTGATTAGTGCTTTTTTTATTTTTCCCATAAATATTTTTTATCTTTAATCTCAAGAGTTTTATTTATAATAAAATTTGCGACATTTGTAGAATTAAAGTATTTCATATATTTAATTTTTCCTTTTCTAGCAATTTTTCTACGAAGAATATCGTCACTTGATATTTTTTTTATTTTTTCAGATAAGTCATTCAAATTTTTATAAAATATCATTTCATCATCACTAAAAAAGTTTCGATATTGCGTCTTTTCATCTATCAAACAAACAAGTCCATTTCCTATTATTTGTGTAATTCTATCACTACTATAATATTTTATTGCTTCACCTCTACTTAGATTCAAACCCATTTTAGCATTTGAAATAGTTTTAAAATAATGATCTGCCCAAATTGGCTGGACATTATTAATTCCATAAAAGTCAAATTTAATATCTGATGTAATTTTTTGTAATTTATCTAATAAAATAATTCTATCATCTTCTTTACCAGACTTTAGCTTCCCTCTATGAACGCCATGACTTAAAGCAAAAAAAACATCTACACTACATGATTTATTGAAATTATTAAGAGTTTCAAATGAATGATCGCTTGGATTTGGAATATAATAATTTTTATTATTTTTTGGCAAAAAACTTAAAGCAGATGGACAAGTGGTAATAAAGGTAGAATCCATCAATTTGATTTTATCTAAAATACGGTCTTTATTTCTCGTAAAATCTGGTCCATTTTTATTTAAAGGATCTAAAAACCATTGTGCAAATTTAGTGTTTGGATTATCTTCTTTTAATTCTTGTATTTGTTCATTTGAAATTAAATCTGCGTGCCCAGTAACAATAAGATCAGGTTTATAATTATAACAAGTTTTTTTTAATTTATCGTTTAAAGTTTTTCTTCCTTTAATGTCACCTAATGATTTATAATATTTTTGTATATCTCTATCACTAAATCCTAAAACACTATGACCTAAACGTATAAATCCATTATTTATTCTACGGCCGGTGTTAAAAAAAAGTCTTCCGTCCAGTCTTTCATTAAAATTAGTTACATGTAAGATTCTGAGTGTTTTTAATTTTGATTTAACAAATATATTTTTATTTAGATATAATTTTTCAGATCTATAATCATCAATTAATTTCGAAACAAATTCATGAGTTAAATAAAAGTTTTTAATAGATCTTGACTGTAAAGATTTTCTTAATTTTGAATTAGTGATTAAATTTGAAACACACTTTGATAAATTTTTTTCATTTAATTTTTTTAAAATTTTTGCGTCTGTTACAGTTTCAGGTAATCCACCTTTATTAGTAATTATAACCGCACATCCATTAGCTGAAGCTTCTAAACTAGTCCTTCCAAAGGGTTCTTCCCATCTAGAACATGCGACGGTTATGCTGGTCTTTTTAAATATATTAATTACTTCATTATGTTTTTTAAATCCTAAGATTGATGCATTTTTGTGTTTTAAAATAATCTTCTCTCTTTTTTCATCGCCAATAACAATNGCTNTCCAGTNTTTATATTTATCAAGAATTTTTTTTATAGATTTAACAAAAATATCGTATCCTTTTGCTTTATTTANTTTTCCAACGAAAGTTATCCATTTTTTTTTATTTTTTAATAATGATAACGATCCTTTTTGTGCAGATTGATAAAAAATTACTAATTTATTNCTATTAATAAATTTATTCTCTAAACCTTCTAAAAATCTTTTTTTTGACCAAGCGCTGTTAAAAATTATTTTATAACAAATTTTTAAAAGTTTTTTTCTTTGTTCAATGGTTTTAGAGCCATCCATTGATAAAGGGTCATTGTGAAAATACAAAGTCAAAACTTTATTATTTAAGCTTTCATTAATTATATGAATATAACTGGGTCTATTATGAACTTCTATAATTGATGAATTGTTATTTTTTTCTAATTTAACGAAATCTTTTACATAATTTTTTGTTTGACTGTAAAATAATTCTTTTTTTGTATTAATATTTTTGTATCTTAAATTAAATATTTTCTTATAATTTGTATTACCGAAAACATATATATTATTCCTGAATTTACTTATTTTTGTTGTTTCATAGACAAATAAAGATACAGCACCTGGGTACTCTGGTGAGAAATTTTCTTTATATGGAAGGAGAATTGATATTTTCATTTTTTATTTTATTTCTTATTATGCGATTATTCTTTATATAATATTCCCTAGAAATTGCCTCTTTTTTTGATTTAAATTTTTCTTTGTAAATCAATGACCATTTTCTACCTCTTGTAAATTTTGCACCTTTACCTGAATTATGTAATTTNATTCTTTTTTTTAAATCTTTTGTATAACCAACATATGTAATAGGTTTTATGCTCTTTGATTTGAGCATATANACATAAAATATCAATTATTAAGATCCTTCGTATGAGATGCCGAAATGAGTATATTTTATATTTAAATAATCTTTAATAGCCATTGAGCCACCTTCTCTTCCATATCCAGTTTGTTTAATACCACCAAATGGAGCCTCGGCTACAGCGACTGCAGCGGTATTAACAGCAACACATCCAGTTTCCATCAACTCAGATGCCTTATGAGCTTTTTTTAAATCTGTAGTATAAATATAACTGCAAAGACCTAAATCATTGTTATTAGCCCTTTCCACAACTTCATCAAAATTTTTGAAAGTTAAAATTGGAACTATTGGACCAAAGGGCTCTTCTTTCATAATTGTAAAATTGTCTTTTATATTATCAAAAATAGTAGGTTCAAAATAATAACCTTTATTAAAATTTGCTGCTCTTTGTCCTCCAAGCAAAACTTTACCACCCTCTTTTTTTGTTGTTTGAACTAATTTTTCTACACCTTCTAATCTTTGTTGTGTGCATAAAGGACCTAGTAAAGTATCTTTGTCCATGCCATTTCCAATTTTTAATTTTTTTGTTTTATCGACCATTAATTTCGCAAATTCATCTTTTTTCTTTTCATGAATATAAAATCTATTTGGCGAAATACAAACTTGACCATTGTTTCGAAATTTTGCTGCAATAGCCATATCAGTAACTTTATTTAAATCTACATCATCAAAGACAATAAATGGAGAATGACCACTTAATTCCATAGTTACTCTTTGAACTTTGTCTGCAGCCTGTTTTAAAATTAATTTTCCAACTCTTGTAGAGCCTGTAATTGATATTTTTTTAACTATATCAGAAGAAATTAATTCAGAGGAAACTTGTGCTGGATCACCTGATAATAAGTTAACTACACCCGATGGAACACCAGCTTCTCTACATATGTCCACTAATTCCATAACAGAACCGGGTGTAATAACATCTGGTTTAACTATTACAGAACATCCCGCTCCTAAAGCTGTTGAAATTTTTCTTGATGCTAAAATAATTGGAAAATTCCAAGGTATTAGAGCTGCAACCACGCCAACTGGTTGATAATAAACATGTATTCTTGTGTTTGGAAAACGACTTTGATTTGTTTCACCATATATTCTTTTAGTTTCTTCTGAGTTCCATTCAAATATNTCAGCTGCACCACCTACTTCACCTGCTCCTTCAGCTAAAGGCTTTCCTACTTCTAATGTCATCCATTTAGATAAAACATCAGATTTTTTTCTTATTAATTCTGAAATTTTTCTAATAATCTTTGCCCGCTCCCACGGAGAAGTATCTCTCCAAATTTTCAGACCTTTCTCTGCAGATTTTAATGCTTTTTGAATATCATCACTATTTGCTTTTGATGCTTTGCCTAAAATTTCTTCAGTTGCTGGATTTATAACATCATATGTTTCGCCACTAGCAGATTTTTGCCATTTGCCGTCTATAAACTGTCCGTATTTTTCATACATATATTATTGTTGAATAAAGAATATTAATTAAATAGTTTATATTGAATTTATGAAAAATATTCAACTTACTTGTGCTCATGCTTTAGTAAAATTTCTCATTGCTCAAAAAACTCTTATAGATGGAAAAAAAGTACCATTATTTCCAGGTGTATTTGGAATTTTTGGACACGGAAATGTTGCCTGTT
>JGI20155J14468_10003820_pt1 | contig 10344 bp, 8 predicted proteins | sample COG_05_FD_14468 | JGI IMG/M metagenome (IMG submission 14468)
CAAATCATAAGAACTGGTATCACAACGGATTGCATTCCGACTGACAGGCCTTTGATCATCACAGTAGCAGATCCAGTTTGACCAGCTTCAGCAATATCTCTGATAGGCTTTCCAGCAGTNTAATATTCAGTCACAAGACCGATAATGATTCCACCAATACTTCCCATAAGAACAGCCGCCCAAATATTATTCGAAACGTCTAGAAAGCTAATNAAAAAGTATGAAGTAACAATAAATAGAACCGCTGATCCAATCGTNCCCATTCTGAGNGCTGATTCAGGAGATTTGTTTGAAGAAAGCTTAACAAATATGATTCCAATAATAGAGCAAACAAGACCCAGTGATGCAAGCGCTAGAGGGAGAAACATAAGCTCACTTCTATTTCCACCCAACATATCTAAGGCAACTACAGAAAGTGTAGACGCAATTGCAATAGTTGCAATCATTGAGCCACAGTATGACTCAAAAATATCTGAACCCATTCCAGCAATATCACCAACATTGTCACCAACATTATCAGCAATAACTGCAGGGTTACGTGGATCATCTTCAGGGATACCTGCCTCAAGCTTTCCAACAAGGTCAGCTCCAACATCAGCACTCTTTGTGAAGATGCCTCCACCAACACGAGAGAAAAGTGCTACTACTGAGCCGCCCATTGCAAAGCCATGGAGCGCTTCAGAGTGTTCGGCACCAAAAAAGTAATACAGTCCACCAAGACCAAGGAGACCAAGCGCTGCAACTGAAAGCCCCATGACTGATCCGCCAAAGAATGCAACAGTAAGTGCTGAAGCGCTTCCTTTGTCGTGCGCTGCTTGAGCTGTTCTGACATTAGCAATAGTCGCAGTGTTCATGCCTATATAGCCAGCTGTAGCAGATGTTAAAGCTCCTACAACAAAACATAAAGCACTAGCAGCTCCAAGAAAGATATAAAGTAGAACGAGCAATACTAATGCAAAGATACTAAGCATTTTATATTCACGCTTCATAAACACTATCGCGCCAATATGAATTTGTTCACCAATTTTTTTAACAGCGCCACTTCCACCATCTTGTTTTTTGATCCACTGATAGATAATTACTACAATCAATAAGCCTAAAACACCAAGTGAAGGGGCAATCAAATTTTGATCGAAATTCATTTTTTCTCCTTTAAATAAAATGAAGCGGCAATGATATCCTAAAGTGCCTAAAAAGTGGAAAAAAAATCCTTAATTTGTATTGAAATGAACTATATTTACTTGAAAATTATCTTATAAAATCAAATTCTATAATAATTACCATTTATCCATAAATGTTTGTAATTCGATTCGCTCTTTTATCATCGCTTTTTTACGCCTTAAACGTCAGCATGATTCCATTAATCTATACTTTTGAGGCGAGTGTATTTCTATTTTTATTTATTCGCTTTGGAACAACTTTTTGTACGTCTATTCTGATAACTAAAAGTTTTTTTTCATTTAAAAAAATTAAACATGAAAGATTAGGTTTATGGATTCTTGTTCTCTCTCTTTTATTTGGCATTCAATCCTGGCTTTATGTTGAGGCAGTGAAATATATGTCAGTTGGACTAGCAAGTGTTGTTCTTTTTACTTACCCTCTGTTGACTTATCTAATAGTCTCTATAGTTAAAAATAAACCACTGGATATGACAACACTATTAATGTTTTTTATTGCAATAGCAGGGATAGCTGCAATTTCTCAAAGTGACGAAGGTTTTTATACTATTTCTATTGGAATAATATTGGCCTTACTCTCCGCCTTATCCTATTCTTTAATTTTGATTATTACACCTAGAATGAACAGTATTAGAAACTGGGATATTGTTAAATTTACAACACTCATACCTGCGCTTGGCTTCTTGTATCTATTTTTGAATGAAACGGGCTTTTATTGGCCTCAAAAGGAAGCTTTGATGCTATCTTTGATCTCGGGCGTGTTTTTTGCAATTGGCATGATGTTTTATCATATTTCCATAAAAAAATATGGACCGGTGAGAACAGCAAACATTGGTTATACTGAGCCTTTACTGGTTCTAATTTTCGGTTTTATTGCATATCTTGATACAATCACTATAATGCAAGGTATTGGAGTATTGTTAGTTGCAATAGCTTCCATTACAATTGAAAAAAGACAACTAATACAAAATAAAATTTCAAGGGCATAAGCCTTATCTTACCCCTTCTTAACTAAGGAACGATTATGACAAATAGATACACTGACTTTTCTTTATCATTTTCTCATTTTATGAACCCTAAAGTTCAGTCAGAATCTCACTATAATCATCAAGACATCTTAAGCTTGGAGGGCTTTAAGTTGGCAAATAACGAAATTACCTCATGGGATAATTACAAGCCAACACCACTTCACTCTTTCGATGATATGGCAAAGGAAACAGGCGTTTCCTCTATCTTTTATAAAGATGAATACCCTCGTTTCAGTTTGAAAAGCTTTAAGGCACTTGGTGGTGCTTATGCAGTTGCGAATCTTTTAATTAAGAAATTGAAAGAGGAGGGCGTCGATGCAAATTCATCTGACCTGATTTCAGGAACTTATAAAGATCATACTTCTAAACTTACTGTGTGCTGCGCAACTGACGGTAACCACGGCAGATCAGTGGCATGGGGAGCCCAGCAATTTGGATGCAACTGTGAGATTTATATTCATCGAAATGTGAGTTCAGGAAGAGAGAAAGCGATTGCAAAGTATGGTGCTATTGTCAATAGAATCCAAGGCAACTATGATGATTCAGTCAGAATAGCTGCTGAAGTTGCTGATGCAAATGGTTACACGGTTGTTTCAGATACCTCATATGAGGGCTATACAGATATTCCAAAAGATGTCATGCAGGGCTATACTGTTATGGTTGATGAGGCTATGAAGCAAATGAATGATACGCCTACCCATGTCTTTCTACAGGGAGGCGTTGGAGGATTTCCTGCAGCGGTAGTTTCTTTCTTGCAGGAGAGCCTAGAGTGTCCCCCAATATTTATTGTTGTTGAGCCTGTCAACGCAGACTGTTTATTTCAAAGTGCGCTTAATGGAGAGCCAACTGCAGTCCATGGAGAGTTGGATACCATTATGGCCGGCTTGGCCTGTGGCGAAGTTTCAGTGTTAGCTTGGAAGATTCTGCAGAGTCATGTTCCTCACTTTATGTCAATCACCGATGAATCTATTCCAAAAGCAATGCAGCTTCTTGCCAATCGTGAAACGCCGATTATAGCTGGAGAATCTGCCATCACGGGCTTGGCTGGGTTTTTAATAGCTTGTAATGATGCTAATCTCAAATCTAAACTCATGATTAATGAAAATTCAAAAGTATTATTTTTTGGAACAGAGGGCGATACCGATGAAGAAATGTATGAGCAATTAGTTGGTAGGACATCTGAACAGGTTTTGATCGGCGCTGAATAGTCAGGAGTGAGCATGAATATCCCAATGAGAGGTTTTGCAGTCAGTGAGTATGAGAATAGGCTAGAGAATATTCAGAAACTGATGTTCGATTCAAAAATGGATGCTATTTTGCTAACCACTCAGGTTGACATCGAATACTATACCGGCTTTAAATCTCAATTTTTTCAGAGTCCAACTAGGCCTTGGTATGTCCTGATTCCAAATTCAGGAAAGCCAAAAGCGATTATTCCAACAATTGGTGAGTCTGGAATGAGAGACACATGGATAGAAGATATTCAGACTTGGACATCACCAAATCCAGAGGATGATGGAGTTAGCATTTTGCTATCAACCATAAAGTCACTTATGGTAAATCATAAGACACTTGGTGTTCCTAAAACCCTCGAGAGTACTCTAAGAATGCCTCTTGAGGACTACGAAACCCTTATCAATAATCTTCCTGGAATAGAAATTAAGGACGCAAACAAAATTATGCGCAGGGTTCGGTTCGTTAAATCAGAGGCTGAAATTGAAAAGATTAGGCACATTTGTCAAATAACCTCGCAGGGCTTTATAGATCTGGAAGCTTTTCTTCGTGTGGGTGAAAGTGAACAAGAAAATTGTAGGCGTTTTAAGCAACACCTTCTTAAACTAGGAGTGGATGATTCGCCTTATATCGTCTCAGGATCAGGGCAAAAAGGCTATGGTTCAATAATTATGGGTCCAACAGACAAGATTATTGAGGAGGGCGATCTCTTCATTATTGATACTGGCTCGGTGTTCGATAGTTATTACTGTGATTTTGACAGGAACTATGCTTTTGGTTCGATAGGTGAGGAGACAAAAAAAGCCTATAGGGTAGCCTATGAGGCCACAGAGGCAGGTTTTAAAGCTGCCCAGGTAGGGAATACCACATCAGATATATTTAATGCTATGAATAATGTCCTGCAAAAAGGCGGGGCTCTAGGAAACACTGTTGGAAGGCTTGGCCATGGTTTAGGCATGCAGCTGACTGAGTGGCCTTCAAATACAGCTAACGATAACACTAAGCTTGAGCCAGGAGTTGTTTTGACTTTGGAGCCTGGAATGGCCTTCCTTCCTGGAAAGGAGATGGTGCACGAGGAGAATATAGTAATTACCGAAGATGGGCCAGAGTGGCTAAGCATCAGAGCAGCTGAGGAATTACCTATAATTCAATAATTACTTTTAAATAAGAATTTACATTTAAAGGATTACTCTTATATAATAATGAGAATCATTATTATTTGTATTTAAAAGTGCTTAGAGTTAATAATTTAAAAATTTCTTTTGATGATAATCACATCCTAGATGGATTTAATTTGCAGCTAGAGAGTGGTGATATTTTTGCATTGTTGGGGGACAGTGGGAGTGGGAAGAGCTCAGCATTGAGATTTATTGCGGGACTTGAAAATGCCCAGCTAGGATCTGTAGCGCTTGATGGTAATAATTTGAGTGATGGCGGAAGCCACTCAGTAAAGCCCGAGCTGCGAGAAGTTGGAATGGTTTTTCAGGACTATGCCCTTTTTCCTCATATGACAGTATTTCAAAATATCAGTTTTGGCATAAGCCATTTATCTAAAAAAGAAAAAATAGCCAAAGTTCAAAGTCTTCTAGATTTGATAAGTCTAGAGGGTATTGAAAAAAAATATCCACACCAGCTCTCTGGGGGAGAACAGCAGAGGGTCTCTCTTGCAAGGTCTCTAGCAACCTCGCCAAAGCTTCTATTATTGGATGAACCTTTCTCAAGCTTAGACAAGTCAAATCGAGATCAGCTTGTAAGAGAGGTAAGAGATATTCTTAAAAAAGCTGGTGTAACTTCTATCTTGGTAACCCATGACGAAGCTGAAGCAAATACCTTTGCAGATAAAATTGGAAAGATTGAAAAAAAACAGTTGCTTATTTCTTGATATTGTGTATCATTCTCAAATGATAATGATTATCATTTAGATTAAAACAAAAATTACTTTTAATTAGTCAAGGAAAAAAACAATGAATTCAAAACATTCACTCGCTCTATCATTAATAGTTTCAACATTAACGATGGGTTCAATAACTCAAATTCAAGCAGCAACAGGTGATGTTACTGTTTACAGTTCAAGAAAAGAACACCTAATAAAGCCTCTCTTTGAACAGTTCACCAAGCAAACCGGTATTGAAGTTAACTACTTAACTGGAAGTGGAGGAGACCTAATAGAAAGATTAAAATTAGAGGGTAACAATACACCTGCTGATATCTTTATGACGGTGGATGCAGGGGATTTATGGTATGCAGGAACACAAGATATTTTTCAACCTGTTATCACAGAGACTATTAAGAGCAACATACCTTCATATCTAAGAGATCCAAATGGATTATGGACAGGTTTGTCAGTAAGAGCCAGAACAATTGTATACAGTACAGATAGAGTAAATGAATCCGACTTGTCAACCTATGGCGACTTAGCTTCCAGCAAATGGAATAAAAAACTTTGCTTAAGAACCAGTAAGAAAATTTATACTAAGTCGCTAGTTGCTTCCATTATTCATAACAGAGGGGTTGATGAAGCTTCCAAAATAATTGATGGATGGGTAAACAACTTAGCTGCTGTGCCTAATGCTAAGGATTCACACGTAATGGATGCAATACTTGCAGGCCAGTGTGATGTGGGCCTCGTTAATACGTATTACTTCGGTCATCTAATTGAAAAAAATCCGGATGCTCCACTTAAACTCTTTTGGGCAAACCAAGATACTTCAGGAGTTCATGTCAATGTATCGGGTGCTGGTATAACAAAAAATGCCTCAAATCCTTCTGGAGCAACCCAACTCCTAGAATGGCTGTCTTCAGCTGAAGCTCAAGCAATATATGGCTCATTAAATAAAGAATATCCAGCAAATCAAAACATTGATTCTGATGATATTGTCTCATCTTGGGGAGACTTCAAACAGGATAGAATGAATCTCTCTATCACTGGTGAATTGCAGGCTGATGCAGTCAAGCTGATGCAAAGGTTAGGATATAAATAAAGTTAACAAAAAGGCTCTAATTTTATCCAGGGCTTTTAATTAAGGCCTGGATAATTTCAATTAAAATAGAATGCATTTCTCAAACCCTTTGTTCATGAAAGATGCATTCATCAAATCAAATTTTTGGATAGGGCTACTAGCTTTCTCAGTAGCCTTTCCAATTTTTGTTGTTGGCTCATCATGGCTGTTACCAGGAAGTGAACTCTGGTCCCACTTCGCTCAAACTCTTCTTCCAGAACTTGTTACTTCAACATTTATTTTGCTTGTAGGCGTTGGAGTAGGTGTAAGTATTTTAGGAACCGTTCTGGCCTATTTAGTTGTCATGGTTGAATTTCCTGGAAGATCATGGCTTGAATGGGCTCTGTTTCTTCCATTCGGGATTCCGGCTTATGTTCTAGCTTTTGTTTATCTTGGTGTCTTTGATTATTCAGGTTATGCTCAGGTTTGGTTAAGAGAATATCTTGGTATTCCTGGCTTTGATATTCGTTCAGGACACTGGGCAATAATACTAACTTTCATTTTAGTTTTCTATCCTTATGTTTACATGATGGCTAGAGCATCTTTCAAACGCCAAAAAATCCAAATGATAGAAGCTGGAAAAATGCTAGGGGCCAAGCCTATAAGGGTTTTTTGGAAAATTTCAGTTCCACTTGCAAGGCCTGCAATTGCTGCGGGATTACTTGTGACTCTGATGGAAACATTGGCAGATTTTGGAGTTGTCTCTCTATTTAACTACTCTACTTTTACAACTGCAATCTATTCAGCTTGGGGAGACTTTCGCTCCATTGAGGTTGCTGCTCAATTGGCCTCTTTGCTTGTTCTTGTGTCTTTTTTCTTAATATATTTTGAGAGAAAAGCTAGAGGAAAAGCTAAATATTACTCTTCAGATGTATCACATCTGAAGGCTTACTATGCAAAAGGCCTAGTGGGTTGGATTATCTTTTTCTTTGTTTTTGGCGTATTTATGCTTTCCTTTGCTATGCCATTGCTTCAAATATTGATTTGGAGTTCAGAAGTATTTTCGATTGAATGGAGTAAGCGTTATTTTAATTATTTTTCATCTAGCGGCATTCTAACATTCCTTGCTACAGCTCTTACAGTCACTGTAGCAACGATACTTGCATTGCCAAGTCAACGAAAATCGAATAGTAAAACTTTACAAATATTAATTCGATTTTCAACGCTAGGATATGCTCTTCCTGGATCTGTCATGGCTGTAGGTCTGCTTTATGGTGTTCAGAACATATCATCAATTAGCATCTATTTTGGCGGCTCATCAATAAACCATATTTTATTTGGATCTGTTGTTTTACTTCTTTTTGCTTATGTCTCTAGATTTTTGGCTATTGCCTATAATTCGAGCAGTGCCTCTAGTGAACAAATAAAGCCGGTGTATGAGCACAGTGCTCGACTTCTTGGAGCCTCCAGATGGCGGTTGATTAAAGAGGTCTACTTTCCTATGATGCTGCCAGGTATTTTGGCCGGAGGTTTATTGGTTGCTGTTGATGTAATGAAAGAGCTGCCAGCTACCTATTTATTAAGACCCTTTGGATGGGATACATTAGCTATTAGGGTTTTTGAATTAAGTTCTGAGGGTCTATACGAAAGAGCAGCAATCCCTGCACTTATGATGGTCATATTTGGAGCCATTATCATGCTGCTATTTAATAAGCTTGATAGCGAAAAGTATTAAATATTTTGGAATTTTAAAAAAGAATAGTTTTTTATTGACTTAGGTAAAATATTTACTATATCGTTCCTTAACAAATTTTACTATGAGCATTCATTTGAATGAAATTAAAGGTGTTAAATGTTCCTCTATTGCATCTGGAATAAAAAGCAATAATTCATTAGATTTATCACTTATTTCTCTTGTTGAGGATAGCTCAACTGCAGCAGTTTTTACTCAAAATATATTTTGTGCAGCTCCCGTTTTAGTGGCCAAAAATCACTTAAATTTTAAAATTCAAGCTCTCTTGATTAATAGTGGAAATGCGAATGCTGGGACTGGTAAAAAGGGTTTGGAAAATAGCTTCAAATCATGTGAGATTATAGCTGAAGAGCTCAGCATTAAGCCTGAACAGGTTCTACCATTCTCTACTGGAGTAATAGGTCAATTGCTTCCCATCGATTCTATCGAAAAAAACGCAAATCAACTGGTTAATTCTCTTGCTGAGAATGGGTTAGTTGATGTTGCAAAAGGTATCTTGACGACAGATCTTGTAGAAAAGTATTGTTCAGTTTCATTCGAAGTCAATGGTGTAACAGTTAACCTCTCTGGAGTTGCAAAAGGCTCAGGAATGATAAGGCCAAACATGGCAACAATGCTCAGTTTTATAGTGACTGATATTGGTGCATCTCAAGATGAATTACAGCAATGCCTAAATATCTCTGTAAATCAATCTTTCAATCGTATAACTATTGATGGCGACACATCAACCAATGATGCTTGTACGCTCAGTGCTACGAATCAATCTGGCATTCTTTACTCTCAATGCAAGGTGGAGTTTCAAAATGCTTTGAATGAATTGACTAAAAAGCTCGCACATATGATTGTTAAAGATGGAGAAGGTGCGACAAAATTTGTTGAAGTTAGAGTTAGTGGTTTGGAGTCAAATGAAGACTGTTTAGAGGTGGCTTACACAGTTGCCCATTCGCCGTTAGTAAAAACAGCATTGTTTGCAAGTGATGCTAATTGGGGAAGAATACTTGCAGCAGTTGGTCGAGCCAGGGTAGAGGGAATATCTTTTGAAAATATTAATATTTCTCTGAATGAGGTTCAGATTATTTCATCAGGAGAAATTAGTGAGCAATATACAGAGGAAGCTGGAAGTCGTGAAATGAAAAAATCTGAAATCACAATTCGGATTAATTTAGGGGACTTTAAAACGAATGAAAGCGTCTGGACAACTGATCTTTCCTATGATTACGTTAAGATAAACGCTGAATATCGAAGCTAAGTTTTTGAAATACCCATCCCCTTAGGTATTGTCAATTATGTACTTTTTAAATCTTCTGGCAATTGGCGATAGTTCTGCATCAGCATGATGAACTATATGCCATTTTCTTATAATTGGGAATGGCTCAATATTAAGCTGTTTGATGATTTTGTTTTTGAGCTGAAGGGTTACAGAATGCATTGAAACAAATCCTATTCCTAATCCTGCTTGAACAGCCTCTGCAATTGCCTCATTGGAGTTAATTTGAATATCTGAGTTAAAATTCAATCCGGTAAACCTTTCAATTGTCATTCTAGTTCCCGACCCAACCTCCCTAGTTAGCAAAGTCTCTTTGGAAAGATCTTTAATATCTACCTTTTTTTTCTTATGTAAATCATTTTGAGGGTGCGCAATAGCAATTAATGGATTTTCCATAAAGGCTTTTGATATTAATGGGATGTCATTTGGCGGCTCGCCCATAATGACTAGGTCGGCATTATTATTTTTTAAATTGTTAAGGAGTGCATGCCGATTAGTTACATCAATATAAAAAGTCATTTTAGGAAATTCCTTTTTAAATTTCGCAAGTAAAGTGCTGATAAAAGAATTTGCAGTGGTCGCAACAGCTATTTGAAGATGACCAGAGTCAGGATTAAGTATTTCATTAATTTCAAGCTTAGAGTTTTCAAGCGTACTAATGGTTTCTAATGCGGTTTGATAAATTTTCTTACCTAAAAAAGTAGGGCTTATTTTCTTTCCATTGATATCAAATAACTTTGCACCTATATTTTGTTGCAATTGTTGGACTTGCATATAGACAGCAGGCTGAGTGATATGGAGCTCTTTACTGGCGCTAGTAAAGCCCCCAAGCCTTATAACAGATTCAAAACTATACAGCTGCTTAAGCGTGTAATTAATCATAAGTTTTACTAATGATTATATAAATAAATATTATTTTACATTATTTTTTTCCACAACTATAATG
>JGI20155J14468_10003829_pt1 | contig 10334 bp, 10 predicted proteins | sample COG_05_FD_14468 | JGI IMG/M metagenome (IMG submission 14468)
CAAATAGTTGGGGATGATTTATTTGTTACTAATGTTAAACGACTAGAAAAGGGCATAAAAAATAAATCAGCTAATAGTATTTTAGTAAAACCAAATCAAATCGGAACTTTAACTGAAACATTAAAAGTAATTTCAATGGCAAAAAAAGCAAATTTTAATACTATTATTTCACATCGATCAGGAGATACCGAGGATACATTTATAGCTGATTTGGCAGTAGCTACAATGTCATCACAAATTAAAACAGGATCATTAGCTAGATCTGAAAGAGTAGCTAAATATAACAGGTTATTACGTGTCGAAGAAGAACTTGGCAATCAAGCCAAAATGGCTAGAATCTAGCAAATGAAGTTAATTGAAAGTTTAAAAAAAAAGAAATTTCTTCTTTTTAATATTTTTTTTACTTTATATATCGGCATTAATTTAATTGGTGGTGAAAGAGGATTAATCTCTTATTTTGATAAAAAAAATATTTACAAAATATTACTTCAAGAGGAAAAAATTTTAACTGCGAAATTAAAAGATTTAGATCTTAAAATCTCATTGATAAATAAAAATGATCCTGATTATTTAGATATGCTGTATAGACAAAAATTTAACTATGTTACCGAAGATGAAATAATAATCAAATTAAAATGAGTGAAAAACCAAGACATCCAGAAAAAGTAAACAAGCCAATTAATCCTATTAAGAAAAAACCTGATTGGATAAGATCTAAAATAGTAGACTCTCAAGTTTTTTTTCAAACTAAAAAAGTTGTTAACCAGAACAATCTTGTAACAGTTTGCCAGGAAGCGAATTGCCCAAATATTACTGAATGTTGGAGTAAAAAACATGCAACTTTTATGATTATGGGAGACACGTGTACAAGAGCCTGTGCATTTTGTGATGTTAAAACTGGTAAGCCAAAAGAGCTAGATATTTTTGAGCCAGTAAAAATTTCTAATGCGGTAAAAGATTTAAATTTAAAACATGTTGTAATTACATCTGTTGATAGAGACGATCTTGAAGACGGAGGTTCAGAACATTTTTATAAAGTTGTTAAAGCCACAAGAGAAAAAAATCCTGAAACTTCTATTGAAGTTTTAACACCAGATTTTTTAAGAAAAGGTAATGCATATAAAAAAGTTCTAGAAGCAGATTTAGATGTTTTTAATCACAATATTGAAACAGTACCAAGACTTTATACAAAAGTTAGACCGGGTGCACGCTATTTTGCTTCATTGGAATTACTTAAAAAAGCAAAAGCATTTAATAAAAAAGTTTTTACTAAGTCAGGAATTATGGTTGGCTTAGGTGAAACTAAAGAAGAAGTTATACAAGTTATGGATGATTTGAGATCAGCAGAAGTTGACTTCATAACAATAGGACAGTATTTACAGCCATCAACACAACATCATCCGCTTGATCGATATTACCATCCAGATGAATTTAAAGAATTTGAGAGTATTGCAAAAACTAAAGGTTTTTTATTAGTTTCCTCGTCACCATTAACCAGATCATCTTATCACGCGGATGACGATTTCAGAAAACTACAGGACGCAAGAAATAAAAAGCTTGAATGTCAACCGCATCACTAAAAAAAATTATTCCTTGTAAAAAAGAACAGCTCGTAGAAATGGTTCTGGACATTGAAAAGTATCCCGAATTTGTTCCCTGGTGTATCGAAGGTAAGATTTTTGATAAGAATGAAAGTTTTGATCTTATTACTTTTAATGGAGATCTAAAAGTTGGTAAAAGTATTTTAAATGAAACTTTTTCAAGTCATGTTTCTTACCACAAGAAAACTGACAAAATTATTGTTACGAATTTAGATGGCCCCTTAAAACACTTAAAAAATGAGTGGCATTTCAAAGAAATAAACAACAACACTCAATTAGAATTTTTTATTGATTTTGAATTAAAAAATCCAATTTTGAATAGAATAATGAAAAAATCTTTTGAACTTGGTTTAAATAAAATCGCAAAAGCTTTTGAAGAAAGAGCTATTCAATTATATAAATAATGTTATTTATAACAGTATTATTATTAATATTTTTTTTTTCCTTTAAAACCCTTGCTTCATATATAAAAAAAATAAGGACAGGTGATCCTAATGAAAGTAATTTAACTTACTGGATGTTTTCTTATGACTTTAAATCTCCTAATAAAGATTGGGTACCTGAAGATAAAGATTTATTAGCAAGAAAAAGAGCTAGAAATTTTTTAGTATTTGTTCTTTATCTAATAGCTTTTGGAATTTTTTTGTTGCTTAATAGTTTTACAGCTCATTTATTGAATTTTATAGTTAGTCCTAAATTTAGTTATCCTATTTAATTAATTTTAATAATAAATTAAGTGATTTTTTTACCGTTTGTTTTTGAATAAAAAGTCTACCTTTATTTTTAAAATTACATTTATTAACAACAACCTTTTTCCCAACCCTTATTCCAATATAAACCAAACCAACTGGTTTTAGCTTAGATCCTCCTTTGGGACCAGCTATCCCTGTGATTGAAACACAGACTTTTGATTTACTAATTTTGTTTAAGTTATTAACCATAGCTAAACAACACTGAACACTCACAGCACCATATTTTTTTATTATTTTTTGAGGAACTCTTAATATACTTGTTTTGGCTTGATTTGAGTAAGTGACTAATCCTATCGTAAATACTTTTGATGATCCACTTATAGAAGAAACAGCGCTCGAAAGCATTCCTCCAGTACAAGACTCCGCTATTGCAATTTTCATTTTTTTTCTTTTAATTAATGAAATTATCTTTTTATTTAATTTCATTATAAAAATTTCGATTTAATTATCATAAAGATTATTAATGTAAGGACTACATATAAACCCGCTACTACATCATCTATTATTACTCCAAAACTATTTTTAAATTTCTTATCAAAAAAACTTACTGGAAAAGGTTTTTTAATATCAAAATATCTAAATAAAATAAAAATATATAAATAAAATAAAATTGCTTCTTGCGAATCTTTTACCGTTCCGTGCGAAATTTCATATAGATAAATTGGAATAGATTGACCGATGAATTCGTCTACAACAACTTCCTTAGGATCTTTGTTTTCCTTAGGTTTTATATATTCAGATATCGCATAAAATGAATAAGCAAAAACTATTAATAAAAAAATTAAAATAACGTTTACAGATAGATTTATTATATGAAATAAGCTGTATAGAAAAACAGCTGTTATTAGAGACGTTATTGTTCCTGGAGCAAATCTAAACGATCCAACACCAAAAAATGTAACAAATAAATAATTTAAAGTTTTAATCATATTTTACAACCGAACATATAACTTCACATGCTATTGCTTTTTCTTTTCCTATCACACCAAGTTTTTCAGTAGTTTTTCCTTTAATATTTATTTGATCATTAGAAATTTCACAAAGTTTAGCAATATTATTTACCATTTTATTTTTATAATTTTTAATCCTAGGTGTTTGCGTAATAATATTTATATCAATATTATTAACAAAATAATCTTTAGATTTAATTAGTTTTACAATTTTTTGAAGTAAAATCGTTGACCTTATATTTTTTAATTTTTTATTCTTATCTGAAAACATTTGACCAATATCACCCATTTTACAAGCTCCTAAAATTGCATCAGTTACTGAATGAAGAACCGGATCACCATCTGAATGACCTAATGTCCCTAACGTAGATTTAATTAGTAAACCAGCTAAATAAAGTTTTCTTTTTGGAACTAATCTATGAACATCAAATCCTATCCCAACACTCAGTTTGGATTTAAATACATTCCTTAGATTTTCAAAATCTGTTTTATCTGTAATTTTAAAGTTGTTTTTTTCGCCTTCAATAAATTTAACTTTATTTAGATCCACATATAAAGAGATATCATCATCTTTATATTTAGCAGAGTTGTTTTTATGTAAATGGTAAATCTCTTTAAAATTGAAAGCTTGAGGCGTTTGAGTCAAAAATAAATTATCTCTTCTTTTACCAATAATATATTCTTCTTTACTAGAGTCGAATATTTGTTTTATAGCATCCTGAACCTTAATTTTTGGAACTACGGCTCTAGCATTTTTCATATTTTTTAAAATAGAATTAAATAATCTTAATGAAAAATTGGGTCTCGCTACATCATGAATTAGAACTTTGGAAATTCCTTTTTGATTTTCTAAATGCTTTAAAGCATTGAAGGTAGACTCTTGCCTGCTTTGTCCACCAGGTACTAATTTAATATTTTTAAGCTTGAGTGATTTGACTCGTTTTAAGTCTTTTTTGTTATAGACAAGAATAATCTTTTTAATTTCTTTAAATTTGCGAGCTTTAATAACGTTTATTTCAATTAATGATTTGCCTGCTATTTTTTGATAAGGTTTCCCAATATTAGACTTAAATCTATGGCTATTTCCTCCAGCAAGAATGATTAAACAAAAATTCATGGTATTAACTTATATAATATTTATATAGATGTTTAATGGTTATTTAAGATGTTCAAAATAATTAAAAATTTCAATTGGATTATTTTATCCTCATTTTTGTGTATTTTTATGGGGATCGTTACTTTTTTAACCTTTATTAACGAGGGATTTGTTACTTTAAATGATCAAAATTTACAAACATTATTAATAATAGATATTTTATTACTGCTAATTTTCTTTTCTTTAATATTTAAAAATTTTTATAGATTTTATTACACTGGTAAAAAAAATAAAAAAGGATCTCAAACTAATCTTAAATATATTTCCATTTTTTCTTTATTTACTGTAATACCTTCACTAATTGTAGCTATTTTTTCATTATTTATTTTTAACTTTGGTATTCAGAACTACTTTGATAAGCAAATAGCTAGAGCAGTTAATAATTCATTTGATGTAGCAAAAAATTACCTACAAGAAAGTAAAGAAAATGTATTATCAGATGTTATTTTAATGAGCGTTGGTCTCAACCGTGCATCCAGTTTATTTTATTCAAACCCCAATAGTTTCAAGCAAATTATTAGATCTGAAAAAATACTTAGAAGAATCGATGATGTTTACTTAATAGACAGTTTAGGAAACGTTCTATTATCAGATGTAAGAGATATTTCTGAGGAATTTGTTGTGCCTATAGAAGAAAATTATGATCAGGCTTTAGAAGGAAAGCCAGTATTTATTACTGATAGTTTAGAAAATAAAACTTCAGTAATGACAAAACTCACCTCACTTGTAGATACTTATTTATATATCTCTAGAAATATTGATATAGAAATTTTACGATATCTTAATGAAACTGAACAAGCTGTAAGCTTTTATTATTCCGTAGAAAATAGTCAAACTGGCATCAAAGTTACGTTTGCAATTATATATATAATTGTTGTCACTCTTTTATTATTCTTATCAACTTCTATAGCAATTACTTTTGCCTCAAGATTAACAAAACCTATAGTTAGTCTAATTTCAGCATCTGACTCAATTAGCAAAGGAGCTCTTGATGTAAAAGTTCCTGAAATTGAAACTGATGAAGAGTTTAAAGAACTTAATCAAAACTTTAATCAAATGATCGAGAGACTTAAAGAGCAACAAGATAAACTTCTTATTAATGAAAGATATGAAGCATGGGAAAGTGTTGCTAGAAAATTAGCTCATGAAATCAAAAATCCCTTAACACCAATTCAACTATCAATTGACAGTCTTCGAGAAAAATATAAGGATAGATTAACCAGTGAGGGAAAAGATTTTGAAAAATATTTAGAAACTATTAATAGGCAAATCAAAGATATTGAAAAATTAGTTAATGAATTCTCGAATTTTGCTAGGATGCCGAGGCCTATTCTCAAAAAAATTGATATTGTAGAACTAATTAATAAATCTTTAGATTTTATAAAACTTACTTCTAAAAATTCAATAAATTTAAATGATAATAAAAGAAAACAATTTATTAATGGTGATGAAGACCAGCTCAATAGAGTTTTTATAAATTTAATTAAAAATTCAGAGGAGTCTTTTTTGGAACAGTTGAAAAAAAACCCTGATTTTAAAGGAAATATTGACATAGAAATAGTTTCGATTAATGACTATATAGTCATTAGAATAACAGATAATGGCAAAGGTATTACAGACGCTAAAAAAGCAATGACGCCTTACTTTACTACAAAAAAAACAGGTACAGGGTTAGGTTTACCAATTGTAACAAAGATAATAAATGAACATTCTGGAAATTTTTCAATAAAAAATAAACAAGAAGAAAATGGCGTTGTAGTCACGATCACATTACCTAAATATGCTTAAAGAAATATTAGTTATAGATGATAATCCAGATATACGCTTTTTAATATGCAATATCTTAGAGGAACAAAATTTCAAGGTAAGATCAGCAGCCAATTATGATCAAGCCGTTCTCGAAATTAATAATCGTTTACCAGACCTAGCAATTATAGATATTAAATTAGATAAAATTGACAAAGATGGAATTGATTTACTAAAATTAATAAACAAAAAAAATAAACTTACATCAGTTATAATGATTTCTGGTCATGCTACTGTTCAAATTGCTGTTGAAGCAATAAGATTAGGAGCTTACGAATTTATTGAAAAGCCCTTNTCAAAAGAAAAAATTTTGAATTATGTTAACAGAGCGCTCGAGTCTGTTTCTCTCAAAAAAGAAAAAGATATCATAGAAAATAAATTATTTCACTCTTTTGAACTTATTGGAAAAAGTCCATCAATTCTTAAAATAAAGAAAATTATAGAAAAACTATACACATCTGAAAGTAGAGTGTTAATTTCAGGACCAACTGGTTCAGGAAAGGAATTGGTCGCAAGAAAAATTCATAAAAATTCATCAAGATTTAAAGAACCTTTTGTAATTATTAACGCTGCTTTATTGAAAGAAACAACGTACGATAAAGAATTATTTGGTGAGGAATTTGAAGATGGCAACATTTCTTTTGGAGCTTTAGAACGAGCTAATAAAGGAACATTGTTGATCGACGAAGTATCTGAAATACCTTATTCAACTCAAGCAAATGTTTTAAGGGTTTTAATAGATCAAAAATTTAAGCGCTTAAATGGATCTAAAGATATCAATGTAAATATTAGACTGATTTCATCTACTTCAAAAAACTTAAATGAACTTGTTAAAGAAAATAAATTTAGGGAAGATTTATATCATCGGTTAAACGTTATGCCAATAGAACTTTCACCTTTATCTTTAAGAACTGAAGATATTCCATTGTTAATAGATTATTTTAAAACTAAACTTTCTGAAATTAATGGAGTACAAAAACCTGACATAGATATTAATAATGATAGTTTATACACTTACAATTGGCCTGGCAATGTAAGAGAATTAAGAAATTTAATTGAAAGAATTACCATTTTATCATCTAATGAAAGCAAACAAAAAATTAATCAAGTGATTGATGATGTATTAAATCCTTCATCAAAAATCCTTGAAAACAAAGATATTTTAGAACAGTCCTTTCAATCTCCATTAAAAGAAGCTAGAGAACATTTTGAAAAAGAATATTTAACAACTCAATTAAAAAAACATCACGGTAATGTATCAAAAACAGCGGACTATATAGGGATGGAGAGGTCTGCGTTGCACAGAAAACTAAAATCTTTAGGAATTAAAGGAATAAATTAAAATGAATATAATTATTTGTGGAGCCGGCAAGGTTGGCTTTTCAATAAGCAAACAATTATCAGCACAAGGGCATTCAGTAACTGTGATTGACCAATCATCTGAAGATATAAAAAAAATTAACGACACCCAAGATGTAAAAGGAATTGTTGGTAGGGCTACACTACCTTCTGTATTAGAAAATGCTGGAGCAGAAAAAACAGACATGATTATAGCTGTTACAAGAAATGATGAAACAAACATGATTGTTTGTCAGTTGGCTAGCTCTCTTTTTAATATTTCAAAAAAAATTGCACGTATAAGAACTAAAGATTTTTTAGAGGGAAAATGGGGTAAATTATATAATAAATCAAATATTCCAATAGATGTTATTATTTCACCAGAACTTGAGGTTGCTAAATCTTTATACAGGAGGCTAGAAGCGCCAGGAGCTTTAGATAATGTTCCATTTGGAAAAAATAAGGTTAAAATGTTAGAAATTTCAATTGAAAAAAATTGTCCAATTAAAAACATACCTCTCAAAAAATTAACTGAAAAATTCCCAGATTTTAAAGCAAATATTTTGGGTGCTGTAAGAAAAGACAAATTTGTTTATCTAAAGAAAAATGATCAAATGCTTGAAGATGACAATGTTTATGTAGTTATAAGTAGTGATCAATTGAATCCAATATTAAAGGCTTTTGGCCACGAAGAAAAGATCGCAAAAAATGTTTTGATTATTGGCGGAGGAAATATTGGACTTCAACTTGCAAAGATGTTGGAAGAAAATTTTGAGGATGTAAGAATTAAAATAATTGAAAAAAACAAACAAAGAGCTGAAGAAATAGCAAATGAACTATCTTCTTCTATAGTCATTAATGGCGATGCTTTAGATGAAGAAATTTTAAAAGAAGCTAATCTTGAAGGATCTGAAACTGTTTTAGCTTTAACTAATGATGATGAAAATAATATGATGGCTTGTGTATTAGCTGAAAAAACAGGATTAAAAAAAAGAACAATCGCAATTGTGAACAAAACTAATTACAATCTTTTACAAGACTCTTTAAATATTGATGATTTAGTTGACCCTCGAATGACAACTGTTTCAAGAATTATGGAACATGTCCACCGAGGTACTATTGGGACTGTCTACTCTTTATTAGACGGAGAATATGAATTTATAGAGGCAAAAATTTCTGATAAATCTGAACTAATAAATAAAAAAATTAGAGATTCAAATTTGCCTGACGACATCAGAATTGGTGCAATTATTAGAAAAGAAAAAGTGATAATACCAAGATCAAACTTTATTTTTGAAAAAGATGATTTAGTAGTATTTCTAGCTAAAAGAGAAGAGCTTAAAGCTGTAGAAAATATTTTTAGCGTTGGCGCAATTTAAATTTAATGAATTTTAAAGGTATAAGCTTTTATTTAAGTCTTTTTTGTTTTCCTATAAGTTTTCTCGCATTTATAAATATTTTATATGCTTCATATTTTGATTTTTTCCTAAGCATTGATACTTATTTTACTACGTTGATAGTTTCTTTGATAATCAGCATCTCCTTTTTTTATTATGGAAAAAATTCTAAAAAAAATATTAATTTTTTTGAACAGTTAATATTAGTTATTTTTTCATATCTTGTTACGTCATTATTAATTGCCATACCTTTTTACTTGAGCAACTATCAGGTTACTTTGTTGAATTCTATTTTTGAGTCAATTTCTGGACTAACAGGAACAGGATTTTCAATTTTTAAAAATATCAAATATTTAGATCCAACCTTAATTCTTTGGAGGTCTTCATCACAATGGATTGGAGGTCTTTTTTTTTTAATCTTTTTAATTATAATTTTTTCTAATAAATCTTTTAATTATAAAATGACAAATATTTCTTATTCAGAAGAAAGTAGCATTAATTCAGAAAGAAATATCAAAGATAATATCTCAAAAGTTTTAATTATTTACTCTATTTTAAGCATTATAATTTTGACGTTATTAAATTTTTCAGGGTTAAGATTATTTAATTCTCTTAATATGAGCATGACCTTAATTTCAGGAGGTGGATTTATACCAACAGATAGTATTGATAAAATTATATCTACGAATTTTCAAAAAATAATTTTTATTTTTTCATTAATTGTATCAATGTTAAATTTTTACTTATTTTTTAATTTATTTAATAAAAATACTCTAATTAAAGAGCATAGAGAAGATTTCTATTTAATTATCCTCTCAACTGTATTTTGTATTTTCATTTATTTTAACAATTATCAGGGTTTAGATATAATAATTAGTGTAGTTAGTAGTTTAGCCAATTCTGGATTAACACTTGTAAATTCTGACAATAATTTGAGTTTATATTTTTTATTTATTACAATTATTGGAGGATCATTAATATCTAATACATCTGGAATTAAATTAATTAGATTTTATATTTTATTAAAAATTACATCTTTAGAAATTATAAAGCTAATAAGCCCGAATAGTGTTATTAATAAAACAATATTTAATTCAGATAAAAAAATTTCAGATGATAATGTAAAAATTTCCTTTCTTATATTTATCTCATTTTTCGTAAGCTTGTTTATTTTATCCAGTTTATTAGTTGTAGATAATATTGGATTTGAAAAATCATTTAAATTATCAATATTAACTCTAACCAACACAGTTAATTCTGAAATGTTTAATATGCAAAATATAAATTTTTCTAATCTATTAACATCCTCAAAAATTAGTTTAATATTATTTATG
>JGI20155J14468_10003839_pt1 | contig 10320 bp, 16 predicted proteins | sample COG_05_FD_14468 | JGI IMG/M metagenome (IMG submission 14468)
TTGGTAAAATCAAATTTGGAGTATACTTGTCTTTGTGTACTATTACAACCAAAAGTAAGAATGTTGGGTTAAACTACTGAAACTAGGGATTAGGGTTGAGTTTTTTTATAGAATTGTTTAGCACACCAATGCTGATTACAACAATCCCTAAACCAAAAAATATTGCGCCTAAAATTACTATTTGAAATGCAATAATTGCAGCTTCCTCTAATCCGGTAAACATGATAAACAATCCTATGAATACCATAAATGTTCCAACTACAAATAATGCATTAGACATTACCGTATAATGTATAACAACTTTAAAAGTATTTCAAAATTATTTTATCAAAAGTTGAATTATCTTTGTGTATTATTACAACCAAAAGTAAGAATCTTAGCACATATCACTAGAAACAATTCAATTCAAAATTTACCTCAAAAGAAGTTATCCAATCTTCTCAAGTAAGCAATATGCCAGACGCACTTTCTATGATAATCCTTTTGATTTCTAATGCGTCTCTCATTGAACGGCATAATCTTTTTGCATAAAGTGCAAGGAACAAACATGATGAATCTTAGCAAAGTTAGTTTAAGATAGATAGGTTATTTGATCATTCTAGTCAGCTTATTTCTATTAATTCTTAATAACATCTAGTAACCTAATCAAAGTTAATGACGAACCACAACAAAATGTGGTACGCTGACCCCGCCTTTATGAACTATTGGGGATATCCTATAAAATCACGCCTAGTTTACTGATAATTTGTCTCAAAAACCTTACCTTCAAAGATAAATTACTCTATGTATCAGAAAAAGTATGGCTGATAAAATTACTGCAAAAGAATTGATGTCTCAAAAAAACGATTTTGTGATCTTGGATGTTAGAGAATCTGATGAATTATCAGGTGGAGTTATTGAAAACTCTATTCCTATGCCTTTGGGTTTGTGCATTAGAAATGTAAAGAAAAATCAAATTGAAGATTTGAAAGATAAGAAAATTTGTACATATTGTGGAACTGGATATAGAGGCAATATTGCAGCTGATGAATTGATTAAAGGTGGATTCAATGCAGTAACCCTAGAGGGGGGTTATTCAACATGGGTGTAAATAATTCCATAGATGAAGAAAACAAAAAGATAGATGAAGAAAACAAAAAGATAGATGAATACAATCACAAAGTTGACAAGTATAATGATGCAATTGATAGGGGGGAAGATCCTGATGATGATTTCTAACAGGTTTTCATAATGGATGATAATTCTGAAATTCCAACAAAGGAAGAAATTATTAAAAATATGGCAAAACACTTGCAAACTAATTTTGAAGATGGGGAAGAAGTATTGTTAAGAACATATGATTTAGCTTTTATCAAAGGTAAGATGGAGGCCATTTCAGAAATGAAGAAAAAGGAAATAGAAAAATAAAGATTTTTTAAAAATGGTTCTTTCATCAAGAAAATTTTATAATCAAATGAATTGTCTATTGAACTGATTCATTTTAAAATAAATACGGACTATTTTTTATTATATTATGGATAAAAGAGATATTTTGGTATTGTGCTCAATTTTAGTAGGAGCCGGAATTCCTGTAGGATTAATGGTTTTAGTGGCAAATGGAATCATCAAATTACCTATAGGTTGACAATATTTCAATTAATGATTTGTTGAGTATGAATACCTCAAAAAATCAATATTAGTAAAGAACTGTGATTAAGATAATTTCGATGCCCTGAAGAGATATGACGTATCGACGTTCTTTACCTCACCAAGACATATCTAATATCAGATCGCACTAGTATATTTAGATCGCGGTTTAATGTTATTACCAATAAAATAATGAAAATCCATGACTCTTACAGTAAATATTGATTGATTTGTGCATAGAGTACAATGAATTAACATCAGACTACGTTAGAACTATTGATCGTTAATTAAAGAAGTCAAGGTAATTTTATCATAATTCATATTTTTAATTTGAAGGTGAATTTTTGTACTCAAAATATTCTTGAATTTCCTCAGATAATTTATTGATGAGTTCCTCATTGTTAAAATCTACCTCCTTTAACTCATCCCATGTTTTTTCAATTTCTTGTTTTAGGACAAATAATGTTCTTTTATCATCACAATGCATGTAAGACCAAAATCTCTGTAAAATTTATCTCTTTTATTTTAAATAATGTAGAAATATTGGATGTATGTTTTTATTCTTTGACAGATAATCATACATACTCAAATTCATTGTTTTAAACATCTCAGAAAATAGACTTGGATTTGCAATTCCAATTGTAAACAATATGGGGATAATTTTACTACATTTGTCAATCTCTTCTTTTAGTTTTGTGGAATTATTTGATTTGTTATAATTAATCAGTATTTTCCATTTGTTTTTTATTTCTTTTATTTTATTTTCAAGAAATAACTCCCCTGTTTGTGTTAATTCAGATAAATCATGAGGTTTTAAGCCCAATTTTGAGTAGATTTTTCTAATACTTTCTTTATCCTTTACACTCAATGTTTGATTTGTATTTTGAGTATATTGTTTATATTCAATTGAATTCAACCAATTTTGAATTTTTGTTTTTAATTCTGCTGATGGCTCATGATTCATTTTTTGCATCATTTCTAAATCAAAAAATTTTTCACAACTTTTTACTAACTCTAAAGCACTAATTTTGATCATTGTTTTCAAATCTGTATTGTGCATAGCTGCAAGTACAACTAAATCAATTGAAGTTAAATTTGATATAGTTACTTCGTAATTAGATTTGTTAGAGATATTCATTATTATTTTGATTCATTAATTCTTGATGAATTATGTGCAGATGTAACATAACGAAATACTTCATCAATTAATTCCACGCTTAATTCTGATTTGATATCTTCGGGAATTACTTTTAACACAAAATCATACATTGTGGTGTTTTTTGGTAATTCATCTCTTTCTTGTAATAATGAAAATACTGCAATACCATTAGAAATCACTGAGATCATTTTTTCTTTGTTTGTGAGAGTCATAACAATTATCAGAAATTCTCGGTAATTAATTTAAAACTATTAGAATTAGATAATTGATTGAAATCCTTCTTGTTTTTCAATTACTTGTAATAGTTCTGGGGTTGTTTCTTGAATGTGTAGATCTACTGGTATGCTGTGGCCTCCAGCATAATCATCTTCATAATTTTCTGAATAAACGTATCCTACATAGACTGCTGCGCCTATAAACATTGCAATAACAAGTCCAATCAAGATATTTGCCATATTGCTTTGATTTTCAATATAGGCATGTAAAAACATTATGAAAATTGAACATTTTGAAGGATCTTTTTGAAAAAATTAATTACACCAGAAAATATGGAAATATTATAAATTATGATTGAAACTGAATTAGGAAACTTACGTAGATCTCATTATTCTGATCAAATTAACTCCTCAATGGATGGTTCTGAAGTAACTGTTATGGGATGGGTTTTGACTGTGAGAGGTCATGGAAATATTAGTTTTGCAACAATTAAAGACAAAAATGGTAGTCTTTCAGTTATAGCAAAGAAAGGTGATTGTTCTGATGAGATTAGAGAAAAAATTTCTTCACTAAAAGCTCATTCTTCAATTGGAGTTACTGGTAAGGTGAAATCTTCTGAAAAAGCACCTGGAGGATATGAAATTATTCCAACAGAATTACGTGTTTATTCTGAAGTGACAAAAATCCCTCCATTTGAACCAACAGTAAAAACTGTAAAAAATATTGATACTCGTTTAGAAGTAAGACCTATTGATCTTAGAAGAAATGTTTTACAACATGTTTTCAAAACTAGAAGTTTAGTTCTAAAAACAATTAGGGATTACTTTAATGATCAAAATTTTGTTGAAATTAATACTCCAAAAATGATTGCAACTGCAACTGAAGGTGGTGCTGCACTGTTTCCAATATTTTACTACAACAAAGAAGCATTTTTAGCTCAAAGTCCCCAATTATACAAAGAACAATTGACAATGAGTTTTGAAAAAGTGTTTGAAATTGCACCAATTTTTAGAGCTGAGCCATCTCGAACCAACAGACATTTAGCTGAAGCAATATCTATTGATTTGGAAGAGGCTTTTGTAGATTACAATGATGTAATGAATAGAATTGAAGAAATCATAAAAGTTTCAATTAACACAGTAAATGAATATATTAAAAATAATCCTGATTCTGAATTTACTCCCACACCAGTTCCTGATATTATTCCAAGATACACTTATGATGATTTAGTTGATAGAATGCAAAAAGCAGGTGCTAAAACAGAGTGGGGTGATGATCTGTATCCATCAAATCTTAAAAAAATTGGATTAGATGGATTTTACTTTATTACCGATTGGCCTTTGGGTCCAAAGCCATTTTATGTTAAAGATAGTAAGTCTAATCCAAAAATTTCTGAATCCTTTGATTTGATGTTTGGTGATTTAGAATTATCTTCAGGCAGTACAAGAATTGAAAAACGTGATGAATTGGCTCTAAGAATGAGTAACAAAGGCATGAAAACTGATTCCTTTGAATATCACCTAAATGCATTTGATTATGGAGTCCCACCACACGCTGGTTGTGGTATTGGTCTTGAGAGATTAATTATGGCTCTAACAGGTACTGAAAATATTAGAGATACAACATTTTATCCAAGAGATGTCGACCGCCTTACTCCATAGATTAGTAATTTATTATCCAGATAGTAATTTAATTTGTATTGAGTATTTATGCTGAACTTTTACAAGAATACCGAGAAAAATTTGATATTGAAATTTTCCCATTATTGGTATCTAATCAATTAATTCATAAAAATACGGGAAGAGTATACCATTCGTTTCAAAAAAGAATTGATAGAATCGAATTACAGAAAAAGTCCATTGAAGATAAAATATCCCAATTAAAACAACATATGTCTGATGGAAATAAAGTTGAAGATTTTGATAAATCTATAATGTTTGATTTAATTACAATGTTTGCTCAAGCAACACTATCATATTTTGAGATATACAAATCATGTTTAAAATTCTCTTTAAATTTTGAAAAACTTGGAATAACAAAATCTAATCCTGGTTATAATGAGATGATTGATCATTTAGGAGATTACAAAAATAATGGAGTTTCTGTATTTCACAAAGCCGGTCTTAGAACATTTTTTAATGTAGATTTGAGAAATGTGTTGACAAATGATTGTTGGTGGATAAATAATAATTTTGAATTCACATATGAAGAACCTGATGGTACTGAAATCTCCCTTAGCATAGGTGAACTTCACGGGGAATTAGCTAGTATCAATTCTGTGGTTTTAGGATTCACTGAAAATCATCAAAAAAATTCTGATATGGAGTCCACAGAATAATATTTTAATTTTAATACAGTGAAATAATTTCTGAATTTATTACTATGAATGAAACATTATCAAAAATTATTAAAATCAGTGGACCTGGTTTGCTATTTGCTAGCACTGCAATAGGTGTATCTCACTTAATTCAATCCACTAGAGCAGGAGCTGATTTTGGATTAATGATTATTGGGTTTGTAGTACTTGTTAGTGTACTGAAATATCCCTTTTTTGAGTATGGTTCTAGATATGCAAACTCTACTCAAACAAGTATTATTGATGGATACAAAAAATTAGGAACTCCAATTCTAGTTTTGTATCTCATAATTACAGTCTCTTCGATGTTTTTTGTAACAGGTGCAGTGGGATTTGTAGCTGCAGGATTTTTTGAAAATTTATTTAATTTACAATTTTTGGGTGAATGGTCAATCATACTGTTATTCATTTCATGTGTATTGATTTTGGGAGTAGGTAAATTCCATCTATTAGATAATTTGATCAAAGTCATTGTAACTATTTTAGTAATCTCTACGGTACTTGCATTTTCTCTTACTGTAATTAACGGGCCAATTGAACCTGTTGAAAATTTTGTTCCAAAAGAACTGTGGACAACAACAGGAATCTTCTTTTTACTGGCATTGATGGGTTGGATGCCAACTGCAATTGACTTGTCAAGTTGGAATAGTCTATGGACATTAGAGAAAATAAAGCAATCAAACTATCGACCAAAACTAAAAGTAACTTTGTTGGAATTTAGAATCTCGTATATTCTAACTGGAATAATGGCAATAATGTTTGTCACCCTAGGTACTTTCATCTTTTATGGTTCGGGAGAAGAACTTCCTAACAATAATTCACAATTTGCCCATGCCATCATTACAATGTACAGTAGTGTAATGGGTAATTGGAGCTATATCGTAATTTCTGCATCTGCATTTACTGTAATGTTTGGAACAATTCTTGCAGTGTTTGATGGGTATTCAAGGGCTTTAAACAGAACAGTTGAATTGCTATTTGGTAAAAATGAGAATAATCAGTCTCAAAGTTCAAGAAAAATGTATTCTATTTTTCTTGTTGTTTTAGCCTCAGGCTCACTAGTTACTGTACTACAGTTTGGAGATAATCTAAAGGAATTAGTTGATTTTGCAACTATTTTGTCATTTGTCATAGCTCCTGTAATTGCTATTTTCAATTATAGGTTAGTTACTGGAAAGTATTTGGAAAAATCAGATCAGCCTTCTGTAATATTGAAAATTCTAAGTATTGGTGGAATTTTATTTTTGTCAGGATTTGCAGGATACTTTATTTTATTAAAATTTGTTTTAAACTAAATTGTGTCAGTTTTGGTTAGTTTTGAGTTTTTTTCGTGCGTAAAACTTAGCTAGATTTCTGAAAAATTTCTTCTATTTTTTTACGTCCGTCTTTTCCCATCATAAAGAAAGCTCCAGCACCCAATAATACAGTTGGAATTGCCAAGTATAGAATATCCGATATTGGGTCTCCACACATACTATCTATCACAATAACTAGTATTTCAAACATTTGGATATCTAGTAGTTCCAGATATTGTAATTTTAGGAATTAAAAAAATCAAATACCTATATTAGATTGATTTTTTGATTGCTCATTAACATAGGTTATTCCAGAAGGAATTGACATATTCAAACATCTCATAACTGCTATATCAAAAATTCGATTAATTATATTGTTAAAATTAAAGCCTGCAGTTTTTGCAGATTTTACTAAAGAACTGCCAGAGCCAAGACTTGCCATTGAGTTTACTTCTAAAACATAGAGATTTCCTAATGAATCCAATCTTAAATCAATTCTACAATAATCATGTAGATTCAATTTTTCAAAAATTCTTAAACAAGTTTTTTTAATTTTTATCTCTAAATCTAATGGAATGTTAGCTGGACATATCTTAGAAATTAATCTTTTTGATTTTGTTTGTTTAGTTTGAATCAACATAGGATCATGACCAAAATCAAACTCTATGATGGGAAGTATCTCAACTTTAGGCGAATTACCAATCATACTTACGGTAAATTCTCGACCAGGAATAAATTGTTCAACTAGTGCCTCTTGTTTAAAGTCATGTGTAACATTATTTAGAAAATGAGATAATTCTTGAGGATCTTTTGCAACGTGTATTCCAGAAGAGCTTGATTCCATTACAGGTTTGATGATTACTGGAAATTTAACCTTGTTAAAATTATTAGACGGAGATTTGAAATGCCAGTATTTGGGAGTCAATATTCCATAATTTTTTAGAATAATTTTGGTTAAAATTTTGTTTTGACAAACAGAATGTGTCTCAGGAGATGACCCTACATATGGAACACCAATCATTTCTAAAATTGATGGAACATGAGAGTATCTACTTACCCCTTGAATTCCATAAGCCATGTTAAACACCATGCCAGAAACTTCAATATTAGAAAAGAAAGACTGAAGTTCATTGATGATGTTTTTGTTACCATTAATGATTTTGACCTCATGACCATTCTTAGATAAAGCAGCAGCAACTTTTGAGACTGTTTTTTGACTATAATATTCAGAAGTATGAATTCCAAAAAAGTTTACAACATCATCAGGTACAATTGGTTTGTCATTATAAACAACGGCAATTTTCATTTTTGTCTCATCTCTGATTCTTCAGAATCAATCTTGGGATTCAGTATTTGTTAATAAACTAATCTTTTTTTAATTTGAAACTTGATTAGATAAAAGATGCATCAGTTGTTACGTAAAAGAATGAAAAAAGTTAACTTGTCTTATATTTGAGCAAGTTCAGAATCTAAAATTTTGCATGGTTCAGACTAAAGCCCAAAGAAGTGCTGCAGCAAAAAAGGCTGCAAGGACTCGTAAAAGAAATGCCAAGCTAAAAGCAGAAGCTGCAGAAAAGACTGCTGCTTATAGAAAGAAAGCAGCTCCTAAGAGAAAAGCAGCTCCTAAGAGAAAAGCAGCTCCTAAGAGAAAAGCAGCTCCTAAGAGAAAAGCAGCTCCTAAGAGAAAAGCAGCAGCAAAAAAGCAAAGTATTTCAAAACGTAGCGTGTCAAAGAAAAAGACAGTTGCTAAATCAAAAGGAAAGAAGCGATAAATGACATTCAATCCCATTCTAGAATTATTTGTAGCCAACATCTAGAAAATGAAGATTTCAGAGATTAATCCAATCTTTTTCTTCTTTTTTCTTTATTCCATTTACCAGACTAATTTAATAAATATCATATATTTTTAAAAATAATAGTGAAACAAGTATTCATTATTTCAATTGTTGTAGTGATTTTGATTGGGATTATGGTTCCAAGTAGTTTTGCCGAAACTTCAAATTCTCAAAACAATATTCTCCAAAATTCCGAGAAACTTTCTCATGATGATATATTAACAACTATTGAGGATTATTGTAAAAATTTAGAGCCCATTAACTATCAAGTAGGATTTGATTTGAGTACAATTGGAGAAATTGACACCAAGACTGGCTCCTACGAGATGATTTTTTGGCAAACTTTTGTCTCTGATGTAGATTTTACAAAATGTCCACCTCCTCCAGATTGGGATTACACAAATGGATACGTACTTGACAAGGGAGGAATAAACACAGAACCATATTTTCATAAATTTAAAATTCATGGGGTTTTCTATAGTGATTTTAATTATAGAGACTATCCATTTGAAAAATTGAATTTATCAGTACACCTTGAACCATACTATCCAATAACTGCAGAAAACATGTTCTTTTCAATTAATGAAGATTTCAGTAATGCTGATGGAAGTCGATTAACAGTTCCAGGTTGGACTATAGGTGATCTAACTTACGAATCAAGAATTGATCAATATCCTTGGGCAGACTTTCCTCACTACTCTGTGCAAATCCCACTTGAATCTCCTCCCTCATCTGTATTTTTAAAAAAAATTCTTCCGGCTTTGGTTCTAGGTATTTTTGGATTTACGACCTTTTTGTTTTCTTCAAAAAGATTAGATGAACGAGCAACCATAGTTGGTGCCGGAATGGTTGGAGCAATTTTTTTCCATTCGGTATACCTCCTAGGAGAACTTCCACCTTTGGGATATCTGACTATTGCAGATAAGATAATGCTCTCAATTTATTCCATTTTTGGAATGAGCGTAATGGGAATAGTGTTACATCAACGACATCAAAACAAATTGGAAAAAATGAATTTGGAATACAACATAGTTGAAGGAATTGCAATTGATACAAGATTGATGAAAATTACTCCTATTATCGCTGCCTTGATTTTCATCTCTCTGTATTTTCTTAGCTAAGACGAGGCTAAAATCACATATGACAATGTAATACTCGTTTTTTAAAATCAAAATAATTCTGGAAAATAAGGCATAAGAATACCTTTTTCAAAGTGAAAATAGAATTTCAGAAATAGTAAATACGTAATTTTGGTTTAACTTACTAAACCAAATAGCTATATCAGATTGAATTTTTGATTTCTCATAAACATAGGTTATTCCATTGGACATGATATTCATCGATAAAAATTTTAGAATAATCAATATTATTAATAATACAATACCATACAACATGAAACCATGTCCCGATTATTCTTCTGAAAAACCTACAAAGTATGGTTTAGAAGTGAATGCAGGGTTTGTAAAAATAAATGATATAGAATCAGGAGACATCATTTACATTAATTTTAACCCTAAAAAGTAGGTATTCCAGCTGTTGCAATTGTTGGAATTAGAAAACTTACCATTACATATTAAATCTTAAACTAAATTTTTATTTGAAGTAGAAATAGCAAGTCTGTGCCATTTGTAAAAGAAGGAGATGAATCAAACCCTGATGTTTCATCACTGTACAAGGAAATTAATGATGAATTACAAATTGGTAAAATTCCTAATATTTTAAAAACTACATCCATAGATCCTCCAATTGCTAAATGGTTTTGGGAAGGTGTAAAAATTATTTTATTACGAGATTCCTCAATCCCTAGAACTTTGAAGGAATCCATCGCAGTTG
>JGI20155J14468_10003846_pt1 | contig 10309 bp, 6 predicted proteins | sample COG_05_FD_14468 | JGI IMG/M metagenome (IMG submission 14468)
GGATTACCTTCTGAAGACTTCCTTTTGCGACTCCTTTTTCATTCGAACGCCGACAAAAAGGACGACGAGTTAGTTGAACACTACTTTTTGTCGTCGTCGTTTCTCTGCTTCTTTGTCTTCTTCTTTTGAGAGACGCAGAGTGATAAAAGATGTTGTCGAACCGCTGCGTGATAGGTTTCCTCAACACCGGAGGCAAAGGCGTTCACGGGAATTTAACATCGCTGCGGGATGTGCGACGCGTTTTCGTTTGGAACAACAACAGTTCGTCGTCGTCGTCGTCCTATGAGACGATGAGACGAAGTCAAGGCGTCGTCGTCCGAGCGTCGTCTTCTTCTTCGTCCGACGAGAACACGAATTCCGGCCGAGCGATTCGAACAAAGTTCTTAAACTTTTACGAGAAGAAAAATCACGCGATTTTACCATCCTCCTCGCTCGTCCCGGAGGACCCGACGGTCCTCTTAACCATCGCGGGAATGTTACAATTCAAACCGATTTTCATGGGCCAAAAAGAACGAGTGGTGAAATCAGCGACGACGTCGCAAAAGTGCGTTCGAACGAACGATATCGAGAACGTCGGGGTGACTGCGAGACACCACACGTTTTTCGAAATGCTCGGGAACTTTTCCTTTGGAGATTACTTCAAGAAAGAGGCGTGCGCGTGGGCGTGGGAACTGAGCGTGAAAGAACTCGGGATCGATAAGGAGAGGATTTGGGTGTCCGTGTTTGAAACCGACGAGGAGGCGTTTGCGATTTGGAGAGACGAAGTTGGCGTTCCCGAGGCGAGGATTTTGAGGATGGGCGCGGAGGATAACTTTTGGGCGGCTGGGCCGACGGGGCCGTGCGGACCGTGCTCGGAGCTGTATTACGATTTTAAGCCCGAGCTGGGCGTTGAAGGCGTGAAAGATTTAAACGACGATTCGAGGTTCGTGGAGTTTTATAACTTAGTTTTCATGGAGTTATCGAGAGATGCAGACGGGAAAACGACCCCGTTGAAGAATAAGAACATCGACACCGGGATGGGATTAGAGCGAGTCGCGCAGATTTTACAAAAGAAACCGAACAATTACGAGACGGATTTGATGATGCCGATTATCGAGAAAGCGTGCGCGATGGCAGAGTTAAAGTACGACGAGTGCGACGAGAAACAAAAACGAATGTTGAAAGTTGCAGCGGATCACATCAGAGCCGTGACGTATTTAATTTCCGACGGGGTATTTCCGTCGAACGTGGGGAGAGGGTACATCGTGAGACGATTGATTCGCCGGGTCGTGCGAAGCGGTAAATTATTAGGCATGAAAGAAGAAGGCGACTCGAAGACGTTTACTTCTGCGATTGCAAAAGTAGCCATCGAGTTATCCACCGAGTGCGATCCTAACGTTATGAAACGAAGCGAGAAAATATACGCCGAGTTGGAACGCGAGGAGTTGGGCTTTAAAAAGACGCTCGCCAACGGCGAAAACTTGTTGGCGGATATCATCGCGAGAGCGAAGAAGGATAAAAATGGCGTCACCGGTGCCGAGGCATTTTTGTTATACGACACGTACGGGTTTCCTCTAGATATCACTACCGACGTTGCCGAAGATAATAACGTGGAAGTAGACGTGGAAGGATTCGAAACGGAAATGGAAAAAGCGAGAAACTTGGCGCGCGCGGCTGCAAAAACGGTGGACGTCACCACCGGAGACGCGTTAGCACGCGTCGCGGACGACTTAAACAACGACGAGCATTCTGCGTTTATCGGATACGACAGCTTATTCTCCCGAGAATCGAAAGTTCTCGCCATTGTCAACCCGAAAACCGGGGAGATGCTCGAACGCGCTCGGGAAGGCGACGAAGTCGACGTCGTTTTGAGTCAAACGCCATTCTACGCCGAGTCTGGTGGTCAAATCGCCGACGTCGGCGTTATGGTAATAGAAGATAGCAACACCGAAGTACACGTTTTAGATGTTCAAAAAGCCGCCGGTGGGCGCATCATTTCGCACCGCGTGCGCGTTGAATCCGGCGAAATCGTCGCCAAGACTTCCGTTTTAGAAACAAAAGTCGATAAGGATTCCAGGCGAAGAGCGAAAGCCAACCACACGGCTACGCATTTATTGCAAAGCGCATTAAAGCAAGTCATGGGCGACGATGTCTCCCAAGCCGGTTCTTTAGTCAGTTTTGACCGATTGCGATTCGACTTTAACTCCTCGCGCGGACCGAAACCGAACGAGTTGGAAGAAATCGAAGCTTTAGTCAACGAATGGATTTTCGACTCGACGAATTTAGAAGTCGCGGAAATGCCCATCGCGGATGCCAAGGCGAAAGGCGCGACGATGATGTTTGGCGAAAAGTACGGCGACGTTGTTCGCGTCGTGGACGTTCCGAACGTGTCCATGGAACTCTGCGGCGGCACGCACGTCTCCAACACCTCGGAAATTTGCGGTTTCAAAATCCTCAGCGAATCTGGTATCGCTAGTGGCATTCGACGCATAGAAGCCGTCGCCGGTCCTGCCGTGATTGATTTAGTCAACTCGAACGCGCAAGTCGTCAACACCTTGACGAAGAGTTTAAAAATCAAGCCCGAGGAGATCCCCGACCGGGTGAAATCTATGCAAAAAGACTTGCTCGAGCAACAAAAATTGGCGGAAAAGTTACGAGGCGAACTCGCCGTCGCCAAAGCATCGAGTTTGAAATCGTTAGCGGAATCGCATCCAAGCGCGCAAACGCAAGTCTTGGTCGCTAAAATGGACGAGTTTGTCGCCCCTGACGCGTTAAAAGTCGCGTGCGAGTCTTTACTCAAATCCTTGGGCCCGGACGCTCTCGTCCTCCTCGCCTCCGCCTCGGACGATAACACCAAAGTCGCCATCGTCTGCGCCGCCGGCGACGACGCCGTCAAGAAAGGCCTCAACGCCGGAAAAATCTGCGGCGCGACTGCAAAAGCGTGCGGCGGCGGTGGTGGCGGCAAACCCAACTTTGCGCAAGCCGGCGGAAGAGACGCCTCGAACTTGGCCGAGGCGCTCGCCGCGGCCAAAGCGAACGCGTTTGAAACTTTGAATTAAATAATAATACACATATTTATTTATAGCGCGTTAAAAAGAAGAATTGTAACAGTTTGAATTTGAAAATTAGAGCGTGTGTTGCGTGTGTGTGTGTGTGCGTTTTGTGCGCTCGTATTTATATCGTCCTTCTTTATACGTTTTGCTCTCTGGTGTATTTCGAAGAAAAATTTCGAAACGGGAACGAGAGGAAAATCGACCAAACTCCGCATAAAATTCCACCACATCCGCCCGCACATATCAATGCCGCAAATACAGTACAGCGAAAAATACTACGACGATGTCTACGAGTACAGGTACGCTTTCATTCTTCTTCGTGAGAACGTGCGATCGGAATTGGGATTACGCGGTCGCATCTGCCCGGAAAACGCGGAGAGATGAGAAGATTTTCGTCGGTTCCGCTTATTCTCTCTTTCGTTGTTGTTTGCGCTCGAGAGATGATTTGAAAATTTCAAACGCGAAGGAAGAGTTTATGTTGTGTTCTCATCATCACTGCGGCACGAGAAAGAAGGCAAAACGGAAAAACGAGAGAGGGAGAAGTTCCAATCCTTCGAGCCCTTCGTCCTCCGCGTCGTCGTCGCTCGGGTGTCGAGGAGGATGAGAGAATATCGCTTTCTTTTTAACGTTTCCGTCTAATCATCGATCTCTCTCTCTTTGAAATTCCTATACACAGACACGTGGTTTTACCGCCGGATATCGCCAAGTGCTTGCCGAAGAACAGATTGTTGAACGAGGTGCGTTTTGTCGAGCTTCGTTTTGTCGTTTTTTCTCGTTCTTTTTTCCCGCTCGTCGTCCTCTCCGCGGAGGAGGAGGAGGATGGATGATGTTCTCTTTTCCTCTCTTCTTTTCCCTTGTGTTTTGAAAATATGCGTCAAAAGCGACGACGACGAGAGAAGAAGAATAGAAATACTCACCAAAACATCTTTCTCTCTGGTTTCAAAAACGCAAAACAACAGACGGAATGGCGAGGATTAGGCGTGCAACAATCTCGCGGATGGGTGCATTACGCGATTCATCGACCGGAACCGCACATTATGCTCTACCGAAGACCGCTGAACTACGGACAAGCGCCGTTGGGAGACGCGAACAAGTGAAGAAAACAAAAATATAAAAGAGAGATTAAGAACCAAAACTACTCGTCATAGAAACTCATAGCCCTGGACGCGAAAGAAGAGGAAGTGGAAGCAGAGGCCTTCTGACTATTATATATTGTAACATTACTACTAAGATCAACAAACACTTTGAACGATACGCAACGACACTTCTTAATTAACTAATGGATAATATATATATGAATAAAAATGACTCTTTCTCTCTCTTAAACTTAAGCAAACTCATTCGGAGGCTGATACGGTGGCGGCACGTTCGGGTCTCTCGGCGTCTCCGTCGTTTGCACGTCGTCTAATCTAACGCCTACGCCTGGCGAAGCGTATGCCTGCTGCGTTCCTACGTGTTGCTGTTGCTGTTGCCCTTCGAACGCGTCGTCGTTCGTCTCTCCGAAATCCGTGCTCCACATTTTCGACCACACGAAAAACTGTGGCACTCGCATGAAGAATAAAAAGATCACGCACGCCAACGTCCACTTCGTTCTTACCGTCGACGCCTCTTTCGCGTACGTGCTCATCCAAATCACGTCGCAAACCGTGAGCGGTAAAATACTCACCGCCAAATATTTCATGATGTTCGCGCTCTTCATCTCGTACGACACGAGCGCCAAAAGACCAAACATGGTTGAAATCGCGCACCATTGGCCTCCGAACCACCCCAAGGCGCCTAATATTCCCAGCCAAATCTGGACGTTTGTCATCAACGTCGAGTATCCCACGCAGTCGGCGTAGGAAATCGGAGGGACGAGACTCGCACAAATGTCCACGATTTTCTTCACCATTTTTTCAATGTATTGACGTGTAATACTACTAATACACTCCCGTCGTCGTCGCACAAAGTCGTCACTCGCAGGTGTTTTTCGCGTTTCTTTCGACAGAGAGAGAGAGAGAGAGAGAGAAAAGAAGAAGAAGCGCAACAGAAGAGAGAGCGCGTGATATTACAATCAGCCGAGGAGGGTGATTTTCTGGCAAATGCGATTCCTTTTCCCCTTTCTTATCGCACAGGCCAAACTCCGAAATTTTGAAGTCCAAAATGTTATANGAGNAAGACTCGAACTCGAGACACTTGACTGCTCTCGATGATGAGACTTTCTCTGAAAAAAAAGAGAACAAAAAAACATCTCGAGACCAAAAAAAGAAAAAGCTCCCCTCAAATTTTACTCGCAACTGAAACGAACAAAGAAAGAGAGAGAGATACGCGAGAGAAAGAGAAAGATCTGAGATCTGAGAGAAGACCGGAGATGCGTGCTTTACTGAACTCCTCTTCTTTGTCGTCTTTGTCTTCTTCTTTGAATTCTTCGTCGCTTTTATCGCGACGAAGAGGACGAAGACATGATGTGAAGACGACGGCTTCTTGTTCTTTTTCTACTTCTTCTTCTTCTTCTTTCGTCGTCTCCAGTTTTGCAGTTCATGGGTGCAAAACGAAGCGCTTTCGCCGCCGCGGTCAAACGACGGTGATCGTCAGAAACAGCGCGAGCAACGCTCCACCTACGCCGACGAAATCGACGAGTGGGGGAGCGCTTCTGGAAGATGTGCTCAACAAAATGTATTTTCCCGCCAAAAATTTCATCGGAAAGTATCAAACGATGTTCAAGTTTTTAGGCGTGTTCCTTTGCTGCGCGATGGCAGACGTCACGTTTCTGGTGGTGTTTGGCAGTCAAACGGCGTCGTCGGTGAAAGCAGGGATGGAGTGGACGCGATGGGTTGGAACGCCTTTGTCGGCGTTTGCGCGCGCGGCGGCGGCGAGCGCTTTAGCCGGATACGCCTCGAGCGTCTGGAAGAAGGATCACGCGTTTTCGAGCAACACGATGCATTCGTACGCGTTGGCGTGCGCGACGTACGCGATGGCGAGCATTTTAATTGTTGTTGTTCTTCAAGCCGGGAAAGTGAGTTATGGCTTAGCGAGTCCGTGGCAGTTGGTTGGAGCGATCGGTGGGATCGCCGCGGTGACTGGGTTTTTTACCGCCGTGGCGTTTGTGCAAAACGTGATGAGAAGCGCAGCGAAAGCCGGGAGAGACTCGTTGAATAACGAAGCGTTGAGCGCGTCCGTGGATTTTGCCTCTGCGGTAGGAACGATTAAGAAAGCCATGGCGAGAGAGTTTGAGAAAGAAATGACCCGATCCGTGGAGAAGATTGAAAAAGAGATGCGAAAAGCGTTGGAGGAGAAGAAGAGGGCGGAGGAGAAGTTGGCGAAAATTATCAACGAACGCTCGGCGGAGATGCAAAAGATGAACGCGAGAATCGATCAAGCGATTGAAGGAAGAGCATCGGGGAGAGAACAGGGCGCAACGGAAGCTTTGGAATCGTCCTCGTCGTCGCAAAAAATGAAAGCGGAGAACGAAGAAGAGGTGAAGAGTTTGCGGGAGGAGATGGCGAGGATGAGGGCGACGTACGAATCGGCGATGAACGCGGCGCAAAGAGAGTTTACAGAAGCGTTGGAGAAGGAAAGAAATTTAAGCGCGGAGAAAATTGAGAGCTGGGAAAAAGAACAAACGACACCACCACCAGTCGTGCTTTCTTCTTCTTCTGAACCAGAAGGAGGAATGATGAGCGAAGAAGACGTCGTCGCCATGGTGTCCAAGTTGCAAGAAGAAAAAGATCGAGAGATTCAAAAAGTGGTCCAAGCGTTGCTTTCAGAAAATCTCGCCCGAGAGGCGTCTTTGCGGTACGACAACAAAGTGCAGAAAGCGACGAGCGAGTCTGCATTAGTTGCCGCCCAAAACCAAATAGAAATCGAATTGAGTGCGTATCGATCGCAAATCGAATCGTACGAGCAAAGGAGTAAATTCCAAGCGGCTGAACGAGACGCGTTGNATCGACTTCAATCGCACGAGTTTGCAAAAACCTCGAAGCGCGACCGGGAGTATACCAAAGCCGAAGCCGAAGACGCGGTCAAGGTACTATACGACGTCATCGCTGATTTAAAAGAGGAACAGTTGGACATCGTTGCCGCGTTGCAAGCAGAGAATGTGGACGCGATCGCGGAGGTATTACACGAAAGAGATGCCGCGGTATCGGCGATTGAAAAGGAGTTGAAGACGATGAAGGCGACGTATGAAAGTTCGTTGGCAGCGGCGCAAGAAAACTTTAAAGCGGCATCGGCAACGAGTTCAGCCATAGATGCAGAAGCATCCAAGATGCTCGAAGACGCGAGGAAGGAGTTGATCATGGCAAAGGCGGAACGAAATGCGTTGTATAAGACGTTACAAAGTGAATTCAGGAAAGATAAAGACTCGAAGACCGAGGACGAGGCGAACGCCAAAGTTGCCGCTTTAGAAGCACGGATCGAAGCGTTGACGAAATATAGTACCAACGACAAACGCGCGTTGCGCGATTTATTCCTATCTGAAGTCGCAAAAGCGAAGAAGATTGGCTCGGAGCAAACGAAACCGATCGAAGAGGCTTTAAGAATGGCCAAAGCAGAGCGAGACGCCTTGTATCGATTAGCGCAGCGAGAAAGTTTGAAGTTGAATCATCAAACGGAAATGGCTGCTTCGGATTTAGAATCGTGGGAGAGAGAGTTGGAGTCGATCGGTGTAGAACTTAGGACGAAAACGGCGACGTTGGAAAGCGCGTTGAACGCGAGTCAACAGAGTTTAACGCAAACCGCATCGGAGTGGTCTTTGCGCCAAAAAGATATCGCCGAATCGTTGGAGAAGGCAAACAAGAGTTTAGAAATGGCAAAAAGTGAACGGAACGCGTTGTATAGGCTGGCAACAAACGAAAGCATGAAAAACTCGGAGCGTCTTTCAAAAGTAAACGCGGTTGACGGCAGGTTCACCGCGGAAATGGAGCGGCTTCAAGGCGAATTGTTGGCGATGAAGAACAACTCCGCGCAAAAGGACGAAAAGACGAGAGCGCAGATGGACAATTTGAAGAAGCAAAACGAGAGCGATGTTTTATTGGCAAAACGAGAAACCGAAAAAGCGAGAGAGGATGTTAAGCAACAAATAGCTGCGATCGAACAAAAACACGCGAAAGAGTTGGAAAATGCGAAAGAGTCTGCGAAGAACGCGGATGCGATTTTGGTGGCGAAAGTTGCTCGGGTGCAACAAGAGACGGAAGCGTTGAAAAAGCAGCAGCAAGAAAACGTGAAAAAGTTGGAAGAACAGCATAAAAAAGCGTTGGAAGAAGCGAAAGACGCGTCAAACTCTTCCTCTGCGATATTAGTCGAAAACGTAGCCGCGTTACAGAAGCAAATCAACGACTCGAAAGACGCGCAAAAACTCGAGATGGAGAAGATGATACAAACGAAAGACGCTTTAGTCAAGGACAAGGAGCAACTGAGTAAAGCGGTGGAAAAATTAGAAGCAGACGCGGAAAAGATGAAGGACGTGATCAGTCGACACGGCGAGGAGCTCACTCAAGCGAAGAAACAGTCCGTCCAGGACGTTCGCAAAGAGCTCCAAGACGCCATGGAGAAGGCGAAGAAAACCGCCTCCATGATTGAAAAGATAAAAAACGATAGCGAAGGCAGAATCGTGGAAGCTCGTCGCGCGGCGATTGCGGAGTACGAAAAGTTAGCGATGGAAGAAGCGAGAATTGCGAGAGAAGCATTCACGAAGGAAATCAACGCCACGACTGAAGAGCTGGAACGACGCGCGAAGCAGTTTGTGGAAGCCGAGAAGATTTTGAAGGAATCGAGCGAAGCGAAGAAGTATTTGAGGGACGTTTTGAAAGACGACGAAGAGAAATTATCCAAGTTGCCGAAGTGGTTGAGTTAATTTAATCAATCTTAATATATAATATGCTGTATATTTTTTGCTTCTTCTTTATTATTATTAAAATACGATGTATGTATATGGTACAAAAGAGGTTTTAATTAAAAGCTTCCCAACAAGCTCATCGCGCGGTTTCTGCCTCCCGTCCTGCCCAATCGAGGACTCGCGTTCATTTCTAAGTGCATTCTTCTCGCCAACTCTTCGTCCGTCAACGGTTTCTCTTCCTCTGGTTCTTCTTCTTCTCTTTTATTCGCCTCAAAATTCTCGTTGTCTGAATCGCTTGTCAAACCGCTTTTATTGTTAGTGGTCGTTGTATTCAACAACGCTCCTCTGTCAACGGATGCTTTCGTATCGATGCTCAAGGAGCTTTGCGATTTTTTCTGCGACGCCGTCAACGATCTCGGTTTCTTCGGCGTCTTTGGCTTTTCATTATTATGCGTTGCAACGGTAGCACCAGAATCGTTCGAGCTGTTATCGTTGTTGTTGTTGTTATTCTCTTTTACTTTCTTCTGTTTCTTCACCGGCGTGGAAACTGGAGTGGAGTTCAACGATTGCTCTTTGTTTTTCCTCTTCTTTTCCTGCGCTTCTTTCGCCACGCGCTCGGCGTGTTCCTGTTTCCTCCTCGCGTTCTGTTTCTTCTGTTCCGCGATTTTTCGCATCTCTTTCGCTCGTTCTTCTTTCTCTTCCATTTCTTTCCTCGCTTCTTTCATCAACTCTTCTCTCGATTTCACGTTCTCCGCGCCCGCCGCGTACCTTCGCAATAAATCCCCCAAATCGAGTAAAGAAATATCGACGTAATTTTTCCCTTGCGTGTATTGTTTGTCCAAAATTCGGTGTTTTTTCGAGCCGAGATCGAACGAACACTTGAACTTTTGTTCGTATCTTTTTTTGATCGGTAAGTGCGCGGTCGCGATCTGCACGGAATCTATTTCGTTGTTCCCGTTGGTGAAATGCATCATCGTTTGTGTCATTTCTTACTCTTCTTCTCGAGCTTCTTTTTGTGTTAAATTTTCGGGAGAATGATTACCAGAAGAGAGAAAATTGGCGGCCGCCTTTCCTTCTTCCCTTCGACAAAAAAAAAGAATCTCTCTCTGTCTTCTTCTTCTTCTTCTTTTCGAAGAAGAAACTCTCACGCGATAGTGCAGTACGCAGAGGTTGTTAAGCAGCAGCAACACCACTTTGCGTCTTTGAAAGGAACGAACGACCAAGAGAGCAAAAAAAGAGTGCAGCAAAAGAAGCGCGCGTCTTTCTTTAATTCTTCTTTCTGGAAAATTATTGAACTGACGCGATCCATATTTTACCGCCTTTCATTTAACTTTTAGGGTTTTGAATTTAACAAGACAAATTTTAAATTTACAAACTTAAACCCTAACTCACTACCTGATAAAATAAAAGCTTGCTCCGAAAGGAGTATCAAAAGTGTTACTTTGAAACAGCTGGAGGTTTG
>JGI20155J14468_10003850_pt1 | contig 10306 bp, 13 predicted proteins | sample COG_05_FD_14468 | JGI IMG/M metagenome (IMG submission 14468)
TATGGCAACAGTCAAAGGTCTGTACGACCTAATCAAAAAAGAACAAGCAGAAGGAAAAGAGTTAAATCCTTTTTTTCAATCAATCGTTGATGCATATGAAGCAGAAGACGTATCTCAAACTACTAAAGAGGTAAGTGCCACTTTCATTAAAAAGAAAAATGGAGGAGATAATGGCAACTCTTAAGGAAGTTTATGATCTTTTAAAACAAAAACAAGAAGAGGGTGAAGATATAGGAATGTTTGGTGAGTCTTATCTTGAAATGATTGAAGTTGAAAGTAACACTAAAGAAGTTCATGTCTCGTTTGTGGAAAAGAAGAAGATAGATTAATCTCTAAATTGATATCTCCAGCCCTTATTGTTAGGGTTGGAGATTATGAAAAAATTAGATGATAAAAAGATAAAAGGCATCAGTATAGAACTTGATAAAAGTACGAAACTTAACGAATTAGATGACACGATTTTAGATTTTCAGAAAAACACTGATGATAAGCACGAAATAGATGTCAGGGTTGATATTCAAAATACCACTTTGCATATGAAACGAATTAAAAAACCTCACTTAAAACTTGCTACAAAAGATGGAAAACAAGTAGATAAAAAGGAAGAAATCCAAGTTAAGCATATTGATGATAAAGATTAGTTTGCTTAAATCATACCTAATAACATTACTATTAAGTATCTCACTTTTTACAGTTGTTAGTGCTGAAAATGAATTTCCATTAGATCCTGCAATTATATATGGCAAACTAGAAAATGGCTTAACTTATTACATTCGAGAAAACTCTACTCCTAAAGATAAAGTTGTAATGAAGTTATTTGTTAATACAGGCTCTGTTATGGAAGAGGAGCACCAAAGAGGATTAGCACATTTGTTGGAGCATATGGCTTATAATGGTTCTAAAAATTTCCCTAAAAAAAAAATTGATGAATATTTGTCTTCAATCGGTCTTAATTTAGGTTCTCATTATAATGCTTATGTATCTTTTCTTGAAACAGCATATGACTTTGAAATCCCAACTAAAGACAAAAGAGATATTGAAACAGCTATTCAAATTTTAGCGGATATAGCAAAAAATTTAGATTTAACTCCAGAGGCGTTTGAAAGAGAACGTAAAATTGTTGAAGAAGAATACAGAACAGATATTGGCAATGATAAAAGGTATGTAGATGAAATTCATAAATATATTTATAAAAATTCTCGATTGTTAAAACGAAAACCAATTGGGACATTAGAAGTTATTCAAAACTTTAAATATGAAGATGCAATAAGTTATTATAAAAAATGGTATCAGCCAGAACGAATGGGTTTATTTATAGTCGGACAAATTGAGCCTGAAGAAATAAAAGAATTAATTAATCAGTATTTTGGAGAGTTTAAAAATTCAGAAGAAACTATAGTACCTGATTATAAAATACCTAACTTTGAGAAAAATCAATTTTTTATATATCAGGACCCATTAGAAGAAAGTGTAAGAATTTCTATATGGGAGAAAGATGATTTTAAAAAAATAAATACTTTTAAAAATTATCGCCAAGCAATTATTAGCTATTTAGTTGATGATATCTATCAAAGAAGAATGGATGAAATTAAAGAACTTAATCAAGCTGGATTTACTAATAGTTATGTTTTTGATTACATAATTAATGATTTAGATATGTATTATGTGTCTTCTACTTATTTAAAACAAAATAAAGTTACTTCAGGTATTGAGGATATTCTTACTATAATTGAACAAATTAAAAGATATGGCTTTTTATCAAGTGAACTTACATTAGCTAAAAAGAGAAGATTAGAATATCTAAATAAAAGTTTAGCAGAAGAATCTACTCGTTCTTCTGAAAGTTTTGTTAATGAGTACGTCAATCATTTTCAGTATGATGAAATGATCACAGGTATTGCTAAAGAAATTGATTATACATCAGATATTTTAAATTCTATTTCTATTGAAGATTTAAATAATTATTTTAAAAATTTTTATAAGGCAGAGAATAGGATTATTTTAATGAGTGCTCCAGATCATGTTAAAGATCTACCCTCAGAACAAGAACTTGAAAATTTATTCACAAAAGTTAGTCAAAAAGCGATTAAACCTTACGAATTTGAATTAAATCAAGTTGAATTAATTAATAAAGATTTAACAGGAGGTAAAATTGTTAAAAAAAAAAGATTTCCACGAACAAATATTACAAAACTTACTTTACAAAACGGGGCTGAAGTTTTTTTAAAAAAAACTGATTTTCAAAAAGATAAAATCCGTCTTAGAGCATTCAGTTTAGGAGGTTATTCAACAGCAAGTTTAGATAAAATTGCATCAGCAAAATATACAGAGGATATTTTAGCTAATGCTGATTTAGGAGATGTATCAGTTAATGAAAAAGAAAATATGTTCCAAGAAAATATTGTAGATGTTGTTCCATATATTAGTCGATTTAGTGAAGGGGTGAGTGGTAAATCTAATAATGAGAATTTAGAAGATATGTTTAAGATGCTTTATTTAAATTTCACAGATTTAAGAGTGAAACAAAATCATGTAGATCGTTTTAAAGAAAATGAAATTAATCAATACAATATTGATAAAGAAAGTCCTAAACACCAATCAAATCTAGATTATCGATCAAAACTTTACCAAAATCATCCTAGAATGGAATATGCAACGGATGTTTTCTTTAGCACTATAAATCTAGAAGAGGTTCAAGATTTTTATCAAGATAGATTTATAGATGGAGGTAGTTTTGATTTTGTCATAGTAGGTGATTTTGAGTATGAAAAAATTGAACCATTAATTGAAAAATATATAGGAAGTTTATCTAATTTAGAAAGAAAAGATCCACCTATTGATCATGGTATCAGATACACAAAAAATAGAGAGTACAACGAATATAAAGAAGATAATGCAAAAAAAGCAGATATTTTTAGAGTGTATTTTAAAGATTATAAATATTCATTAAGAGATAAAACAAAAGCATATTTATTATTTTCAGTATTAGACAAATTGCTATTTGATAATGTGAGAGAAAAAGACAATCTTGTATATTCTATTTCAGCTTCAAAGTATTTTGATCAAAAAATTCCAGAAGAATTATTAAGTTTTTACATTTATTATAGTGCAGACCCGAATAATGTTGATCAAATTAATACAAGAATAGAAGAATTGATAAAGAGTATTCAAAATAAAGAATTTGACCAACAAATTTTTAAAGACCAAAAATTAGCTTTAAAGAAAGATTTTGAAGCCAGTTTAAAAACAAATAGCTACTGGCTTACTTCTATTGTAAATGCTGAAAAGTATAATCAAAATATTGAACAGGTGACTTATTTAAAAAATATAGTGGATAGTATTACTTTAAATGAAACATCAAAGTTAGCTATAAAACTATTTGATGATAAATATTTTGAAGATGTAAGTTATATCGCTGAATAAAGATTAATGAAAAATTTAAGCAAAAGATTAGAGGATTTAGAGGTAAAAATAATTGAAACTAAGAATGACAAACAAAGACTTAGAGAAAAAGTTGAAAAACGAGAAAAAGAAATTCATCAAAAAGTAATTAAAATTTGGAACAAAGAAGCCTTGAATGACAAATCTTTTCATTCAGATTTAAATAAAATTGTTTCTTCATTTAAAAAAATAGACCCAAAAAACAAAAGATACTTTTGGCGAACATTTGAATTTGATATTTCTAAAAAAGAAACTTTAAAAGATAGTTTCGCTTTTTTTGTTAGCCATCAAAGGGTTGATTTTCAAATAAATCTAAATGGTTTGTATACAGATTTATCTGTTGCTGGAGAAAGCTTCAAAATTGATAAAATTCAAAGAGCTAAAGAAGTATATTTAAATACAATTATAGAGACATTCGGTGCTCAAAATTATTTATGATCATTATTGAAAAACATTTTGAAGCAAAACTAAGTGACAGAGAAATGGGTGAGTTTGTGTCTAATTTTATCGATTTAAAGGGTGATGCAAATATGGATGTAGTATATGATGAAGAAAATGATCCACTTTACATTAAATTTAGAATTTACGAGGATCAGTTAAATGGTTGAAAGCTGGCAAATATTTTTAGCAGTTATCATAGTGGGGTTATCAATAATTATGCCCATCTATTATTCTCATCAAAGAAAGAAAAAAGCTCAGCAAGAAGAACTTAATAAAATAAAAGCTTATGGTGAAAGTATTAATGAGCAAACAAGAAATAAGCATTAATGCTTGAAGCTTTAATTGTAATCGAGCTAGCATTTCTTACCTATAAATTACCAATGGATCAGTGAAAAAAGAAGTTATCTATTACAGCGCGTTCTCAATGATGGCACCAGATACAGTTGAATTACTTAAAGATAATAAAGGACAGATCATTAGCCTCAATAAAGAAAACATTATTAATTTACCGGAACACAAAATTCTAACCTTTTGGGATAAAATTGAAGAAATTGGTATTTGGAACTGGAGTAAAAAATATCCTGTAAAAGAACCAGAATTAATACAAATAACTGATGGATATAGTTGGACTTTAAAATTAAGAGATAGAAATGGTAAAGCTAAACATAGCACTGGTTATATGAGTTTTCCAAGAAAGTTTAAGGATTTAATTAAAGAACTTAATAATTTGTTTGGATCTAATATTAGAATTTAATATATTAAGTTGTCTAATATGTTTATTTGGAATTTCTTTTCAGGATTAATCTTACTGGTAGTGATTTGCTTTGGTCTTTTTTATATAGCTAGATTGTTTTTGGGGCTATGATTTTTTAGAATATCTAAAATGCTCTCAAATATTCCGAGATCCCAGCATTTTAGAGCACTACCATTGTAGTAAATTTCATCTAATTTAAGCATATGTCTTTTAATAGTTTCATCATTATTTATGATATTTAATACAAATCTGTTCTTTATTGATGCAATAATTTTTTTAAATTCTTCAATTAAAAATTGAGTAACTTTTTTGTTATTATTTTCTATTTCTTCTCCAATTACGTACATAGCAACACCAAGGTAGCCTAAACTAGCAGGAAATTTTATTTCTTTAATAAATTTTTTTAAATTTATCTTTAATATTATGTCCTGTAGTTTTAATGCTTCTTCTCGTGAAATATTTTGCTTACCTAAACTTGTTTCTCTTATATTGGGTATAAAATTAGGATTTTCATTTAATTTATTTGTTAATTCATTTTTATATATCAATATAAAAAAAACATGTCTTAATTGATGACAACACATATCTCCATGACATAAAGCCCAATTCCAACTGTGAAAATCTGCATATTCACAAACTTTGTGGAAATTAATTTTTTTTAAATCTTTAGTATAATTTAATAAGTGATTACGATTTTGGTATTCAACTGGATCACCGTTAGAAAGAGCCCTATGTGGCATTTTTAAACTCAAATATCTTCATTGAAATAAATTCTCTTCTAGAAATAGTCTTCTTTAGTTTTGGAATTTTTACTTTTAAAGATTTGATGAATTTTAAGTATTCAAAAAATCTTAATGTAGATATTGTTTTTCTAACAACCGCTGCAATGCAAACACCTACTAGAAAACTGACCAAAGAAACACCCATTGCTTTTACAGTTATTGCAAAAGCCCCAATACTTGCACTACCTTTAATAACACCCCATTTCAAATTACGCAATTCATGTTTATTGGATGCTTTGTCGTAACGGTAAGCTAGAACTACTATTGAAGTTACTGTTCCAATTGGATCACCATGAATAAAGCTTGAAGCAAGTACACCTGAAGCTATTTCTGAAAACTCTTCCTTATGTCTTTTTTTCCAACTAAAAAATAAAGCAAGTGGACCAATTGAAGAAGCAAGTAATTCATCAAACTCAACATGCTTGATATCCTCAACCCATTTTTGAGGCACTTTTATTGCCTCATTAAATTGATCATAAATTATTGTGTATGATTTTGAGTAAGTTGAATGAATTAAACTTGAAAAATAAGGCGTTAAAGTAAAAATTTTTTTATTTAGCATTTATTAATTTAAATAACCTTTACATTTAATATTGTAATGATGTCAAGATTGTGAGTAAATTACTCCTAAAATACTAAAGATTTAGATGAAAAACAATACCTCAGGCAAAGTATTATATGGAAACTGGAAAGGAGGTTGGGCATTAGATCAACATATGTCTAAATTTCCTAATAGAACTGAAATTGGTGAAATGCTTTATCAATTAAAGTACAATAAAGATAAAAGCAAAATTGAACCTCTGGCAAATAAAGCTTTTGAGTTCATGAAAACAAGATTGGTAACCAAGTGGTTATTTTGCATAGTACCAGTACCTCCATCAGATAATAGTCGAGCCTTTCAACCCGTTATAGAAATTGCAAAATTATTGGGAAAAAAATTAAATATTACAGTTAATTATGATTGTTTACAAAAGAATAAAAACACAGAGTTCATGAAAGATAATTTTATTTCTGCTAATGAAAAGGAACAAAAATTAAAAGGAGTTTTTAAAATTAAAGATCAAACTTTAAAAAATAAAAAAATATTATTATTTGACGATGTTTGTCAAACAGGATCTACTTTAAAGGAGATTACAAAAGTTTTATATGATGAAGGTAATGTTGAAAATGTTTATGCATTAACAATTACTAAAACCACTACGAAAAAAGATTCAATATGAAGATAGATGAGAATTATACTTGGTATAAATTGTTAAGTACAAAAGGCATTGGACCTAAAACAATACATAAAATTTATGATAATTTTAAAAAGCGCGATGATAAGTCTTTAAATTTTGATGAAAGTTTTGTTGAAAATAATTTAAATAATCAAAAACATACTTCTAATTGGAAAGATATTAAAGACGAACTGTGTTTTAAAGAGTATGAAAATATTTTAAAAAAGAATATTAATATTTTAACTCTTAAGTCAAAAGACTATCCTAAAATACTTTTAGATAATTTAGGAAATGACTCTCCACCAGTTATATTTTGCGGAGGTAAAATAGAGTTATTTAAAAGCAAGGGCATTGCAATTGTTGGTTCTAGAAATGTTTGTGAAAGTGGCATTGAATATACAAAAAGTATAACTAAAAATTTGTCTAACGAGGGATTCAATATTATTTCTGGGTACGCTAAAGGAGTAGATAGTCTCTCACATTTGTCATCACTAGAAAATGATGGAACGACGACATTCGTATTAAGTCATGGAATTAGTAGCTTTAAAAGAAAAAAAGAATTTGAGGATAAAAAATGGACAGGTCACATACTTGCAGTGTCAGAGTTTTTACCAAATGATGATTGGTCTCCATCAAGAGCAATGATGAGAAACAAAACTATAATTGGTTTATCAAAAGCAGTTATTGTAATTCAATCAGGCCCTGAAAGGGATGAGAAAGGTAACATGAGTGGTACATTTAATTCAGGGCAATTAGCAATGAAATATAATATTCCAGTGTTTGTTGTAAAACCATCTATTGTTGAGGACGCAAAAGGTAATAACGATTTAATAAAATTAGGAGGCATAGAGATTGATAGTGAAAGTGCCATCGATATTATTAAAAAAGAATTAAATAATCCAAAGCCTAAAAATTATAATGAACAAAAAGGATTCGAATTTAACTAAATAATATTTTTTAATCTTTCTTCTATTTCATCAATAGGAATTTTATCCTCTGTTAAATGGCACCAAGAAATCCTAACAGCTCCTTTAAGGATATTTTCATTATTATTCATAGCTTTTATAACATGTGAGGGTTCATAAGTTGATGAAGTACAAGCAGAACCATTACTAATTGATATTAAATCTTTAGTAGTTAACATAAAAGCTTCAGCATCAACAGTTGGTATTGAAAAGTTAACACAGTTGCCAAGCAAATATTTTTCATCTCCATTTAATTTACCACCTAAATTATTCATTAGTTTTATTACTTGGTCATAAATTTTTTTGTTTTTAGTTTGTCTTTTTTTCAATTCTTTTTTTGCAATTTTAGCTGCCATTCCAAGTCCTACTATTAAATGCACTGGTAATGTTCCAGGTCTAAGTTTAGCCTCTTGTCCACCACCAAAAAATAAAGGTTTTAAAGGTGGCTTATTAAAATTTCTCAATCTTGTAATTAAGGCACCAATACCTTTTGGTGCAAATATCTTATGTCCACTGATACTTATTAAATCAATTCTTTTATCTTTAAGAGTTTCATTATCTTTGCCAAAACTTTGAGCAGCATCTACATGAAAATAGCATTCATGGTCTTTAATTATTTGAATTACTTCTTTTAAGGGTTGTATTACTCCAGTCTCATTATTCACTGCCATTAAGGAGACTAGCAAAGTATCTTCTCTTAATTTTTCTTTAACGTCATTAGGATTTATTCTCCCAGTTTGATCAACATTAATAATATCAACCTCAAAGCCTATCTTTTTTAATTCATCTATAGGTTCTAATACTGCTTTATGTTCTATTGATGAAGTAATGATATGCTTTTTATTATTTTCAATACCAAAATCTTTTAACCCAAGGATTGCAATATTATTGCTTTCAGTTGCACCACTTGTAAAAATAATTTCGTTTCTTGAAGCATTTACTAGATCAACTATTTGATCTCTAGCTTCTTGAACAGCTTTTTTAGCGGTAGAACCGTAGACATGTGTGTGAGAACCCTCGTTACCAAAGTCTGTTGTTAAATAATGTTTTATTTTTTCTACAACCTCAGGTTCAGTCGGAGTTGTTGCATTACAGTCTAAATAAATACTCATTTCAGTATGTTGATTTTTTATAATTGTATGTTAAATAATTAACATACAAAATTAAAATAATCTATTATTTTATTGGTTTTTATGAGTTTGAACGTACATAAGTTTGCAGCAATTAGGGGACGTCAGTCNGGNGATGATTANTTTACAGTGGTTTGTGAAATGGCAACGATCCCAAGATTATTTTTATTCAATGAAGCAACTATTCCAACAGAACTTCGTGCACAACGCCATATCAATAAATCNCGAATACCTGAGATGGCAAAATACATTGTAGATAATCCAAAAAATTATATTTTTTCAGCACTNACAGCATCGATTGATGGTAAGATTGAATTTAATCCTTTAAAAATAAATGGCAAAGATAGTGAAGTAGGTGAATTAGAGATTGCAGGGGACGCTAAACTCATGATCAATGATGGNCAACANCGTCGNGCAGCNATTGAAAAAGCGTTAACAGAAAATCCTGATTTAGCAAAGGATACTGTTGCTGTTGTATTTTTTAAAGATAAAGGTTTAAAAAAATCTCAACAAATGTTTTCTGATTTAAATCGTCATGCAATTAGACCCTCAACATCAATTGCAAAATTATATGATCATCGAGACCCTATTGCTGAAGTAATTAGAAGAGTTGTTTATGAAACAGAAGTATTTAAAGGAGTTGTAGAAATGGAGCGATCTAATATTGCAGAACGTTCATCAAAACTTTTTCCATTTTCAGGAATTTACTCAGCATCTAAAAATTTAATTGATCTAGAGAAAAACAAAAAAATAGATCAACACGTAAATTTAGTTAGCTTATTTTGGGATACTGTAGGTGATAATATGGACCAGTGGCGAGGAGTTCGAATTGGAAACTTATCAGCAACAGAAGTTAGAAGAGATTATATTCATACCCATGTGATTATTTTACAAGCATTAGGTATTGCAGGTAAAGATTTAATGAGTCAATTTCCAAATAATTGGAAAACTAAAATTAAAAATTTAAAGAAAATTAATTGGTTAAAAAATAATCCAGAATGGCACCAAAGAGTAATTGTTAATGGTCGAGTAGTTAAAAATTCAAACAGTATTATTCTTGCTGCAAATTTGATTAAAAAAGCTTTAGGGGCAAAACTTAGTGTTAAAGAAAAAGCGTTAGAAAGTAAGATGAAAAAAAATGTCAAATAATAGTAAATCTTTTTTTAATGAAATTGGTTTTAAGCCCACAATTGATAAGTTGGTAGATTTAACTGCTAAATTATATTTAGAAGACGACAACCCTTGGGTTGTGGGATATTCAGGAGGAAAAGATAGTTCTGCTTGTCTTCAGTTAATGTGGAGAGCATTAGAGAAGATAAAATCTGAAAATAAAACAATTAAGCCATTATACGTAATTACTACAGATACATTGGTTGAAAATCCTGTAGTTGCAACTTGGGTTAAAACTTCTTTAGATTTGTTGAGAAATAAAGCTAAAGAGAAAGGGTTACCGATATTTCCATCTCTTTTAACTCCCAATATAGAAGAAACATTCTGGGTTAATCTAATTGGCAAAGGTTATCCGGCACCCAATACAAAGTTTAGATGGTGCACAGAACGTATGAAAATTAGACCT
>JGI20155J14468_10003851_pt1 | contig 10306 bp, 12 predicted proteins | sample COG_05_FD_14468 | JGI IMG/M metagenome (IMG submission 14468)
TAGTAACAAAAGAAATGATTAAGTCTATGAAAAGAGGTTCAGTCATAGTTGATGTTGCTATTGATCAAGGTGGGTGTGTAGAAACAAGCAAACCTACAACGCACGCCAATCCAACATATTTAGTTGATGACGTTGTACATTATTGCGTAGCTAACATGCCTGGTGGTGTGCCAAGAACATCAACAATGGCGCTTAATAAAGCTACGTTACCACTATTGTTAAAATTAGCAAATCAGGGCTATAAAAAAACTCTTACAGAAAATAAAAACTTTTTAGCAGGTTTAAATATTTATAGAGGCAACATTACTTTTAAAGGTGTGTCTGATGCATTTAATTTAGAATACAAGTCAGCATCTGAATTATTAAAAAATTAAAATGACCTTTTTGTAGAGAAAGAAGGAAAGAAGTATTCACTATATTTAGAAGAAAAACCAATTCACGACCTAAAGTCTAGATTGATGCGTAGCTAAATCATTCTGGGTTTTATTTTTTCTTATAACCCATTATGCTCTTCACATATATTTAAAATGAATCCAAATGTGTTTAAATTTAAGTATGAGCACACATTTTCAATTTAATAGCCATTCAGAGATGGGAAAAACTCAGGACAGACTTAAAGTTACAGATTTAATTTCAAGGTTAAACGAGGAAAAAAAGATTGAAAAAAAAAGAAATTTGGCTCTTGGTGTAGCAGCTGTTTCTGCAGTCACAGTTTTTGGAATAATACTTACAATTTAAATCAATTAATATTTGCTCAAAAAAAGCTTAATGTTTTTAAACATATAGCTTATCTCAGCTTCGCTAAGACCTTGATGACAACCAATTAGAATTCCATTTTTCATTATATTGTTACTATGAAGACTACAGTTTTTTACTTTTTTGTATTTTTTCTTTTTCATAATAGGCTGTCTTAAAATATTACCTGTAAAAATCGTTCTAGTTTGAATTCCTTTTTTTTCTAAAAATATTTGCATATCTCTTCTTTTAATCTTTGAGTTCTTTTTAAGAATAATTGGATAAGCTAACCAACCTGTCCTGATTCCTGGAATTTGTGTAGGTAAATCAAAGTGTCGATCATTTTGTTTGATAAATTTATATATTCTGTCAAAGTTTTTAATCCTAGTATTAATATTTTTTTTCAACTTTTTTAATTGCTCAATAGCAAAAGCAGCAGAGATTTCAGATGGCAAAAAATTATATCCAAGATCTGAAAAAATGTATTTTCCATCATAAGGAATACCGTCAACTTTTTCACTGAATCTTTTTTTTAATCCTTCAGACTCATTGAATATTGCGGAAGATCTTCCCCATCCTCTTAATAATTTTGCTCTGTCATAATATTTTTTTTCATTGAAACAAACCATTCCACCAAAGCCAGCTCCAGTAATTACATGAGAGGCGTAAAAACTATTTGTTGCAACATCAGAACATTTTCCAAAATCTTTTCCTTTATATTTATAACCAATAGTATCTGCAGAATCTTCTATCACTTTTAGACGATATTTTTTTGCGATGNTATAGACTTTTTTCCAATTAATNACATTGCCTAATAAATTAGGAAGCATTATTGCAACAGTTTTTTTATTAATAGCATTTTCTATTTGATCTAAATTAGATAAGAATGAAAATTCTTCAACATCAATAAAATGGGGCACGCAACCAACTTGATAAATTGGAGAAACAGTTGTGGAAAAAGTTAAGGTAGGAGTGATAATCTCTGACCCTTTTTTAAAATCAAAACTTGATAAAGCTAATAAATTAGCAGATGAACCAGAATTGACCATTAAACCATATTTTTTNCCAAAAACTTTTGAAATTTTTTTTTCTAACTCTTTTACTGAAGGNCCATCAATTAGGCTTATTGATTTATTTTTTAACACATCTAAAGATGCGGCAATTTCCTCTTTCCCGTAAACTGCTTTTCCATAATACACTCTCATAATTAGTATCTGTGAATAGTTGGGTACATACGAAATGTCAAAGGAATCTTTAAAGGATTNAAAAGTATATTAGTTTTTTCTGATAAAAAAAAATTTCCAAGTCTTGCAAAAGATAAATATTTTACATTACAGTGTTTTTCAAACCAAAATGATGTAAATCTTTCAACCATAAATATAGGTAATCTAGTATTATCACCTTTTAATAAATCTTTATTTCTACAATAAAGATAACATTTTTCAATCCAATGAAACATATCTTCACAGTATGAAACAAAGATATCAGGTTTTGTAATGAACATATTGCAAATGCTCATTTGTTTTCCCTCTAAATATTTTTTAAAATCCACCCTATTTTTTTCATCGACAAAATCTAAACATTTGTTAAGAACATTATTATCATAAATATACTCAAATTCAGCTTTAAGACTCCGACGACTTATAATTGTAGGTTGAAGTAAAATTGCATCGCATGAAGAAAAAATTTCATTGTTTGGGTTTAGCAAGTTTGAGTAAAGACTTGAAATGTTTTTCTTTTGTTTTGACTCAAATAGTTTGTTTAACCAAAGACGTCGATATTGGCAAAAACCNATCCAATCATTGGCTTCAAAATTTTTCATATAATTTTTCCACAACCAATACATTCCGGTAGCTTCTCCAAAATACTTATTTAAATGTGAAATATTTTTTCCGTTATTTTCTGTTAGCCAGTTATTTGGGTATTTAAGGTTCCCCAGTCCAAAAGGAACTATATATTTAGGAAGTTTTTCAATTACTCGTAGACTTTTTACACTCATACAAAATATCTTTAACTTCATTTATTTTAAATATACTATTTAAAATAGGTTTACAATTTTATAACTTACACTTATCTTAGATTTGAATTTAGTTTTTAAATAATATTTGGCGAGGTAGCTCAGTTGGTTAGAGCACAGGACTCATAAGCCTGGGGTCGGCGGTTCGAATCCGCCTCTCGCTACCAAAAAATTGCAGTTGATAAGTCTTCGATCTAATATTTATGAAATCTATTACTTTTTTTTGTTTAACATTAAATCCCAACCATGAAGAAACTATAAAAAAATTATCTTATATACCTGTAGGATTGGGAGACAATAAATTCTCCATAAATTGTTTTTCTGATAAAAAAGGAATAAATATATCAAAAAAAAATCCATTTTACGGTGAATATACATTCCATTATTGGTTATGGAAAAATTACTTAAATTTAATTAAGACAGAATGGGTGGGATTTTGTCAGTACCGTAAATTTTTTGCCAAAAAAAAAGTAAGCACTATTAATCTAAGTTTTTCTGATTTAAAAAATTTAATATTAACAGAAAAAAATAATCAAATAAATGATATTGATTGTATCTTAGGAGAAAAATTTTCAGTATCAAATTACAAATTTTCAAAAATTATAAAAAAACATCTTTTTCATTTTTTGAAGAGTCCAGACTTATTTTTCAATAAAAGAAAAAGAAACCTTAAATTACAATTTGATTTATTTCACGGAAAAGGAAATATAGACTTAGCTATTAACCTTTTAAATCAAGAAGACAGACAGGATTTCAAAAATTTTATGTTAAATCAAAACTCTTTTAATCCACATAATATGTTTTTGTGCAAAACCAATCTGTTAAAAAATTATTATGATACAATTTTTCCATGGCTCGAAAAGTGTGAAAAAATTTTTGGATTTAGTAATTTAAAAGGTTATGGCTCTCAAAGGATTTACGGATTTTTAGCTGAGAGGTTTTTATCATATTGGTTTACAAAGAATTACAAATATGAAGAACTTCCTATAATTGGAAAAGATTTATCCGACTATAAAAATTTATGAATTTTACGGAAATCTTTAAATGATTTAAGATTTTTATCTTTCTTTGAAATTTGGCAATTTTTTTTTGGCCATTTAATTTTTAAACTTTCATCTAAAAGATTTATACCACTTTCAAAATTTGGTTTATAGTAATTAGTTAATTTATAGTAAACAATGTTTGTTTTTTCAAAACTATAATATGCATGAGCAAATCCTTTTGGGATGAATAGGCTTAGACAATTCTTATCAGATAAAATAATTTTAAATGATTTTCCAAAGGTCTTTGAATTTTTTCTTAAGTCAATAACACAATCTAAAATTTTTCCCTTCAATACATTAACATATTTTGCTTGCTGAAATTTATACTGAAAATGAAAACCTCTTAAAGCGTTTGCTTTAGACGTAGTGCAGTACTCAAAAATAAAATTATTTACCTTTAAGATCTTATTATTAAATACTTCTCTTAAACTACCTCTTTTGTCATAATTATTTTTTTGTTTAACAATTAATAAGTCCTTAAACTTTGTTTTAATTATTTTCATTTTTTTAATATTTTATTTATTTTTTTTAGACTCATATCCATTTTTAAAGGAAATTCACCATTAGATTTAATCTTTTTAACATTTGAGTTAAATTTTTTTGCAAATTGAAAAATAGTTTGTGATTTCCCACCAATATTAATTACACCTCTTTTATTCAGTGTTTTAAGGAATATTTTTGCAAAGTTGTCATGAAAAATAAAATTAGATTTTACATTACCGAATGCCGATTTATGTAAGAAAGGTTTTTCCGTCATACAAGCTCTAATTATAAGTGAATTTTTATACATTTGAACTGCAGACTCCGCACCCATCTTTGACCAACCGTAATTATTCCAAGGTAGCAAAGGATCCGTTTCAGAATAATTACCTTTTTTTCCAGGATAAAGATAACTTGTTGAAAAAAAAATTATTTTAATTTGATTTTCATTACAAACTTTTACTAAATTTGAAGTTCCAATTATATTTAAATCGATACTTTTGTTTATATCTTTATCATGAATTGACATCGGTCTTGACAGTCCTGCTAAATGTAAAACACAATCAGGCTTGAAATTTTTTAAATTTTTTTTAATTGACTTAATTGACAAGACATTGAATTGTTTTTTACTTCTAAAAATAAACTTATATCTGCTTTTAGTTTTTTTTAGCTCTTGTGCAAATCTGCCATCACCACCAGTAACAATTATTTTTTTTAACATCTTATTGTATTAGTTTTTTTAGATAATCTGAATAAATACATTTGCCATAGAAATTAATAGCTTCTTTAATTTGTTTTTTGGTAATCCAATTATAATTTAAAGCAATTTCTTCTAAACAAGCTATTTTTAAACCCTGACGATTTTCTAAGGATGAGACAAAAGCTGATGTATTATAAAAATCATCAATTGAACCGGTATCAAGCCAAGCTCCCCCTCGACCCAAAAACTCAGCACTTAAAACATTTCTTTTCCTATACTTATTAAGTAAATCGACAATTTCTAGCTCATTTCTTTTTGATGGCCTAAGCGACTTGCTAAAATTAATTACTTTATTATCAAAAAAGTATAGGCCAGTTACTGCTAAGTTCGACTTTGAAGATTTAGGCTTTTCTTTTATTGAAATAATCTTATTTTTTTTATTTACACTTGCTACACCATAAAGTTCTGGTTTATTTACCGGATGTACAAGAATTTTACACCCTGACTTTATTTTTACACAACTTTTTAATTTTTTAGTTAAACTTTGACCGTAAAAAAAATTATCACCTAATATTAGAGCGACGTTATCATTTCCAATAAATTTTTCTCCTAAAATAAATGCATCTGGTAATCCTTTAGGAGTTGTTTGCTCAGCATAATTTATCTTAACACCAAATCTTCTTCCATTATTAAGAATTTTTTTAAATTGATTAAGTTGGCCTTTATTAACTATAATTAGAATTTCTCTTATACCTGCAAGCATAAGAATAGATAATGGGTAATAAATTAACGGTTTATCATAAATTGGTAACAGCTGTTTATTAACAGCTTTGGTGAGAGGACTCATTCTCGTTCCATGACCTCCAGCCAAAATTATTCCTTTTTTAATCATTAGTTTCCTAATCTTTTTTCAAATAATTTTTTTGAAATTAATGAAAAAAATTTTTGGTTTGATAAATACCAGTTAACAGTCCTTGAAATACCGTTTGATAAATTGACTTTTGGCTTCCATTTTAATTTTCTCTTAATTTTATTGCTATTTAATGCATACCTAAAGTCGTGTCCAGGTCTATCTTTAACAAATTTAATTTTAACTTTTTTTCCAATTTTAATTTTTTTGTTTCGAAATGATTGTAAAATTCTTTTAATTATATAAATATTGCTACAGTTAATTCCAGAGCCGATATTATACTTTTCTCCTGATTTGCCTTTAAAGAATAATTTAATTAATGCTTCACAGTGATCATCTACGTAAATCCATTCTCTTGAATTTTTACCTTTTGCATAGATTGTAAGAGGTTTATTATTCAATATATTGTAAATCATTTTTGGAATAAGCTTTTCAGGAAATTGTCTCGGGCCATAATTATTTGAGCAGTTAGATATAACAGCATCAATTTTATGAGTTCTAACATAAGAGTAAACTAAATGATCAGACGAGGCTTTAGATGCTGAGTAAGGAGAGCTTGGAACGTAAGGATGCTTTTCATCTGATCTTTTGCTTCCTAGAATATCACCATATACTTCATCGGTTGAAATATGAACAAGCCTTATTTTTTTTTTTATGGTTTTTATAGCCTCCAATAAGTAATAAACTCCCAATATATTGTTTTTAATAAAATTAAAGGAGTCATCAATTGATCTGTCAACATGTGTATCTGCAGCTAAATTAAAAATCCCGTCGGGTTTAAATGATTTTAAAACTTTTAAAACTTCTTTCTTATTATTAATATCCATCTTTTTAAACGAATAATTTTTTTTACTTATTCCATTTAAATTATATTTTTGAGCAGAATATGACATGTTATCAATATTCAATACTTTAAATTTTTTTTTTATAAGCAATCTAATTAAGTTGCTTCCAATAAACCCGTATCCACCTGTTACAATAAACCTTTTCATTTCTAATTATTTATAATATTTATGGACTTAAGTATACGTTCAATCATAATGAAGGCATTTTTTAGATGCAGATAACAAAAGATAATCTTACAATAATTATAGTTACTATTAAAAGTGAAAAAGTAATAGAAAAGTGTTTAAATTCTATTGATCCTAAAGTTAAAAAAATCATAATCGAAAATTCCTCTGACGAAAATTTTACTCAAAAATTAAAGGATAAATATCAAAATATTGATTGCTATAATTCTGGTAAAAATTTGGGGATGGGAGTTGGCAACAATATAGGAATAAAAAAAAGCAAGACAAGGTATGTTATGATCCTAAATCCTGATACTATATTGAATAATGATACATTGGATCAAATATTCAAAATTTCAAAATCATTAGATTTTGCTATTTTGAGCCCTATTAGTGATAAAGATAATTTTCCTAACTATAAAATAAAAAACAAAACTAATTATTTAGAAAAAGATTTTTTCGAAGTAGATCAAGTAGATGGTTACTCGATGGTGATTGATAAATCCAAATTTGATGAAAAATTTTTCGATGAAAATATTTTTATGTATTTAGAGAATGATGATCTTTGTTTAAGAATGAAAAAAAAAGGTGAAAAAATTTTTATTTTAAAAAATGCTAAAATAAACCATTTAGGCGCTAAAGCAGTAAATGAAAAATATTATAATGAATTAGAATTTTCAAGGAATTGGCATTGGAATTGGTCTAAGTTTTATTATCGAAAAAAACACTATAGTTTTGTATTTGCCTTTATTATAGGGCTCCCAAGTTTTATTAGCGCTTGTCTAAAATGTTTGTTTTACCTAATATTTAAAAATAAATTTAAGTTTAAAATTTTTTTTTGTAAAGCATCTGGCTTTTATAATTCATTAATTAATAAAAAATCGTGGTACAGACCAAGATTTGATTGATTTGATTTAAGTTAAGATATAATTAAAACACATGACCAAAAATAAAGTAGTCATTACAGGGGGTTCTGGGTTTGTAGGAACTAACTTAATAAAGCTACTTATAATTAAAACAAAATATAAAATTATAAGTATTGATGATTATTCTTCTGGCAGTAAGTCAAATCATATAAATAATTCAAGAATTAAATATATTAAAGGAAATACAGTAAATATTTCAAAACTTATTAAAAATCCTAAAGAAATAAAAACAGTTTTTCATTTTGGTGAATTTGCAAGAATTTACCAAAGTTTTTTAAAAATGAATGAATGCATTTCCTCAAATTCCGTAGGTTCTAATGCAGTATTTAATTTTTGTTTAAAAAATAAAATCAAATTAATTTACTCAGCTACCTCAGCATCACTTGGAAACAAAGGAAATGATAAAAATTTATCTCCTTATGCTTTCACAAAATCAAAAAACTTAGAACTATTAGAAAATTTAAAAAAATGGTTTAACTTTAAGTATGAGGTAATTTATTTTTACAATGTATATGGGCCGCATCAAATATGTAGAGGTGAAATGTCTACAGTAATTGGCATATTTGAAGATCATTACAAAAGAGGTAAGCCTTTACCGATTGTAAAACCAGGAACACAGTCCAGGAGATTTACTCACATAGATGATACTGTGCATATTTGTTATTTAGCCTGGAAGAAGAATCTTTGTAGACACTATAGTATTTCAAATAAAAAATCTTATACGCTTTTAAATGTAGCTAAAATGTTTAAGTCTAAGATAAAATATTTACCGAAAAGACCTGGAGAAAGATACGCCTCAGCGCTGATCAATAAAAATCTATCTAATAAAATGTATAAATATTTTGGCAAAATTAAATTGAGTAATTATATTTCAAATTTTATTGATAAAAATAATTAATGCCCAGGGAATTCGATCAAACTCTCTGTAGAATAACCTTTACTTTTCAGAAGATTGTTTCCTGGTAAATCAAAAAGATTTATAACAAAAATAAAACCCGCTACTTTGCCACCAGATATTTCAATTAATTTAGCTGCAGCTTCAGCAGTACCACCAGTAGCTATTAAATCATCTATTACAAGTATTTTTTCATTTTTTTCAATCGAATCTTTATGAACTTCAATAGTCGCTTTTCCATATTCAAGTTCAAAATCAACTGAATGTACGTCAGCTGGTAATTTATTTTTCTTTCTTAGTAAAATAAAAGGTTTTTTTAAAAGGTATGAAATTGTTGATGCGAAAACGAAACCCCTAGACTCTATCGCTGCAACTTTATCAAATTTAATTTTTTTAGCTAATTCAATTATTTTGTCATTAGTAAATTTAAAAGCCTCAGCATTTTTTATTAAAGTAGTGATATCCCTAAACAAAATTCCTTTTTTTGGATAATCTGGAATAGATCTGATATGTTTTTTTAAGTCCATAATTAACTTCATTTTTTAGCAAAAAAACATTAATAATTAAATGATGAAAAAAAGAAAACTCGGGATAATTGGTGGAAGCGGCCTCTATAAAATGGAAGGTTTTGAAAAAACGAAATGGAAAAAAATTAAAACCCCTTGGGGAGAACCCTCAGATGAAATTTTATTAGCAAAATTGGGTTCTGAGGAGATTTGTTTTATTCCTAGGCATTCTAGGGGGCATAAAATTAATCCAAGTAATATAAACTTCAGAGCAAATATTGACGCAATGAAGCAGTTAGATGTAACAGATATAATTTCTGTTTCAGCCGTTGGATCGTTAAAAGAAGAATTAGAGCCTGGAAAATTTGTAATTATTGATCAATTTATTGATAGAACTTTTGCTAGAACAAAAACTTTTTTTGATGAAGAAATTGTTGCCCATGTATCTATGGCAAAACCTACAAGCCTGGGTCTATCTGAATGTTGCGAGTCTGTTTTAAAAAAATTAGATATAAAGCATCAAAGAGGAGGCACCTATGTTGTTATGGAAGGCCCTCAGTTTTCTACTTTAGCAGAGTCCAAATTGTACAGGTCTTGGGGTGCAGACGTTATTGGCATGACAAACATGCCCGAAGCAAAATTAGCAAGAGAGGCTGAAATAAGATATTGCACTGTTGCAATGGTTACTGACTACGATTGTTGGCATCCAGATCATGATGAAGTAGATGTGAGTATGGTTATAGAAACATTAATGAAAAATGCTGCCAACGCTCAAAATATGATTAAGGAAGTAATAAAAACATTTGAGAATTTTTCAGTAGAAAAAGATCCTGCAAATAATTGCTTAGATGTGGCAATTATCACTGACCCAAAATTTAGATCAAAAAAAACAATTAAGAAACTGAAAAATATTGCGGGTAGAGTTTTAATATAAAAAATTAATGAAAATTGAAGGTAAAAGCTACAGAACGATATGGTTTGAAAATAATGTAGTAAAAATTATTGATCAAACGAAACTTCCTCATCAATTTATTATTAAAGAATTAAAAACAGTTAAAGAATCTATAAATGCAATAAAAACTAT
>JGI20155J14468_10003854_pt1 | contig 10300 bp, 11 predicted proteins | sample COG_05_FD_14468 | JGI IMG/M metagenome (IMG submission 14468)
CAAGGCCTTGCATCAAAGCAGAAGCTCCAAGGCGATTAGCGCCATGGTCTGAAAAATTAGACTCGCCGCAAGCAAACAAACCGTCTATCGTTGTCATCAAATTGTAATCAACCCATAAGCCACCCATTGTGTAATGAGGTGCTGGGTAAATTTTCATTGGAACTTCATAAGGGTTTTCACCGGTAATACTCTTATACATATCGAATAAATTTCCGTATTTTTCTTTAACCTTTTCAGTCCCCATTTTTTGAATCACCGAGGAAAAATCAAGATAAACTCCAAGGCGCTGATTATTTACAACTGAACCAATTCCTCTTCCTTCATCACAGATACCCTTAAGAGCTCTGGAAGCAATATCTCTTGGAACAAGATTGGCAAAGGCTGGATACATTCTCTCTAAAAAGTAATCACGATCTTCTTCTGCAATATCATTTGGACTCTTATCGCAATCTTCTTTATTTTTTGGGGCCCATATGCGGCCATCATTTCTCAGTGACTCACTCATCAATGTGAGCTTTGACTGGCTGTCGCCAGTTGGTGGGACACATGTGGGATGGATTTGAGTAAAGCTTGGATTTGCAAAGTAAGCTCCATTCTTATGGGCTCTCCATGTTGCAGAGGTGTTACAGCCTTTTGCATTTGTTGACAGATAGTAAGCATTACTATAGCCCCCCGTGCACATGACAACACAATCAGCTGTATGAGATGAAATTTCACCAGTCGTTAGGTCTCTGACAACAATACCCCTGGCCTTTCCATCAATAAGTATGACTTCTAACATTTCACATCTTGACTTATGTTTAACTCTCCCTGAGGCGATTTCTTTACTCATAGAGCTATATGCGCCTAAGAGGAGTTGCTGGCCGGTTTGACCTCTAGCATAGAAAGTTCGGGACACTTGGGTGCCACCAAAAGATCTATTTGCCAAATAACCACTGTACTCTCTGGCAAAAGGAACGCCCTGGGATACGGCTTGATCAATAATGTTACAACTCAATTGAGCTAAACGATAAATATTTGACTCTCTCGCTCTAAAATCTCCACCCTTGATAGTGTCGTAAAAAAGTCTCCAGGTACTATCTCCATCATTTTGATAATTTTTACTAGCATTGACTCCGCCTTGAGCAGCAATAGAATGGGCTCTTCTGGGACTATCATTGTAACAAAAAGACTGGACATTGTATCCTGCCTCACCTAAGGTGGCACATAATGATGCACCTGCCAGACCAGTCCCAATGACTATTACATTGTATTTTTTCCTATTTTGGGGCGCTATAAGAGCAAGATCAAATTTATGCTTCTCCCAACGATTCTCTAGAGGCCCTGTTGGAACATTTGAATTAAACTTTTGCATACAAAATACCTAATGGAATTGAGGCATAACCTGCCATGATAAGAAGAACAATCAAGAGAGCAATACCCTTATGTTGTTTGCTTGAAACGCCCAAAGTCTGAAGTACATTTGAAAGTCCATGATGTAAGTGTGTTGAAATGGCAATCATTCCAAGCCCATATATGGCCCACATTACTGGCCTTTGAAAAATATTGGTAATTTCCGAATATAAATCAACAGTATTAATAGACAACATTTGAACGGTGTGCGTAATGATAAAAATAAGAATAATAGACGCACCTGACCATGCCACTATTCGGGGGACAGCCTTTGGATAAGGTTTTTTATATCGATCACCACTACTTATATTATTTGAAAGTTGCCTCGTAACAGCAACAACTACATGGAAAGCTAGTGTCGCTATTAATAAAGTGGCAAAACAGGATAAAAAATTGAGCCATTAAACCAGACATAAAATGCAGTAAAGGCCTCTTCACCAGAGTGAAAGGTTAGAGCTCCCAATAGATAGAATATTAGGAAAAAAAACCAAAATAATCCAGCCATTGCCATCATTTTTTTGAGACTGACTGTTCGGTTATTAGTATAGTTCATCGAATTCTTGACGTGGTTGAAGGTTCTCTTTTTTTATTGTTCTTAGACAACTGTTGTATCGCAAAATTGGGTCGGCACAATGATCAGGAGCCATTTTTTCTGCGATCTCAAATTCTGCAATTGCTTCAATAAATCCATCATATGCAAAAGATCGAGACATGGAGTGCTTTAGTAAGCTTCTTGCTTGCCTCTCTAGGAAGATTCCAGAGTAATAATGACGTAAAAATTCTGAATTAAGTTTTTTGATACTATCTGTAATTTTATTACGGTGGACCTTAGATTCACTCTGAGATAGCTGATCGGTTAATGCAAGAATATATATGACTAAAGCATCTTGATTGTTATTATCAACAGCAAAAATATCTAGGCAAATGCTAATTGCCATTTCGGGCTGTAGCAAAGATCGATATTGTCTCGCACGCTCTAGAACGTCTTCAATTGAAGAGTTTTCAATTTTATGATAGACCTTATTGTTCACCGAATAACAATTTAACCTTTAGTAAGCTACATATTATATTTTATAAGCCGGTGAATTTTAGTCTTTAATTGTGTTTTTTATATGAAGAATTCATTTTGTTCAATGAAAAATTCATATGTTGAAACAGCGCTCCAGTTAAATTAAATATCAAGATAGCATTCTAAAGAATCATCTAAAGCATCGAGCCATGGCGTATGGTGAGGTGGAGACTCGGTTCCAGTCATGAGTGAGGCATGTGACTTATCTCTAAAAGTCATAATTCCATCCTTCTTATTATGTTTCCAGTCCATAAAAGTTCTGTTAACTCCCTCAATATCAAAATTAGGATAATCCGTCTCATCAATCAGCATCTGAGTATAAGCCCCTTGAAAGTCAATCGCGTATGCAACATCGTCTTGTGCTGTTTCTTTTTCATGCCATTCAAGTGTATGTGCTTGCATTTCACTAAAAGATGGAAGACTGATCTTCTTTAGAATGATATCTCTTGCGTACCAAGCTTGCGCATCAAACATATTAAATGTGTACCATTGATCTTGCATTCCTAGATACATAAGTCTTGGGTTCTTCTCCCAGACGACGCCCTTATATAAGTCAAGAGGATAAAGGATATTATTAGTTTTTAATCTTAAACTATCTGGTAAGAAGGGGAAGTGATGAATATAACCTGTGCACAGAATGATCGAATCTACTTCTTTTGAAGTCCCATCGGCAAAGAAAGCNGTATTGCCATCCACCTTAACTAGCGCTGGCTTTTCTTCCCAATTTTCAGGCCAGCCAAAACCCATTGGCGCCGTTCTGTAGCTACTAGTGATTGATTTAGCGCCATACTTATAGCACTGTGAACCAATATCTTCAGCAGAATAACTACTGCCTATGACCAAAATATCTTGGTCTTTAAATTCCATAGCGTCTCTGAAATCGTGGGCATGTAATATCCTGCCATTAAAATGGCTAAAGCCATCATAATTTGGAACATTGGGGGTTGAAAAGTGTCCACTCGCGACAATGACATAATCAAATTTTTCAGAGTAAGTTTCATCGTCAACAAGATTACTACTGTGACTGTAAATAGTTCACTTTCTTCATCGTATTCAACATTTCGAACTGCAGTATTAAATCGAATCATATTCCTAACCTTAGCTTTTTCTACTCTACCTTGAATATAGTCAAACAAAACTTCCCTTGGAGGGAATGAGGCAATTGGGTGGCCAAAATGTTCCTCAAAATAATAGTCAGCAAATTCAAGGCATTCTTTTGGCCCATTAGACCACAGGTAACGATACATACTGCTGTGCGCAATCTCACCATGCTGATCAAGCCCAGTTCTCCAGCTATAATTCCATAGCCCTCCCCAATTGTCTTGTTTTTCAAAACAGACTATTTCTGGCAACTCTTCTCCTTTTTCTTCAGCAGACTTAAAAGCCCTTAACTGTGCCAGTCCACTTGGGCCTGCGCCTATGATTCCAACTCTTTGTTTCATCCTCTCTCCTTCAAAATATAGACTTTTTTTATTCCCATTAGTATTGTAGGGATATTTTTGATTTTATATAATCATTTACTCTTGGAATATATTAATTTATCTAAATTATGAGTTTAAAAAAAATATTAAAGATAAGAGCCATTTTCTAAAAAATTATTTGTGGCAATAAATGGTAAATAATGGTATAAAATGGATTTATGTTTCGTGGAATTCACCTTTTATCAATGGATGCAAAAGGTAGGATTAAAATTCCTACTCGTCATTTAGGGCAAGTCACTAAAATTTGTTCTGGACAGATGGTCATGAGCATTCATCCTGATGATCCTTGTCTCGTTCTCTATCCTTTAAAAGATTGGCAGCAACTAGAACTCAAAATTGGAGAACTTCCATCTCTTAATATTCATACCAAAAAATTATCAAGAAAACTTATTGGGCATGCCATTGATTGTGAATTAGACAAAATTGGTAGGATTCTTATTCCTAGCTCTCATAAGAATTACGCTAATTTAAATAATAAAGTTATACTGAGTGGACAAGGTAAAAGTTTTGAAATCTGGGATGAAAGGGCATGGAAAGATCAAATTGAAAAAATTGAAAGACTAAGCAATCAAACTGAAGTACCTCAGGAAATTTCAAAACTTTCTCTTTAGTTAAATGTCATTAAGTAAGAATAATGCGTCCACTAAAGAATCTAACTATCATGACTCTGTTCTCTTTAATGAGGTTTTAAAAGGTCTAAACATAAAATCAGGTGGCATCTATGTTGATGCCACTTTGGGCCGATGTGGTCATACTCAAGGAATACTAAATCATCTAGATAGCTTGGGAAGGGTTATAGGATTTGATCAAGATATTGATGCAATTAAATATGCAGAGATTAATTTCTCTGACCCACGGCTAGAGCTGATTCATAGTAATTTTTCAAACTTAAATGATGAGCTTAATAAAATTAATTTGATTGGTAAAGTTGATGGAGTCTTAATGGATTTAGGAATCTCCTCTCCTCAAATAGACAATGCCGATAGGGGATTTAGCTTTAATAAAGATGGTTTACTTGATATGAGGATGGATCAATCTCAAAGACTCACTGCTACAGAATGGCTTAAAGAGACAAGTGAAAAAGAAATTGCAGATACGCTCTATCAATATGGAGAAGAAAAAAGAAGTCGTATTATTGCTTCAACTATAAAGGAATATCAAAAAAATAGTGAAATCAAGACAACTCTTGAGTTAGCAAATCTCATTTCGACCGTCGTCAAACCAGGCAAAAATAAGCACCCTGCAACGCGCTCTTTTCAGGCCATAAGGATAGCCATTAATGATGAGCTAATAACGCTCTCTGAAGCATTAAATCAAACGATTGATGCTTGATAAAGGGGGTAGGCTCGCTGTTATCTCGTTTCACTCAATTGAGGATAGAATTGTTAAACAATTTATCCAAAAACACTCTCGGCCTAAGCAGATTCCAAAAGGCTTACCTATCATGATGAATGATACTCAACCTTGCCTCCTTAAGGATCTAGGGAAAGTGAAGCCTTCAAATGAAGAGATAAAAATAAACAGAAGATCAAGAAGTGCAATTTTAAGGATAGCTGAGAAGTGTTAGCGATTTTTCAAAAAAGGATTGTAATTAATTTTAGTTTAGTAATTTCAATAATACTTTTATCAATATTAAGCATCCATTGGCATCATGAAATGTATTTACTGCATAAAACAGAGAAAACACTCAAAAATGAGAATGAAAAAATTAATGCCTTGAATAGGCAGTTAATGATGGAATATTCTGAAATTCAAAGTGGAGTATCTGTCTATCAAAAATCACAAGATGAATTATTAATGATTGCTCCTCTTGAGTCTGAAATGGAAGAGGTGACCATATGAAAATAGCTCGCGTTCAAGGTTATAGAAATAGGCAGTCACTTGTCAAAATTTGCTTTATTGCAATTGTCATCATTTTTATCTATCGCGCCTTTAGTGTAACCGATATTAAAGCAAACGATATTCCTCTTAAAGCCAAAGCCTCTAAAAATTCAGAGTTTTCACTTGTAGAAAAATCAATTAGAGGAAACATCTTAGATAGAAATAATAATCTGCTTGCAATCAATCTGATACATAAAAAAATTAATCTAGATCCTATGATTATTCAAGAAGAATATATTGATCTCTTGGCAGATGCATTAGAGATGCCCAGAATGGATTTCAGGGAGCAAATTATTGAAAAAAAAATAAATAAAAGAAAATACTTTATTGTTAAAGAAAAACTCAAGGTAAATGATCCTATTTTAAAAAATATTGCTGAACTTCAAAAGAAAAGGTCTAAGGTGTGTTTTAAGACATCTAAAAATCCTACAGTCACTCTTATCGATAAGGCTAAAAAGATTATTGGGATGAAGCCATCTGCCAAAGAAATGATTGAGGTAAACAAATGTGCTAGACAACGAATCGCTGGCGTAGCCATTGAATCAGGCGGCTTTCGTTATTATCCAAAAAAAGACTCTATCGCGCCTTTGATTGGAAAAACTAATTCAGAAAATATTGGGGTATTTGGAATTGAGTCTGAATATGATCAATATTTAGCTGGAATCAATGGAGTAAAAAGGCTAGCAGACAATAAAGATAATTCAAATATCTATTATGATGCTGAAATGATTAAAAAATTTAAGCAAGGAGAAGACTTAAAACTGACGATTGATTCAGACATTCAGTTTCATGTTTTCAATGCAATAAAAGAACAGGCAGAATTCCATGAGGCAGATTCGGCTGCAGCAATCGTTCTGTCTCCAAATGGTGAAATATTAGCACTAGCCAATTACCCATCAACAAATCCAAATAATCATCAAAGCTATAGTGCAGATGATTATAGAAATCGTGTTTTTTCTGATAAAACCGAGCCAGGATCGACAATGAAACCTTTCACGATGCTTCTTGCCTTAGACAAAGGAGTCATAACTGCCACTGATGATGAGTTAATAGATGTTAAAAATCGTGTTGGAAATATACTTCCTGATAAAAAGTACTTTGAAATGACAATTCAACAAATACTTGAAAAATCACATAATTTAGGTACGGTAATGGTAGCTGAAAATATTGAAAATGAAGAGTTCTATGACACATGGGAAAAACTGGGTTTTGGAAGATCCCTGGGGGTGATGCCTGGGACAGAAAACTCAGGAGTCTTGAGACATTTTAGTAATTGGGGCTTGGCTGATAAAAGATCCCTCTCTTTTGGCCATGGACCTATGAATACCAATCTTGCTCAGCTTGCAAGAGCCTATCTAGTCTTTGCAAATGATGGGGCTCTCCCTTCACTTAAGCTTCTAAAAGATGAAAATAAAAATGAAAGCATTACACAAGTATTTACTCCAGAGTCAACACAAAGAATCTCTCAGATTTTAGATTCTGTAGCTTCAGATAATGGCTCTGGTTACCGTGCAGTTATTGATGGATATTCAGTAGCTGGCAAAACTGGAACTGCTGAAATGGTTATAGATGGTCAATACAATAAAGACGGCGCCAAGAGAACTTATTTTGTTGGTTACTCTCCTGCGGATAAACCTAAATACATTATGGCTGTCAGGCTTGATTATCCAAAAAAATGCTTTGTATCATGGGATCCAACCATGAGAAACCGATGTGAAGGATCCAATTCTGCTTCCATGGCTTTTAAAAAAGCCATGGAAAGAATACTCATTAATGATCCTGAAGTAATTTCTTTACTCGAGGGTTAAGATTTTTTTTGGCGGGTTGCGCTCACCTTGCTTTTCATAATATCTTGCATCACAGCTTTTTCTTCATCATGAGTTTTAGCGGAGAGAATTGAGGCCTTTGTAGATTTTCTTTCATAGAATTTTTCAGCTGCAGTGAGGGTGTACCCAAACTCCTCTTTAGCTTCATACTCACTCAAAAAGGGCTCCATTACGCTTAGTTCCTTAAGTCGGTTATAAACTCTTTCTTTAGATTTATAAGGTAATAATAATGCCTCCTTTGAAAGGTCAGACTCAACTTGAGCATGCCTTATTAGTTCAACCAAAACATCAGATTTTGGTAACTTCCTAGCCCTCTCTTCGATAACACTCGATGTCTCTGGATCATTAACAAGTGATGGATAATTAATGACGCAGGATATCATTCTAGACATAAGACTTTTTATACTTGAAGGGGAGGTTCTTTTGGGCTTTGTTTGAAACGATTGATTGACTATCTCTGCTTGCTCAAGCTCATTGGCATAATAGTGCTGGGTATTATTTGCAATGTTTTGCTCAATTGCTTTTTCTACTTGAGTTATATTTTGTCCAATGGTTTGAGCAATACCCTCTATTAATTGTTGTTGATAGATTGGATAGCTTACTAGATTCACTAATGCTGCTGATTTTTCTAAAAATAATGTCTTGCCTTCAATCGTATTAAAAGGGACTTCAGCCTTTATATGTTCAAATAGAAAGTTAGAAAGTGTTTGCGCTTCATCTACCCTTTTATTGAATGCTTTAGCNGATTCACTATTAATNAATGTGTCAGGNTCTTCCCCTTCAGGNAATAGTAAAAATTTAATAACTAAGCCNGCAGTGATAGCAGGTAATGACGTTTGTAATGCTTTCCAAGCTGCATCTCTTCCTGCCTTATCACCATCAAAGCAAAAAACAATGGTCTCAGCTGTCCGGGATAAAACCTGTAAATGTGACGAGGTAGTGGCCGTTCCTAATGTAGCAACAACATTNGTGATTCCTTGTTGATGGAGTGCGATGACATCCATATAGCCCTCTACAACTATGATTGCATCTATTTTCCTGGAATATTTTCTACAATGGTAAAGTCCATATAATTCTTTTGATTTAGAGAACAAAGGGGTTTCGGGAGANTTCAAATACTTGGGGTTATCTTTGCTCGATAAGACTCTGCCTCCAAAGCCAATAACTGATCCCTTTGTATTGTGAATAGGNAACATAAGTCGATCTCGAAAACGATCATAATAGTCGTCTTTTTTATCTTTTTTGGGACAATCATTCCCATTGTCAATAGGTCTTGTGTGGATTCTTCACTATCTTTATATGCATCAAAAAGATTAGTCCAGCCTGGCGGCGCAAAGCCTAGNTCAAATCGTTTCGCAATCGATCCACTTACTCCACGATTTTTAGCATAATCNACTACTTTCTTTTTAGCANCTGAAGTTTTGAGTTGTTCCTGATAAAAGCTGCTCAACTCTTCCATTANTTTGTTATATCTCTTAAAGCGCATATCCACAGGCTTAGCAGTTTGATCATAGACAACTGAAATTCCAGACTCGCCTGCCACAGTCTCTATTGCCTCCACAAAAGCTAAATGATCATATTTCATAATAAAATCAATGATGCCGCCGCTTTCACCACAGCCAAAACAATGGTATATCTGCTTAGTTGGGACTACAGTGAAGGAAGGTGTTTTTTCTTCATGAAAAGGACAGCATGCCTTATAATCTTTACCAGCCTTTTTTAAAGCGACACGCTTATTGATTAAACCAACAATATCTACTCTATTGGGTAAATCATTGATAAAATCTCTGTCAACAAATGGCATAATTTACAGCTTATTTTTTAGTTTCATTTAATTTTATTTTAATGTTAAACGTCGAATTTATTCACCCTAAATTTTTACTTACTTGGATTCTAATACTCTTTATGCGTATTGGCGTCTTTATTCCATTCAAAGCTCAAGTGGTTNCTGGAAAAGCCATTGGAAGAATGATGCATCCATTTATGCATAAGTTGAGATCAACAGCTTACTCAAACATTTCACATTGTTTTCCTGAAAAAAAACAACCTCAAGTTGAGAGACTAGTCAAGAGACACTTTGAGGCAATTGGAGTCAGTTTTTTTGAGACTGCGAATGCTTATTATGGAACTGATAATAAAATTAAAAAATTGTTAACCATAAAGAATGAACATTTTTTTAAAGATGCCCTGAAAGAAGAAGGAGGGATTATTCTTCTTTGTTCACATTTTATGCCGCTCATGTTAGGGAGTCGTGCGCTATTAATTAAGCACACCATTGCAAATATTTACCGACCTCAAAATAACACACTATTTGATAGTGCTATGGTCAAAGGATATAAAAAAAATGGCGCTGTTATGATTAAAAGTACTGACACTAGATCCATTATTAAAGCGATTAATAATAGCCTTCCGATATGGTATGCTCCTGATCAAGATTTGGGTAAAAATAATAGTGTTTTTGCTCCATTTTTTGGTATTCAAACTGCCACTGCATCAGCAACTGCAAGGCTTGCCAAAAACAACAACACTAGAGTCATTCCATATAGTTTTATTAGAACCAGTAATGGATATCTAATGTCCTTTGAAAAACCAATTTCCAACTATCCATCAAATGATCCTATTCATGATGCAACGGTTATTAATCAAATTTT
>JGI20155J14468_10003855_pt1 | contig 10297 bp, 7 predicted proteins | sample COG_05_FD_14468 | JGI IMG/M metagenome (IMG submission 14468)
TTTGTACTGCATCCATTGCCAGCGCGCGAATGGCATCTGCATACTTTATATTTTTTGACATCGTTTTAATTACTTTATGAGCATCGATTAAAGGAGATCCGTCCAGCACTTAGCCGCAGTTCTTGGTTGCTATCTAACGAGGGCGTTATTTTATCGTAACGGCCGCATAGCGTCTTGTGGGATGGAAAATGCGATTAAAATCAGGCTTAATTTTAATCTTCATTTTTACGAGAAGTCTTAATGCCTAACTGCTTCAGCTTTCGGTAAAGATGAGTTCGTTCTATGCCAGCCTGGTTGGCAACCCGAGACATATTCCCCCCCTCCTTGGCTAAGTGGTATTCCAAATATTGTTTATCAAACATTTCGCGAGCAGACCGATAATCTTTATCGAAATCCCAAGACGAAGCCTCAAGATTTATCTCCCGAGCAGCNTTTTCTAGGACTGGCGTTAAATCACTAACGCCTATCTCCTCCCCCACCGAAAACTGGGCNCTTGATAGAACGGCGGCGCTCAGTTGGCTTAAGTTGGCCGGCCAATCGTAGGATCGCAGCGTATTGAGCGCCGCCACGGAAAAAGATTTCGCTGGATATTTNTCAAAAAGAACGGATTTAGAAATTTCNATAACATCATCTATCCTGTCCTTCAATGGTGGTACATTTACGATTGTTTCAGACATTAATTCATAAAGCCTAATCTCGAATTGATCCTTCGAAACTAATCCGCCTAGACGAGTTGTTGAAGACGCTACTACGCGGACACCGGCCTCTTTAAGATTTTCCCATCTTGCAAGTAGATCTAATTGCTGCGGTTTTTCGAGGGTCCCGATGTCGCGAAAAAATATTACGCCATCTCTGCTCATCTCAACTAACTGTTCGCCCTTGGTTTCGTATTCCTGCGGTCCGGAAATGACGACCCACGGCTTGTTTACTTTTTTAAGTAAACTGGCGCACTGATCTGCCCCAGAACCAGGTGCCTCTAAAAAAAGCACTGGTGCAGCGGTTTTTGTAAGAGCTTCACATTTTCGTTTTAAATTAAGAGCTGCTTCAGTTTTGCCCAAAGTAACGTAAACGGGCTCACGAGTGCTATCTCTCGATTGATCCCTAAGAGCTGCAGATACCGTCGATAGGAGCTTCTGCAACGCTACTGGCTTTTCTAAGAATGAATAGGCCCCTATGCGTGTCGCTTCTACGGCTGTGTCAATTGTTCCGTGTCCCGACATCATAACCACCGGCATTGTCATGAGGCCAGAAGACGCCCACTCTTTCAATAAACTAACGCCGTCAATGTCAGGCATCCAAATATCTAATAAGACAAGCTCTGGTCTGTCTTTCATAAACATCTCTCTAGCCTGTGCTGCGTTTTCCGACACAGCCACCTGGTGACCCTCTTCTCTGAGGATCTCAGACAGTAATTCACGTATGCCTATTTCATCATCTACTACGAGAATTTTGCTCATTATTAAATCGTCTCGTTCAAAGTTTTAGCGTTGTCAATTGTATGCGACAAAGGCAACGTAATTTCAATAACAGCCCCAACTTCGCCATTCCGTATCGAAACGGCTCCATCGTGCTCTTCAATAATTTTTCTGACTATCGCCAAACCCAGACCTGTTCCTTTAGCTTTTGTCGTGTAATAAGGGTCAAAAGCTCGACTCATTACCTCATCGGAAAGTCCTGGGCCATTGTCCTGGATCCTAATCTGCGTGGCATCTGGTGTCGCGACGGTCTCAATCAAAATTTCCGGATTAGTATGTCCCATCAATGCTTGCTCAGAATTCTGAATCAAATTGTGCAGTACCTGACGAAGCTTGCCTGTATCGCCCCAAAGAAAAATATTTTTATTCTCCAGTTTTGTTTCAATTGCTACAGAGGTTGCTCTATATAACTCGATCACGTCCAAGACTAATTCGTTAACATCGACCAATTCAGATTTACGGTCTGGATTCCTAGAATATTCATTGAAAGCATTAACCATCCCTTTCAGGGCAGCGACCTGGTCGACTATTGTTTTTATAGAGCGGCTCAACATCGCGGCATCATCATGATCCAATTTAGGCCCTAATCGATGCGTTAATCGCTCGGCCGACAACTGTATCGGCGTTAATGGATTTTTTATTTCGTGGGCGAGACGCTGAGCAACCTCCCCCCAAAGGGCAGATCTTTGAGCTTGAAGCAAATTGGTAACGTCATCAAAGACCACGATAAACCCAGGCAGCTCACCACCACCAAGAGTCGATATACGAACCAAAAGTACCTTTTTAGACTCGTTTACAACTATTTCTACCTGACGCTCCGATTGTATTTCCTGTGATTCCGATAATCCATCCTTAATAAGACGTCTCATTGAATCTAACCCCGTAGTACTGGAGTCGCCTGAAGGCAATGCGTTTTCTAATGTTTGACCGAGTATTTCTTCTGCACTTGGATTATAAGCTCGCAAATTGAGCCGCTCATCGAACGTTAATACGCCCGCGGATAGCGTTTCAAGGATACTAGACAAATACGCATTCGCCTGCGTGAGTGCTTTTTCGTGCTTCTCAGCGGCATCTTTTGCCTCCGAAAGCTGACCAGTCATTACGCTGAAAGACTCGGTTAAAAAGCCCAGCTCATCACCCCTGTTAATCGGAGTTCTCTGACTAAAATCTCCTTTTGCCACCGCTCGAGTACCAGCAGCCAAAAACCCCAAAGGCGCAGAAAGTCGATTACTGAACATAACTGCCAAGAGCACCACCGAAAACAAAGCCAACCCCAACGATAAGGTGAGCGCTAATGTGTAGAGTCGTTGAAGCCCATATCTCGAAAGTGAAAGCTCTTGATAATCTCGATATGCCTCCTGAACCATCGCTGCGTCACGCGCCAACCTTTGCGGTACTAACTGTGTTACTTGCAGAATTTGCATTTCTGTTTCGAGGTGATTGATCGGGACAATTACCCTCAAAAGTAGCCCAAAATCCTCATCCTCTTCTATTCCCGCGTAACTTTCTTGAAGTTGCGCCTGACGTAACATGCTTTGAGTTGGGGCAAGCGGTATAAAAGAATCAGTCCCTGAATTGGAAGATGCCACAACCTCCCCTTTTGTCGTAAATAAAGTGGCTTCGCTTATTGCAGCCTGATCTCTTAGACTATCGATTGAGGCAACTTGAGTGGCCGTACTTTGGTAAGAAAGACTCACCGCCATAGAGTCCGCTTTACTCTGAAGTTCTCCTAAACCGTTTTCAAGGTTTGCGCGACCCAGATTTAATCCCCCTTCAAGTGCGCTATCGACACGAATGTCAAACCAAGACTCAATGGACCCAGCCAAAAACTGGACTGATATTCCGTACATGACAACACCAGGCACGAGCGAAACCAGGACAAAAACAAGTATTAAACGGACGGTCAGTTTAGAACCGAAAACCCCAGCCCTATAGCGCCTGACCGTCACCAAAAGTTGTGCGCCCACCAAAATCATAAGCACAACAATTAACGCAACGCCGACGCCCAACAATACCGGAAGCTCATTAAACACGTCGCTAGTTGTTGTAATCTGCGTCGACAATAAATAAAGTAGGTAAATACCAAAACTCAACGACACCGTAACAATAGCGGTAAGAATGGTTTTTTTAATGTTCTGATTTAGATTCAGCTTCATCGCTCCATAACCCAGCGGTACCATGGAGACGACACCTCCCACTTATCCGACTCTAGGGCCTCTAACTGAAGCGCGCTAGGCAATCCTCCAGCCTCTAATCTCAGACGTACTTGAGCCTCGTACTCCACCTCTGGTTTAAGCTGCTCAGCATTGAATACGACTAAGTCGGTTATAACTCCTGCGGCAATTAATGCCTGTTCAAGAGTGTCAAAGCTGGCATCACGCCCCCTGAGTTTATCTTTTATTTGATACTGCCGAGTTAACGCACTAAAAGACAATCTGTAGGGCAAAGATGTTTCAACTACAGTTTGATCCCAAATATTCCATCTTTGTTGAATAACATTGAAATCAAGGACAAATGGTAGTGACACCCCTTTGTGAAGCGCCTCTTGGATTATCGGGCTTAGGTCAATATGAAATGTTGCGTTAAGCGAAAAAGTCGCCTCATTTTGCTCTAACTTTACAGACTGAACGATGATTCCGTCAGCATTTGCATATTTCACAAGAGAGCATAGGAGTATTAATTGCAGCGAAATGGCAATTAATTTATTTTTTTTCAAGAAGCGCGTGAAAAAATCCATCGTGACTATCGTTAGGTAAGATCAAGTGACCATTATGTATCGCGTATCTGGAATCAACTTTTGCGTCTGCCTGCTCTTTTAAAAACCATCTCACTTGTTTTTCGTTTTCCTCAGGAAATATAGAGCATGTTGTGTATAACAATTTACCACCCTTCACAAGAACCTTCCAGGCCGCGTTCAATAAAGAACGCTGTTGCTTCACAAAACTATCTATATCTTTTTCCCGTCTTATCCATTTAACGTCCGGATGTCGTCGAACAACGCCAGACGCGCTACACGGTACATCGAGCAAAATGCGATCGTAATACTCTCCATCCCACCAATTTTCTATCTTGTTTATATCTGCCATAAGCGTTCTAGCCGACAACCCTAGGCGAGTTAGATTCTCTTCTACCCTTGCAAGCCTTACAGGGTCTTTATCAGCTGCCGTTACGCACACATCCTCTAATTCAAGTATGTGACACGTTTTCCCACCTGGCGCAGCGCAAGCATCAAGGACGCGTTGTCCTGGTCGCAAATCCAAACGCGTTGCGGTCGTTTGGGCGCCAACATCCTGAATAGAAACTAGCCCATCAAAAAAACCAGGAATTTGGTACACAGAAACTGGTTGGGTCAATATTACTGAAGCATCAGCTTCAATATTCTCAAATCTTTTCCAGGACACTTGTTGATTCGTTAGTAACTTCAGATACTGATCCAACGATGTCGCTCGCGTGTTAACGCGTAATGCCAAATTCGGATGTTTCAGGCTAGCCGAAAAAATTTCATCTACTTGGCTAGGGTAATTTTGACGCAACTTTTTTATCCACCAAGACTGATGCTGCAGGGTTGCCACATCATGTGCACACGCACTTTNTTTAATTTCCGATCGGTTTCTTAAATAATTACGGAGCACTGCATTTACTAGACCCGCCAATTTACTAAATCCCATTTGTTTAGCTGAGGATACTGCCGCATCAACTACAGCATGATTAGCGGAACGACTATATTCGATTAGATAAATACCAACTAGCAACAAATTTACTAGCCCATTTGGTCGCTTAGAGACCAGGCTATCTAAGGAAAACTCGAGGTACCCTAAATAACGCAAGGCACCATAAACCGTGTTCTTGACTACCGCTTGATCACCACTAGAGGCTAACCTTTCTAATTCTTGAGGAAAAACTGTCTTAAGGCTTTGGCCCAATTTAACCTTAGATAAACATGCCTGAGACACAAGCTGTATATCTATCATCGTTTGACGCTATTTAAATTCATAACCTAATTCCAAATTAGACGCGCGTACATACTCTGATGCCGAGACCTTCCGCCCTCCAGCCTTCTGAATAAACATAATCTTTAAAGTCCCGCTGCCACAACTAACCAAAAACCCTTCTTGGGTCAGCTCAATCACTGTGCCAGGTGAATCTTGTTGATTATCAAAATTTACGACCCTGGTTTCCCATATTTTGATGCGAGTATCTCCAAAAAAAGTGTAAGCGCCAGGAACAGGATTCATTGCACGTACCAAACGGTTGATGTCGGACGCGTTCGCCGACCAGTCAATTCGCGCATCATTGGTACTTATTTTATGAGCATACGTTGCATGAACGTCTTCTTGTGCGATCGGCAGGTTCTCATCACTCAAAATAGTTAACGACTGAATCAACGCCTCGGCACCAAGGTGAGCCAACTTGTTATGTAGCGTACCTGACGTATCTACGTTATCGATCGGTAGTCGTCGTTCTAGGAAAACCGGCCCGGTGTCAAGCCCTTCCGCCATCCGCATGATGCAGACACCCGTCTCTGTATCGCCCGCCATGATTGCGCGCTGAATTGGCGCGGCGCCTCGCCATCGGGGTAGTAGAGAAGCATGGACATTAATACATCCAAAACGAAAAGCATCCAGAATTGATTTTGGTACGATTTGCCCAAATGCCACCACTATCATTAAATCAGCATTCACACTCTTTAGCTTTTCAAGCACCTCAGGCGACTTTAAACTGGACGGCTGGTAAGTTTCGATGCCCAGATCGGTTGCCATTTCTTTTACCTCACTCACTGATACTGACATACCCCGGCCCGCTCGTCGGTCTGGTTGTGTTATTACCAATGGTACGCGGTAGCCCGCATCTACAAGCGATTGCAAACTAACTGCAGAAAACTCTGGTGTGCCGGCGAAAATAACGTTCATGAAGGCCCTTGTTGATCGAGGCCTTTTTGATTTTTCTTTAATTTTTTAATAATGCGATCTTGTTTTAGGCGCGACAAGTATTCGACAAAAACCTTCCCGTCTAGATGATCAATTTCATGTTGTATACAAACAGAAAGCAACCCAGTGGCTTCTAATTTGAACTCATCACCCTCGGCACTTAACGCCTGAACCATAATTTGCTCCGATCGTTCGACTCGATCATAAACGCCTGGGACGCTCAAGCAGCCTTCTTCAAAAACTACAGTCCCCTCCCTCGATTGAATTTCAGGGTTAATTAGAACCAATAAATCATCTCGTGCTTCGGAAATGTCAATTACAATGACTCGCTTCGGAACATTCACCTGTGTTGCGGCGAGGCCAATACCAGAGGCCGAATACATTGTTTCCGCCATGTCCTTAACCAGTTGGTGAGTAACGGCATCCAGCTCTTTAATGGGTTTTGCAGAAATATGTAACCTGTCGTCTGGGTGCTGCAATATATTCAAAATACTCATATCTTCTTTTCGGTATTAGAGTGTTCGAAAGGTATACTCATGTTAATTTGATAAACTGTTAACGAAAGAAGTTGTTCTTGATATCTTATTGTAAAACTATTTTTTCTGAAAAATGATAACTATGCTTATTTTTTGTTCTAAATCTTGACTACATGTTTACGATAAGACATCCTTTCAACGTAGCTGAAAAAATCGCTTAAATCCGATAAGCGGGAACTTGTTAAGCGATCCAACAACCAAGGACTTATATGTTCGACATACTCTTTTATTTAGTCGAGAATTTTTTCCCGCATGGCACGTTACCAGACAACGAGACCATCACCCGAAAACTTTCGGATGCTGGATTCGAAGAGGAAGATATCTCTGAAGTTCTTGGGTGGTTGCGAGGATTTAACTCGTTAGAGGACCCAAACGCTTACAGAGGCAATTTAGAGAATAGCACTGGTTTTAGAGTGTTCTCGCCCGAAGAGATCAATGGGCTTTCGACCAAAGCACGAGGGTTTTTAACATTTTTAGTTGATTCGGAACTAATTTCCTCTACACAAAGGGAGGTCATAATCGAGCGGGTAATCGCTCTTTCTGACTCTCAAGTAGGGGTTGATGAAATCAAATTAATTGTCCTGTTAGCCTTGTGGCATCAGCAAGAGTCTATTGACGGCATGATGCTAGAACTTTTAGCCGCCAGAGACGAATCTAGTTTGCAATAAACACCTTTAGTTGGCGTAAACGTCCAAGTCTTGTATGATCCTGCCAAAACCTCTCCGGTAAATCATGGCTCAAAACCTTCTGATCGTCGAATCTCCGTCCAAAGCAAGTACGCTTAAGAAATATTTAGGCGACACCTTTGACATTCTCGCGTCTTATGGACACATCAGGGATCTGCGCGCAAAAGAAGGGGCGGTAGACACGGAAAATAGTTTTACGCTTGACTATGAACTAGTCGCTCGAAACAAAAAGCATGTTGACGCGATCACCAAAGCCGTAAAAAAAGCAGACACCATCTATCTCGCAACTGACCCTGATCGAGAGGGTGAAGCCATTGCCTGGCATTTAGCTGAAATCTTAGAGGACAAGAAGCTCCTTAAAAATAAAGCGCTTAAAAGAGTAGTTTTTTACGAAATAACCGAGACGGCAGTTCAAGAGGCTATTAACAAGCCTCGAGATATCTCAATGCCACTCGTTAATGCGCAACAAGCCAGAAGAGCACTAGACCATTTGGTGGGTTTCAATTTATCTCCCATATTATGGCGGAAAATTGCGAGGAATCTGTCAGCCGGGAGGGTACAAAGCCCTGCGTTGAGGCTAATTGTTGAGCGAGAACAAGCAATAGAACAGTTTGATAATGAGGAATATTGGTCAATCCATTTAAAAACCTCCAAAGGGAAACAGCCCTTTGAAGCAAAACTCGCAAGTTTCAATAAAGAAAAAATAGAACAGTTCACATTTCGATCTGAAAAAGAACACATAGACGCTGTTAACACGATTAAAGCAGCGTCAAACGGGGAGGTGGTGGTATCAAAAATCACTCGCAAGCCGAGATCTCGATCTCCCGCTGCACCCTTCACGACATCTACAATGCAACAGGAAGCGGTTCGTAAATTAGGATTAACGGCACGGTCCACCATGAGCGCTGCTCAGCAGCTGTATGAGGGAATCGAAATTGGTGGGTCCATTGAAGGGTTAATCACATACATGAGGACGGACTCAGTAGCCCTGTCTAAAGATGCAGTTACCGATGTAAGGGCATATGTAACTAAAAATTTTTCGGCAGATTATTTGCCGGCCAAACCGGTTGTTTATAAGACAAAGTCTAAAAATGCACAGGAAGCGCACGAAGCGATCCGCCCTACTTCTATCCATCGAACACCGGAATCTTTAAAGGCATTTCTTCGACCAGACCAAGCCGTCCTTTATGAGATGATATGGAAACGAACTGTCGCCTCGCAGATGTCTGCAGCCAAATTTGATACGACAAGCGTTGATCTAGAAACAAAGCCCGCGGGTACTATTTTCAGAGCAAACGGACAGATCTTAGTATTTCCTGGATTTATGTCGGTTTACCTTGAGGGGGCTGATGACTCAACCTCCGATAACGAATCAAAACTCCCAGACCTTTCAGAAAATGATTTATTGTCGATTGACGATATTTTTGGCGAACAACACTTCACTCAGCCACCGCCTCGTTACTCTGAAGCCAGCTTAGTCAAAACATTAGAGGAATATGGTATTGGCCGACCGTCTACTTATGCAAACATAATTTCCACGCTTGTTGAGCGCGGATACGCAAATCTAGATAAAAAACGATTCAATCCCACGGATGTGGGACGAATTGTGAACAACTTTTTAACCACTCATTTTGATTCCTACCTCGACTATAGCTTCACCGCTGATCTAGAGGCGGAATTAGATGAAATTTCAAACGGTACGCTCGATTGGACCAAAGTGATCGGTAAGTTTTGGCAATCCTTCTCTGGCCAGGTTGAGAACAAGACAAGCGCCAACCGAGGCGTCCCACTACCAGACTCAGCTGAGCCTGTGCGAACATGGAAAGACTTCTCTAGGCAAATTATATCGCCGGAATGGGCAGATAAAGAGAAGCCTGAAGCCTGTCCCAAGTGCTCTAGTCCTGTTCTGCTTCAAAATAGCTCTAGGGGCCTTTTTGTTGGGTGCAGCAGCTACCCGAAGTGCGACTTCACTGAACCATTTGGTTCGGGCCCAGTTCAAAAAGAGCCCTTACTACTCGGAAATGACCCGGAATCTTCAAAACCAATCTTTCTTTTAAGCGGTCCTTATGGGCCATATGTTCAGATTGGAGAGACGCCGCCTCAAGGATCAAAAGAAAAGAAACCCAAAAGAGGGGCTTGGCCTAAAGATACCCCGCTACCTTTTGAGTCCAATGAAGAAGCATTTGCGACAGCGCTCAAAGCTTTAAGCCTACCGCGTAGCGTCGGCATCCATCCTGACACCAACAAACCGATAGAAGCCAACATTGGTCGGTTTGGGCCTTACCTAAAACATGATGGCGGATTCAAATCAATACCGAAAACTGACAGCGTTTATGATGTTGAGCTCGATCGAGCCGTAGAATTATTGGCCCAGAAAAATGCTGCTAGTGGCCGCGCTTTAGGAGAACACCCTGAGGATAAAAAACCTATCTCGGTAAGAAGCGGTCGCTATGGGCCTTACGTAAAATGCGGCTCCACAAACGCTACAATTCCAAAAGACCTAGATCCAGAAACCATTAGTCTTGAAGACGCAATCGAATTAATCAATCAAAAAGTCGCGAAATCTCCACAAAAACCGGCGACTAAGAAACCAAAAGCCAAGAAACCAAAAGCCAAGAAACCAGCAGCCAAGAAACCAGCAGCCAAGAAACCAGCAGCCAAGAAACCAGCAG
>JGI20155J14468_10003863_pt1 | contig 10279 bp, 7 predicted proteins | sample COG_05_FD_14468 | JGI IMG/M metagenome (IMG submission 14468)
TAGCCCTAATAAACCCCATAGAGGAGCTATATCTATATGATACCTGTTTGATAGAGGCTATTTTGAACCTATAGTGTATTTTTTACTCTCAATATATAGCTAAGAAAATATTTCGCCTGATGTTTTTGTTTTTTTGTGTTTTATAAGTCTAGATTGTGTATTATTTAGGGTATAAAAAGGGTTAATATTGTGGTTATTACAAAGTATGACCTATTTCAAACCTTTGTTTATATTTTATTTTACGTTTGAAATAGACATAGTTTTGTATACCATAATTCAAACGTAAATTTAATCTATGTATATATCAAATGCCGAAAATAGAATCAAGATTGAACCCAATAACCAAATGGGTCAGGAGAAATATCATGTCAATGACATACAGGACAGAAAAAGTAACAGTTTTACGAGATTGGAAACTTGCCCTAATGAATATGTTTCTTCAATTATGTGTAATATCATGGGTCATATATTCATTATTTGACCAAAAAACATATATCGAAAGTGAAGTACCAACGGGTGTCGTAAGCTCATGGGGTTTAGGTGGCACGGAATACACTGATAAACAGGTAAGTATATACAATGGAGAACAATCTTTTTGTAATAACCTTAGTTCGTATGCGTTTAACTATTCTGCGGATTGGTATTACAAAGTACCAATTTGTGTATATTATGCGGGTGCAGAATTGATTTCAAAATTACCATCCGGTGACGTAATGTTTTTTACTACACATATTGCACAAACACTCAAGCAGAGATACACAGTACCAGATACGGGATGTTTAAAAGAACCCAATGGTATAGAAGAATGTGTCATGGAAATGGATCAGTGTATACACTCTATGTCAGCAAACTTCCTGGCCACGGGTATAGAGGATAGTATTTTTGCATTCAACCACTATTATGACTCTTCTGTCGAGTCGGGTCCCAAACCTGTAACATATATCCGAAAACCAGGTTCAGATGAAAATTTATATACATTCGAAGAAGGTAGTTCCATACGTTTAAAAATTTCAGAATGGTTAGATATAGCGGGTATTGATCTCGATAAACCATTAAACGAACAGGTATCTGAAGGTGCGGTGACACAGGTATCAGGGTTTAACGGGGCCGGACAGGATATTGATAATTACCCATACGTAAGAACAAGTGGTGTAAGATTGAATATTAAGATTAAATATCATAATTATCACCTACACACGGATAAAACAAATATAGGTAGAAAAGATATATATGCCATAGTTAATGTTGAACCAAAATTGGGATGGTTTTCGAAAGGTAATGAAATATACTATAAACAATTGCCAAATGTCACAATGTTTGATATAAACAATCCTGTTAATTTAACAACGGGGCAACCAAATGGTATATATACAGACTTTTATAGGTACGGTATTTTAATTGATATCCAACAAAGTGGTTTAGTAGGCGAAGTCAATTACGTATTTGTTCTACTCCAGTTGACTTCAGGTTTGGTTCTTTTGGGTGTCGCTTCTTCAGCTGTTGGTTTTGTCGCGAAGTTCTTAATGAAAGAAAAGTCACCAATATACAAAAGTATTATACAAGAAGAGTTTGACGTTGCTAAGGAAGCTGCGCAATATGCTGCACAAGCTTGTGTTGCATCAAGGGTATTCAAGGAAGCAGATGAAAGTGGTGAAGGTGATTTAGACTTTGAAGAACTCAGAAAACTTGTTAAGGATTGTTTCTCCAAAACATATTTGGGTAATTCTGATTCGGATAGTATAAAAAGTGATGATAGTAAAGATATATTTACCGAAAATGATATAACAGCAATGACATTCTATCTCATGAGAGCTGCCGATGAAAAACTAGACGAAAGAATATTAACAAAAAGTGAAAAAACCATGAAGGAATTGAAAGAATCTAAAATATCGTTACATCAATGGCAGGAATTGTGTGTAGCAGGTGTACTCGAACGAAATAAAATGCAAGCGATCATTAATTTAAACCCATTTGTACAAGATATTAGGACACGAGTTGAAGAAAAAAATAAAATACAAAATAGAATTAAAAAAATTTTTAATAAATAATAAATAAATTATACAATATCTATTTTTATACACGAAGTTTAGTTTTACGTATAAAAAGAGTTCATTTACCGTCTACCAATACGCGTAGGGTTAACACGCCCGAATGCAGACGAAATAGATTGTGTTTCTTCCCGAGAATCATGGTCCATAGAATCTGGTCGTGTATTTGTAGAAGTAGGACTAAATATACCACTCAAAGGGGGTGTCATAGGATCAAATAACATCGATTCTATCATACCACGTGGTTGAATAACAGCAGGTCTAGAGACACGTTCGAAACGAGTTACGTTCGCGCGTAAAAGTTCACGTTTTTGTTCAATTATTTCGTGTCTTAACGCCTCATTATCCTCAAGTAATCTATAATATTCGTTAGTTAAATCGAGTAAATAACTATCGCGTGCGAGATCTTCACCTGTTAAAAAAAGTTTTTTCAAATTATCACACATCTCTAAATATACACCTTCGGGTAAAGATTCTTTATGATCATCCAAAAGTGACATTGTTTTACGTATTGGATTAGTCGACATCGTTATACGTTATTATATATTAAAATACGTTATTTTTTAATTAGTTTATTTTTTAATACATTAAAAGCACCTGTATAAATTAAAAATTTTATAAATTTACCTACACGAATTAAACGCAATTTCATGGTTTGTTCGATATGTATATTACGAATATCCCTTAAATTGTTACATATATCAATGTATGCACCCTCGGGTATCTTATACTTGTGCTCATCGACTATATTTAGTACAGTTCTAAGACTTTTATCCATATATTACTATTAATACTATACATTATTATCTTCGTCAACCATATCCGCCCAATTATCGTTACCGATACCGGGCTCTTCGGGCTCTTCGGGCTCTTCGGGCTCTTCGGGCTCTTCGGGGTCTTCGGGATCGCCGGGGTCTTCGGGGTTACCGTTCTCTTCATTTTCGACCACGATACGTAAACGTTCCTCCAAACTCAAACCGTCAACGTCCAAACACTTATACTCGTGGTCAGGCATTTCGGGATCAAGAATATCGCCGTGTGAAATACACAGTTCACAAGGTTCCGTTGGTGTTTCGCCAGGTTCGTGATTGTGTAACGGAGGTTTCACTTTAACGGGTTTTGGTGTTTTTCTCCTCTTCTTAACAATAACAACCGGTTGAGTTGTCGGAGTTTCAGTTTCGTCTTTAGGCACGTCTCTGTCTTTTTGTACCGTAGGTACCGGTTTTGACGAGACTTCCATATTGGCGTGTTGTTTACACGTGTCGTGATCAGGAATGCAATATTTTTTACACTGGTCACCTTTTTTGGTCAAACATTTACACTGAACGCGTGGTTCCACATTTACAGGTTTAGAAACTTTTGGTTTTTTAACCCTATGCATATCCATTACCATATTTTCAGTAGCAATAGTTGATACTCTAATGATATCCAATTGGTCCTTGTATTCCTTTTCCATGGTTTCTATCTTACCGGTAAGATAAATGTGTTCATTAGATAAATCAATGACAAGTTTTTCAAGTTCCTTATTTTGTGTCATGACTTTATCAAACTTGTCAACAAGAGATTTTACAAGGTCGTTGGTGACAAGTTGAGATTTATTACTTTTATCAATGTGTGTATTGTTATCTCGCATAAGTTTAACGAGAACATTTTCAATTGAATCAGACATATTTGCTTATTTATATTTTTTATTTTAATTTTTAAACTATTCCAACTTAGGTTTTCTTTAACTTAAATTTTAATGTACGTCTTTTCCTTAAAAATATCCTTCATTAATATTCTTTTTGAGTCTACTTACATTTTTAGCCGCACGACCTTTCATAGTATTGTTAACCAATTTCTTGAGGTTCGCCTTTTTATTTTTTTATACTACAATAAACTTACCATATTCGTAACATTTACCATTGATGGGAATGCAATTCTGTTTTACAATGGTCCATACTGTACCAACAGGACCCGCTACAAAATGACCTTCATTACTATATCCAGCTGATCTATTCACACTTATCTGCCCGGAGGACACACCGTTTTTAAGTAATTCATATGTGGGCACTAACGCGTTAATATCTCTATTATGTGTAACAACCCAAGTATGCGTTGCAGTTGGATCGGTCGAACCTTCGTAAACGTGAAAATATCCATAAGCCGCTTTATCAGCGTTCTCCACCGCCGCCGCCGCCGCCGCTGTTGTCTTATCCACCGCCGCCGCCGCCGCCGCCGGATTCACAAATTTCCAATCCAGTGTGTTATAAATATCTTCCGTTTCTATCTCAGCCATTTGTTTTATAACACCGATATCATTCTCGACCACTATATAATAAGGTACAGATTCATTATCAATAGTTAAGTTAAATGATAAACGAAAATAACGTATACCATTAGGGTCATCAAGAGAACTCGAAACGAGTGTTATAATTTTCTTATTATCTTCTACATCAATAGATAATTTTTTATTACCATCATAACCTAAATAGGCCGAACCCTCTTGCTCGTAATTGAACTTAAAGTAAAATTGGTTACTATTATCAGTGCTTGCACGTATTAGTGTAAACGTACTCGTAGTACCCTTACCATCAATAGATTGATGAATATCAATACCTCCTGAAATAGCATTATATGTCTGATTGTCTATTTCAACGTCTCCCATTGTAAATGCACCTTGGATAGGTGTGAATACCCTTACGTCAGGTACTGTAAGTTCGAGAGTCGCGGCTAAATCTTCAGTTTTAACTTCAACCGATCGTGTAGCTGTACCTTCGGTTAAATCTATAGTTATATCGCTCTCATTTTCATCAGTGTATGTCGCAATTATCTTAATCGTATGTGTACCTACAAAACTATACGCGTCAGGATTTGTTATATCGGCCTGATTGTCATCTATAATGGTGGGTTCTAAACCTTGAAATTCGTGGGTTAAATTTTGTGCATATTTTGTAAAATAATTTACATTATCATCTATTACATTACCTGAATTAGAATTATCTACGTACCTATATATAGTTTTTGTAAAAGAAGCATCATTAGCAATAGTACCAAGAGTACCATCATTATTACGAGGAGTAACATAGTGTTCAATATCGAGTTTATATACGTTTTCAAAACCGGATTGATTCGACCATGTAATACCAATCTTAACGTTTTTTGATAACTCTATATCTGATATTCCAGGGTTATATTCGATTTGGTACGTTTCGGTTTTGCCTCCACCTATTTCATACGTTTCGGTCGTACCGGATTCGGATGAATTCGAGGAATCGGGAAGAAGTGTTCGTGTAACCGTAGGGTCCTCGATACTAGGTACATTTTCGCTTGTATTTTCGTCTTTTTTGTCCTTATCATCGTCATCGTCATCGCGTGTTATGAAATAAGTTAACACCGCTATTGCGATAATAAGTAAAAGGAAACCTAGTATAATAGGTGTCGTACTATTACGTCGAGAATATCTCGGTCCCAAATTACTAAGGAGACTATTCATTACTATTAGTATAACCATATTTTATTTTCAATACGTGTACACCCCCTGAAAGAAAAGCGTATACATGTTTGAATGTATTTTTAAAAATTACTACAATGTCAATAGCATCTTTTTTAGGATCGTATATGGGAACTCAAAAATGGTTCGATAAACATGAATGTGATAAATAATTATCATATAAGAATTGGTTCTCTGTAATAAATACCTTCGTTTATACGTTTAATATGTTTATCAGATGGTGATGTTTTCATTACTATGAATAGACCTTTTACTATTTCTATACATGAATCGTAAGATTCGTTTAAATCCTGATTAATAGTGCCATTCTAATTTTGGTTTAAATGTCATTGGATGTTTATTATTAAATATTATGATATTTTTAAAAAAAAATTAACTCGTTCCCGCTGATGACGGTGGTGGTGGTGAACTATTTTGTTTTATAGGTACATACGTCTTCAAAAGTTTGTCCCATAATTACATTTACCCATGGTTGTATGCTAGTAACAATCGGCCCACTAAGATACGAAGGTAAATCACTCAAAGAAGAAGTACCTGAGTAATATTTATCCAGATATGTATTAATAATGTGAGCTTCTTGGTTAGTTCGATTTGTCTCATCAAGAATAGTCGACGTACCTTTACCACAATCTGTACTTTGGTCACACTTATTAGTAGCTATATTCACAGAAGCGGGTGATATATATGGATTATTTAAAAAAGTTTGATTAGGAACGCATGCGTCAACGGCAACACTTTCATCCGCCGTATTCGTAGACGGATACGATCTACCACTTCCCCAAATGATTCGGACACCTCCTGCTCCACCGACCGAACCAGAGCGATTTGTATCATCTTCAGGACCCCCAGCACCACCGCCATATGTTCCACCAACACCAGCTTTTCCACCACTTGAACCACCTGAACCACCCGCACCGGGTTTATTTTTCGAACCACCAAAACCATCCGAACCCTGTCCTTCAAGTCCTACACCACCACCACCGTTATTTTGTTCGCCTCCAATGCTTTGTCCACCACCGCCGCCGCCGCCACCATTATTACCATAACTACCGGTGCCACTGTTTCCAACTCCACCTTTACCACCTGGGGCATTTTTCACACCATATCCACCAGCGCCGCCGCCACCACCACCACCGTTATTGATACGACCACGACCGCCATTTCCACCATAGCCACCACCCGACAATGTCACTCCACTACCGGCTATAGAAAACCCCCCTCCGTTTGCACCCACGGTTGTTCCATAAGCACCACCGCTACCACCATAACCTCTCAACATAATGGTTCCACCGTATGTTATTTTAGATTCACCCCCAGTTCCTGCTTTGTTGGTGATTAAATTTTTATTAGTACCAGCAGTGCCACCCGCACCTACCTGGACAGTCACGGTCGAACCCGAGGTGACCGGAAATGTTCCATATGCGAGACCTCCTCCACCACCACCAGCTCCAGAGTATTGACTGGCACCTGAACACCCCGTACTACCTCCTCCACCACCAACAACGACACAACTTAGAGATGTTACACCCGTGGGTACAGTGAAAGTTCCTGATCTAGTAAATACCTGTTGCCCCGGGGCCGCTGGTGCCTTAGCCTTATTTGCATTTATACTTGCATTTATTGTATCGTATTGGTTCTTATAATATTGTGGTGTAATTCCTAACGTTTTGTTTTTGTTTGGGTCGGTATTCTCAGCAATAATATCCGGATATTCTGTTTCGAGGTACGTCGGGTAATTTGTGTTCAGTTCACTTATCGTTGTTTCCTTAGGCCATTGTGTTTTAATAACATATCTGTTTACTTTCGTATCCGAAGGACATGCTTCACCTTGACCAACCGCATCTATGCGAGTGTGTCCCCAATATTGACAATCGTGTATATCATTGGGCCCACAATCAAACACGTTATATCCAGCTATCTTTCCGTCATCAGTTTCCATAAGATTGGTCCAATACGATTCGCAATCTTTAGAGTATCTAAACTCGAATATCGTACTAGATTTATTATTAATATCAGATAGTTTAGCGACTTTTAGTTTATCATCCCCAGATACGTACATGTAATATTTATCACCACCCGTAGTTTCATACGCGAATTTTCCATATTTTACCGTATCTGTATCAGTAACACCTTCAGGTTTTTCCAAATAAAATTTTTTTCTCGAAGTTTCATTCACCAAAACAATTTTATTAGTCGAATTCACACCGAAGTACTTATTCACCAAACCTGGAAAATACGGGTAAAAATAACCGATATCACCCGTTTCTTCAAATCCGAGTTCTAGTATAAAACAGGTTTTTCGTACCCACCATTTAGGATCGTTTATATCACACGCGTTCCTATTAATAGATTTGTATAGATCTTCTGTACTGTCCTTTGGGTACACGTAAATTTTAGTACCCTCCGTACCAAGTATTTCCTCGAGTGTATCTTTTTTTGGTCCACTTGTAAGTTCATACCAGGTTGGTACATTAGATTCTTTTGCTGAAATATCTGATACCGATGCACTAAAATCGTTTGTACCTAACGAAAACTCCCCCGAATAAACTTTTGTATCATCGCTTATACTGTTATAATACACACTGAGTGTATTAGTACCTAGAATTTCAGATCCAAACTTTTTATTTTCGATCGCTTTCAAATTCACGTCCATAAAGTTTTGAAGGTTCTGGGGTGAATCGTCTTCAGTTTCGTGTATTTTATTACCTGTTTCATCGTCGTATAAAACCATTATCCATTTATTTACAGTTCCAGAAACATTCGCATAATTTTTCCAATCAATACCGAGTGAACCTATAGTATACTTTTCCTCTGTAAAAAGTCGACACTTATACAAAAGTAAAATGATAAATAGAATGATAAGAACTGTAAGAAGTATCATTTTATATATCACGAGATTTTTTATACCGAATTAATTTTGTTTTTATTGTTCTTTAAATCCAATGTTCATGTTATCCCATAATGTTTCAGTGTTTATTTCAGTCTGAGTTTTAAAAACTGTAACACCACTACTGCCTTTAGTAGCATAACGATATCCAGACGTTTCGTCTCCTACTCTTATAATTCTATAAGTAGTTCCGTCATTGTCATCGGCTTTATTAGATTGTATGAGTGTAAACAACTGTTTATTGGTAGAAGTACCATCAGTTGATATATCCAATTGATTATCATCATCAATGTAAAAGTAATTTGTACCCTTTTTAAAGTATACGTACGCACTCCCCGATGTAGGCTCATTTTCCAACTCAACATCTTGACTAATTTCACTTGTTCCAATATTAAGTGTATACTTTATTTCATCATATTCAGATGAGGATGTTTGACCACTCGTACCTGGTGGAAACGTTTGCGATAAAGGGTTTATTATTCTTAGCGACATATCGAGGTCTTCGGTTTGTATGGAAACGCCATCACCACCTTTGTATAAATATTTTTCGGCTATATCGTTCGGGTACATTGGATCTTCTACGTATTCCGCTTTTACCGTAATATAGTTTCGACCGATCACGTTATACAAATCGTCTTTAACACACGAACTTAATTCTTCATCAGTCGTACTGTATGTCAAACACGTACTAGTTGTGTCTAGTTTTGTTTTTGTATCGTTATCGAACGTAATAACCAAATCGGATTCGTTAAAGTTTTTAAAATATTTCATATTTTCATCCGAACTCGCAATTGGTCTTTCAATAGAGTATGTATCTATGATATACCCAGTTCCGGAAAGTTCGTACGACAATTCACCGTCATTTAAGGGTCCGGACTTATTCATAGTTTCGTCGAATACGTACCTTTTAAACGTAATCTTTTTTACGTTTGTAAACCCGGACGTATTTTTCCAACTAAACGAAAATTTTACGTTTTTAGATAAGATCTTTTCAATATCTTCATTTTCGTAAGTGTATTTTTCAATCTCGTACCCGCTATACGAGTTATTTTGAATACCAAGTTCGTCGGTATCGTTTTTCGGGATTATTGTTTTGGTATACGCATCAGTTTCATTATAAGTTATAAAAGGCATTGTTATATTCTTTTTAGAACTCGTATCGGGATCCGTATCGGTATCCGTATCGGTATCGGTATCCGTATCGGTATCTTCTTCGTCTCCTGATAATAAGTAATAAGTTACAATTATAGTAAAAATTGTAATTATTATAGAAACGAAAATTAATACCGTATTATTTGATTTATTATTAGTCAATAAATTTTTAATATTAAACGCCATGTTATAATACTTGTACATTTTTTTTAAATATTTTCAAAGCTTTCAAACTTTTTCATTTTAGAACTAACACTATCTGAACCACTTCCGTCATCTGAAACCTTTCCGTCATCTAATACCTTATCTGTTGATTTCGCAATTGGTTTACCAGTATAATCCAAAAACTTAACAAACGTACCTGCCCATCCAATACCACCATCAACTGCGTGAACTTCGACTTTTTGTATATCTTCCATTTTATACGATTTAGGTAACTTAATCTTAATCCAATTTGAATCACTGGTTATTCCTGTCGCGTAATAATTCTTACGTGTGCCTCCATAAATACTGTTAAGTACAAGATTCCCGTCACATAATACTTGTTCAGGGTTCTCAGTTTTTTCATATTCAGTATCGTCATCTTCATAAGCTTCCTTAAAACTACTAGTTTCAATTTCACCATAAATTTTACCTAAACCACTTACGATATCTTTATTATTTACAAAAACTCTAATATCGCTAAGGATTAACGATGAA
>JGI20155J14468_10003867_pt1 | contig 10267 bp, 14 predicted proteins | sample COG_05_FD_14468 | JGI IMG/M metagenome (IMG submission 14468)
AATCTCTGAAAATAAAGATATAGCTATTGGTAGAAGAATTGTTAAATCAGCTATACAAGAACCATTTTTAAAGATTTTAAATAATGCTGGTCATGAAGTAAATGATATTAGATTTGCTTCCTATGGTTTAAGTAGTGCTGATCCTAATTTTTGGTTAGGGTTAGATTATAAAAATCTAGAAATGGTTAACTTTAAAGAATTAGGTATTATTGATCCTAAAAAAGTAACTAGAATCGCTTTAGAAAATGCTGCTTCAATAGCAGGTACTATCCTTACTACTGAATCTGTTGTTTACCAAAAAAGATCAGATAAAGAAGAAGAAATGCCTAACCCAATGGCGGGGATGATGTAATTATTTTTTGTATATTAAACTATATGATTAAAGAACATACTTTATTTACTGAAAAATTTAGACCAACTAATCCTAAGGATTATATTGGAAACGAAGTATTCAAATCAAGTTTAAACCAATGGATTGAACAACAGGATATTCCACATATCTTGTTGTATGGTCCTGCAGGTACAGGTAAAACAACAGCCGCTAAACTTATTGTAACTAATTTAGATTGTGATTCAATTTACATAAATTGTTCCGATGAAAATGGTATAGATACAATTAGAGAAAAAGTTAAATCATTTGCATCTGCCGCAACATTCCGCGAATTAAAAGTGGTTATAATGGATGAAGCAGATTTCTTAACGATTAACGCACAAGCTGCATTACGTAATGTTATTGAAACATATTCTAAAACAACACGTTTTGTATTTACTTGCAATTATATTGAACGTATAATTGATCCTATACAATCTAGAACATCAGTATTTGAAGTATTACCTCCTTCTAAATCAGAAGTAGCTAAACGTTGTGCTACTATTTTAGATGCTGAAGGATGCAATCGTGCAACTGATGATATTGTAGAAATTGTAAATAGAACTTACCCTGATATTAGAAAAACATTAAATCTATTACAATCATGTATTATATATGATCCAGCAGGTACATTTTTACAATTAAATAAAGATATTGTTAACCAAAAACAATATACAGATCAAATTATTGATCTAATTAAATCTAATAATGATAAAGCATTTAATCAAATAAGACAATTAGTTGCTGATTCAAACATTAGAGATTATAATGAATTATATAGAGCTTTATTTGAAAACTTAGATTCATTCCACAACCCGGTATTAGGTACAATTATTATTGCCGAATCACAATACCAATCAGTTATGGCTCCTGATAAAGAAATTACTTTTATGGGATGTATCGCTAATCTATTAAAACCCTTTTAAATGGACAATCCACAACAACCACAAATGAATTTAGATTTATCTAAAACAACACCTCTTGAAACACCTTCAGGTGGTAAAATATGGCACACAGGAATGGTACTTAGAAAAGTATCAAAATTTATTACAGGTACACCTGAAGATGCTATTGTACCAATCACTATATTTTATGATCCTGAAACTAATGAAATATTAGGAGATACTCTACCAGAAGATATAAGAGAAGAGTATGCAGGTACAAAATATAGAAAGATGCAAGATTAATGACAATATTTGATTGGTTAAATGAAATTAGTTATAATAAAAGACCATGGTCTTCATTTAATAATGAGGATCGTGAATCTTTTAATTCATATATGATCAATCGATTTATATCAATGAAAAAGGATTACATTGATTTTGTTAATACAATTCAAAAATATCCTACTGGTAAAGAATCCCTTTATAATTTTTATTGTAAAATAGTACCAAAAAGAAAGACATTTTTTAGATATATTAAACCTAAAAAAAGTAAATTTAATTCTGAATTAATTACTATTTTATCTAAACATTTTAAAGTTAGTAAAAGAGAAATAAAAGATAGTTATCACCTAATAGGAAAAGATTACTCAAAAATTATACTTCAAAATAATAGTATAGATGATAAACAAATAAAAAAATTATTAAAATGACAAAAGAACTTTATAACATGTTAAAATCATCTGCACAAGCAGATAAAGATAAAGCATTATTATCCTTAGATTTATTAGGTAATAAAGCTGTAGGAATTGGTGACCATTCAACTGAAGATTTTTATAAAAATGCTGAAGAGGCACTTATGATTTTAGTTGACGCTGATGATAGATTAGTTGCATTAGCAAATTATTTTAGTACCGTAGCCCCATTAAACGATTAATATGTCAGCAAAAGAAATCTTAAAAAAAGAATATCCATTAATCTATGAAACTTACGTAGAAGTAATGGATGAACAGTTTGAATTATTTGCTAAAAAACATCTTGATTATGGGATGGGAAATGTATCTGCCGGTACACAATTAATAAATGAAGAAGAAAAAGACTTTGCTATGACTGGTTTATGGTATAGATTATCTGATAAAATTAATAGATGGAAAAATATGATATTAACAGATAGAAAATGCCAAAATGAAACTCTTATAGATACCTTTCAAGATATAACTAACTATGGCATTATTTGTCAAATGGTTTTTAAAGATAAATGGAAATAAAATATCACCAACATATTGGAATTTATAAAAATGCTGTTTCGGATGAACTTTGTGATGCATTGATTAATATATATGAAAAATATCCTAATGTACGTGGAAAGAGAAACCCTAAACAACATGCAAGAGATAATTTTATATTTACAGATGCTATATTAAGAGACAATGATGTTTCAGAAACAGAAAAAAATTCAATTATTGAAGTTATAAATACTTTCAATAAATCTTTAAGATATACAATCGATGATTACCAATATAAGTATTCTCATTTAGATAATTATTCCGGATTAAAACCTACAGGAGGTTATAAAATTCAAAAAACATTACCAACAGAGGGGTTTTATGTTTTTCATACTGAACAAAATTCTAATAGTTTAGATGCTTTTTCTAGAGTACTTGTTTATACTTTGTATTTAAATGATGTAGAAGAAGCAGGAGAAACAGAATTTCTTCACCAATTAATAAGAGTTAAACCTAAAAAAGGATCTATTTGTTTATTTCCAGCAGGATTTACCCACCCTCATAGGGGTAATACCCCATATTCAGGTGAAAAATACATTTTAACTGGTTGGTTATGTTGTCAAAAAATACTTAAAGAATATGGAGATAAATTACGCAACTGATAAAGTCGTATCTTTTTCTCAATATTCTACTTATAAATCATGTCCTCATAAATGGTATTTAGAATATGTAAAGGGTCATAGAGATACAAAACCTAATATATATTTTGTATTTGGGACAGCTATGCATGAGGCATTACAACATTATCTTCAAACCATGTTTGATACATCAGCAAAAAAAGCCGACGATTTAAATTTAAATTCATTCTTTAAAGAAAAAATGGTTGAAGAATATTCTAAATACAAGAAAAAACATGGCCATTTTGCTACACCAGAATTATTAAATGAATTTTATTCAGATGGTGTAGGGATATTAGATTGGTTTAAAAAACATAAACGTGGTAGAAGAAATTATTTTTCATCACGTAAACATGAATTAAAAGGTATTGAAGTACCTTTAATTACAAATCCAATAAAAGAAAGACCAAATATTAAGTATATGGGTTATATAGATTTAGTAATCTATAATAAAAAACTAGATGAATATACTATATTTGATATTAAAACATCTACTAAAGGATGGAGTAAGTGGGAAAAAGGAGACAAAACAAAACATAATCAACTTTATTTATATAAACAATATTATTCTGAATTATTTAAAGTACCATTAAGTAAAATAAATGTAGAATTTTATATTGTTAAACGTAAAGTATTATCATTTGATGATGAAAATTTAATGTCACCCCACCAAGCATATCGTGTGCAAAACTTCAAACCAGTTGATAATAATAAACGTTTAAAAGATGCTAAGGAAGACTTTATCTCTTTTATAAAAGAATGTTATACTGATACTGGTAATCCTATAGATAAAGAATTTGAAAAGAAAATTGATAAACCTTGTGATTGGTGTGACTTTGGAAAAAACAAAGATTTATGCGGAGCTTCACTAACTCCCGATGAAAAATTTTTTAGTTTTTAGAATCCATATATTTATATATATAAAAAATAGATTATGACAAAAAAAGAGTTACAATTAACAAGTGTTAAAGTTCATAGACACTTATTTGAAAATTTCAAAATAGAATGTGTTAAAACAAAATTTTCATTCCAAAAACTTGCAGACCGAGCTATTTGTTTGTATCTTACAGACGAAGAATTTAAAAAACAAGTTCATAGCAAAACAAACTTAACACTAGATAATTAAAATTTTATGAAAGAAGGTTATTTACCAAAAGAACAAAGAAAAAAAATCCTGTTTCTTTGTGATGATATTCGTATGCACTCAGGTGTTGCAACAATGGCTAGAGAAATTGTAATAGGAACTTGCCACAAATATAATTGGGTTAACGTAGGAGCAGCAATTAATCACCCAGAAGTAGGAAAAAAAATGGATTTAAGTCAAGACACTGGTAATAGATGTGGTGTTCCTGATGCCAGTGTATTTTTATATCCACAAAATGGGTATGGTGATTCTACAATTTTAAGAAAATTCTTAGATCTAGAAAAACCAGATGCTGTATTTATTTTTACTGACCCAAGATATTGGGAATGGTTATTTCAGATAGAAAACGAAATTAGAGCTAAATGCCCCTTAGTATATTTAAATATTTGGGATGACTTACCAGCACCATTATATAATGAACCTTATTATGATTCATGTGATATGTTATTAGGTATTTCAAAACAAACTGAAAATATTAATAGGTTAGTTTTAGGAGACAAAGGAAAAGATAAAATTATATCTTATGTGCCACATGGTATAAATGAAGAACAATTTTTCCCAATTGATGAAAAACATGAACAGTGGGATAATTTACAAAAAGCTAAAGGACAATTATTTGGAGATAAAGAATATAAACATGTATTTTTCTTTAATTCTAGAAATATTAGAAGAAAAATGCCTTCTGATTTATTAGCTGCCTATAAATTATTTAAGGAAAGTTTACCTGAAAAAGAAAAAAATGATGTATGTTTAGTACTACATACAGCCCCAGTAGATGGTAATGGTACTGATTTATATGCCGTTAGAGATTTATTATTGGGTGAAGATGATAGTGTTAGATTTTCTACAGCTAAACTAGCTACAGAAGGCATGAATTATCTTTATAATTTAGCAGATGTAACAGTTTTACCTTCTTCAAACGAAGGTTGGGGACTATCATTAACTGAATCAATGATGTCAGGAACTATGATAATTGCTAATGTTACAGGTGGAATGCAAGATCAAATGAGATTTGAAGACGAAAATGGTGATTGGATTAAATTTGATGAAAATTTTCCATCTAATCATTTTGGAACATATAAAAAATGTGGTAAATGGGCTTTACCAGTATTCCCATCCAATTCAGCATTAGTTGGTTCCCCTAAAACTCCTTATATCTTTGATGATAGATTAGATTTTAGAGAATTAGCAAATACTTTAATGGAATCTTATAAAATGTCTAAAAAAGAAATTAAAGAAAAAGGATTAGCAGGAAGAGAATGGGTTACATCAGATGAATCTATGGCCTCAGCTAAAAATATGAATAAAAATATAATTACAAACTTTGATAAATTATTTGAGACATGGAAACCACGTCCAAAATTTTATTTTAGTAAAATTGATAAATTACCAATTAAAACATTAACACATAAATTAGTATATTAGTTATGAGTAAACCTTTCGTAGTAGTAAGTTGTCCAATTGATACTTATTCTGGTTATGGATCAAGAGCCAGAGATGTAGTTAGAGCCTTAATAAGGTCTGACAAATATGATGTAAAAATTTTATCACAAAGATGGGGTAATACACCTTATGGGTTTTTAAATGAAAATAACCCTGAAGAGAAAAAAATGAAGGATGCTATCATCCCTCCACAACTTCAAAGACAACCTGATGTTTGGATCCAAATATCAGTCCCAGATGAATTCCAAAAATTAGGTAAATTTAATATTGGTATTACAGCTGGTATTGAAACAGATTTATGTGATGTAAGATTTATTCAGGGGGCTAATAATATGGATCTATTATTAGGTTCTTCAAACCACAGTTTATATGCTTTAAAAAATTCAGTATATGAACAAAAAGATAAAGCTGGTAAAGCAGTAGGACATATTAAATTAGAAACACCTACTGACATTTTATTTGAAGGTGTTGATTTAGAAAAATATTTTCCTATTGAACCAAAAGATTTACCAAAAACTGAATTAGTCCAATCATTAGATACAATTGAAGAAGACTTTAGTTTTTTATATGTAGGACATTGGTTAAGAGGTGCTATTGGTGAAGATAGAAAAAATACTGGTTTATTAATTAAAACTTTTCTTGAAACATTTAAAAATAGAAAAAAAGCACCTGCATTAATTATGAAAACTATGACAGGTCCTGCTTCTATTATGGATAGGGAAGAAATATTAAAAAAAATTGATGCTATTAGAAAAAGTGTACAAGGTAGATTACCAAACATATATCTTATCCATGGTGATATAGATGATTCAGATGTAAATCACTTATATAATCACCCTAAAGTTAAAGCAATGATTAATTTAACTAAAGGTGAAGGATTTGGTAGACCCTTACTTGAATTTACTAGAAGCAAAAAACCAATAATAGCTTCAAATTGGAGTGGGCATTTAGATTTTTTAAATAAAGAATTTGCAAGTCTAGTCCCTGGTGAAGTAAAACCAGTACATGAATCAGTAGTTCAAGATAGATTAATACTTAAAGAATCTAAATGGTTTGCACCCGATGCAAGTTTTGCTTCTTTATTAATGAAAGATTATGTTAATGGGTATAAACCATATGAAACTAAAGGTAAACGTTTAGCTCATTACTGTAAAGAGAATTTTTCATTTGAAAAAATGCAAGAAAAATTAGAGGAAATTATGGATAAAAATGCTCCTAAAAAAGTAGAAATTAAACTACCAAATATTAAGAAAATCTCATTACCTAAAAAAGATGATTAAAGATAACTTAGAATTATGTCCTAAATGTGGAGGTGACGCATGTTATGTTACTGAATTAAATAAAACAGCAAATAACTATTTTTGTTTTGGTTGTGGTTTTCAAACTAATGACTTAATGGTTATGGGTGAATTTGATTTCGAAACATATGAAGAAACACTTCCAGAACTTTACAAAGATATTAAAGTAAATGATGGTTCATCAAGAGTTTGGTATCCTATTACAATTAATTTAGAAGATAAAGGTACAGTATTTGCTAAAGGTACTACTTTACTAGATTGGCAGTGGGCTGGTGTTAAAGTGAAAGAAGTTAGTAAAGAAGAACAGGATAAATTTAAAATACCAGGAACAGATAAATCATACAAATATAAAACTGATATGAAGTCTATGCAAGAATTCACACAAAGAAGTTTTATGGATGCATTAGAATATATTGATTTTTTTAAAGGATAAATTATGGGAATAAGTTTTTTAGTTACAGCATATAATGAATACGAAGATTTAAAAAAGTTACTAGCACAACTTTTACAAGTCTTAAAACCAACAGATGAATTAGTAATTCAACTTGATAATAAAGCAACAATTGAAGTTATTCAATTAGTAGATAATTTTATAGAACAAAACAAAGATATAATTGAAATTAAAAAATGTCATTTTGATCTAAATAAAGACTTTGCATCATTTAAAAATAATGCTAAAAGTTATTGTACTAAAGATTGGGTATTTCAAATAGATGCTGATGAGACTTTAAGTGAGACTTTTTGTAGAATAATTCATGAAGTATTAGAAACAAATGAAGAAATTGATTTAGTAGCAGTACCAAGGGTTAATATAGTAAATGGTTTAACAAAAGAAGATGTTACTCAATGGAGATGGCAATTAAACAACCAAGGGTGGGTTAACTGGCCGGATTTCCAACATAGGATTTTTAGAAATAAACCTGAAATAAAATGGAAAAATAAAGTTCATGAACAAATAATAGGGTGGAGAACATATGCTGAACTACCATCTGAAGATGATTCATATGCTTTATACCATATAAAAGATATAGATAGACAAAGAGCACAAAACGAATTTTATTCAACAATATGAAAAAAGTATTAGTTACAGGAGGTTATGGTATGGTAGGTTCTGCTGTAGAATCTCAAATTAAATTATCAAGAGAAACTTGTGATTTAACCAACCCAAGACAAACAAATAAATTATTTAAATTAATCAAACCTGATGGTGTTATACATTGTGCTGGTAAAGTTGGGGGTATAGGTGGAAATTCAAATTATAAAGGTGAATATTTCCATGATAATTTAATGATTAATACTAATGTAATTGAATCAGCAAGAAAAGCTGGTGTTAAAAACTTAGTAGCATTTTTATCAACTTGTGTATTTCCTGATAAAGTAAAATATCCACTTACAGTTGATCAAATTCAATTAGGTGAACCACATGAATCAAATTATCCATATGCTTATGCTAAAAGGATGGCTGATGTTCAAATCAGAGCGTATAGAGAACAATATGATATAAATTATACATCAATTATTCCATCTAACATATATGGTCCTAATGATAATTTTTCTTTAGAACATGGTCATGTAATGCCTATGTTAATTCATAAATTATATTTGGCTAATAAAAATAAAACTGACTTTACTGTATGGGGTAGTGGGAAACCATTAAGAGAGTTTATATATTCCAAGGATATAGCTAAAATAGCAGAGTGGGCTTTATTTAATTATAAAGGAACAGATCCTTTAATTATAAGTGGTGATGAAGAAGTGTCAATTAAAGATTTAGTTGGTTTATTAGTTGATGAGTTTAAATTTAAAGGTAAAGTTGTATTTGACAAAACAAAACCAGATGGGCAATTAAGAAAACCATCCGATAACTCTAAAATTAAAGAATTATTACCGGATTTTGAGTATACTCCATTTGAACAAGGTATAAAAGAAACAGTTAATTGGTTTATAGAAAACTATGATGAAGCAAGAAAATAACCAATATGAATTTGTTTCTATATTTGATGAACCTATAGGTTTTTTTAAAAAAAATTTAAGTAATTTAGATTGTAGTTATTGGGTTAATAAATGTTATGAATATAAAAAATTAAACCCAATTTCAGTAAATAGAAGTAATGAAAATGGGTATCAATCACAAAATGAAATACAACATCTTCCAGAATTTTATCCTTTAGTAAATTTACTTATTAAAGAAGTTAGTTTAATTACCCCAAACTTAAATAATAAAATCACTAGTATGTGGTTAAATATATCTGATAAAGGTGCTTTTAATAGACCCCATGTACATGGGTATCATAAAGCTTTATCTGGGGTTGTCTATTTAAAAACACCCCCTAATGGTGGAAATATAGTGTTTTTAAATCCTTTAGATATAAATTTTGATAAATATGTGTTTACTGAAGAAAAAGATATTATATTATTTAATAATTATATTCCACATTATGTAGAACCAAATACATCAGAAGAATCTAGAATATCAATAGCATTTAATTATGAATAAAAAAGTTGCACTTATAACAGGTATAAATGGTCAAGATGGATCATATTTAGCTGAATTTTTATTAGAAAAAGGATATGAAGTATGGGGTACAATTAAACGTAACTCTGTAGCTGAAAATCAAACATCTAGATTAGATGAAATTTATCCCCAATTATTAGGTAAATTACAATATGCTGATTTAACCGATCTAGCATCATTAATTTCAGTAATACAACAATGCCAACCAGATGAAATTTATAATTTAGCTGCGCAAAGCCACGTTAGAATTTCATTTGACCAACCTATATACACAGCACAAGCTACGGGTATAGGAACATTAAATTTATTAGAGGCAATTAGATTAACTAAACCTGATGTTAAGATGTACCAAGCATCTAGTAGTGAAATGTTTGGTAATAATATAGATAAAGATGGCTACCAAAGAGAAACTACACCTCTAGCACCAGTTTCACCTTATGGATGTGCTAAGGTATATTCTTATAATATTTGTAATAATTATAAAAATTCATATAATTTATTTGTTTCAAATGGTATTTTATTTAACCATGAATCACCAAGAAGAGGAACTAATTTTGTTACAAATAAAGTAGTTAAAACAGCGGTTGAAATAAAAAAAGGATTACGTGATAAATTAACCTTAGGTAATATGCAAGCAACTAGAGATTGGGGGCATGCAAAAGATTACGTTAAGGCAATGTGGTTAATGTTACAACAAGATCAACCAGATAACT
>JGI20155J14468_10003869_pt1 | contig 10255 bp, 6 predicted proteins | sample COG_05_FD_14468 | JGI IMG/M metagenome (IMG submission 14468)
GCTTCTTTCGCTTCAAAGTCTTGCTCTAAATGTTTGAAAATTTCGTTCTTTTTCTCCTCCAACGCGCAAGAAACGTCGTCGAAGTAGATGAGATACTGCACACAGTTTGGCTCCAAAGTGCGAGAATTATACTCATTGTCATCACTACCGACAGGGAAGTTTAGTTTTCTTCTGTTTTCCTCTCGTTCGGATGCATTCATTCTGTGCTATTTGTTCGTGCTAAATTGTGAGGAGAATTCCCCTTAAGACTTAATTGGTTGTTGTGTGGTACTACCGTACGTAGTATAGTGGTACAATGTAGTGTGATGATGATATTACAGCAATTTAATACGTCTCTCTTTGAATCAATTCTTCTTAACTTTGTTCTCTTCCGGTGGATTCGCTTGTAAAGTTTGGAAAAATTCATTTAACATGCCAACGGATTCGTTCGCGCCGCCGCTCGTACGCACGCGGCCTCGAACCCATTTGCTGATTAAGTTTATATTCTCGCGGTTGTGACAAAACCTCTGGTCGACCAAGAAAATAGCGGCGTAATCGTGTAAATGTCTTACGCATCGACCGAGCGCTTGGTTATACGCTCGAAACGCTTGGTGTTCGTACCATCGATTGCCGTCGAGTAAGTTTTTCTGCGCGCCGTGCGCGGAGGAGTTGAACTGTTTCTTGAGGTTCACTTTGACGTCGCCGAGGTTCGGGAACGGGATTCCGATGCAAAACACCGCCCGCGCGGCGTTGTCTTTAAAATCCAAGCCTTCTGAACATTTGCCACGGAAAACGGCAAAGAGTAAGGAGCCTTTCTTTTTCAAACCGTCTCTGAAGTCTTCGAGGGTTTCGTCGAAACCTCGAGATCCGCCGGTTTCGAACACGATTTTCTTGTGCTTCGAAATCTGCGCGTGGTGTCCGGTGGTGTGGAACCACTCGTCCGAGATCCTCTGGATGAGTTCGTAGGACGGGAGAAACACTAATACGCCTCCTGGAATGTGTTTGCAATACCGTAAAAGCATGTCGCCTAATCGCGCGGAAAAATCTTGGCCGCTCGATTGTAAATTTCTCCTCGTGATGGCACCGAGCGTATCGAGACTTTCCACGAAGATTTGGTTGTTCGGAACGACGTGCGGGGCGTCGACTTTAATCGGGAACGGAACGCCCAATTCACCCTCTAACGAAGACGTCGGAGATAACGTGCCTGAGGTTAAAATCACGCACCGCGCTTTCTCGGCGACTCGTTCAAACGCCACCGCCGGCCGGAGACACCACAGGGCAAAACCACCAGTCTTCTCGTCGTGTTTTGGTTTGTCCGCTGGGTTGCTGAACGCGTCGTGCGCGAATTGTGCGATGCATAAGACGTAATCGTTGGAGTACTTCTTGAACAAGGAGAATTTCGTCGCGATTTCGTTCGCGAATCGCATGGCTTGCATGCCCAAGACTCCGGTGACTTTCTCGCCTCGTTCCGAGATCATTTGCATAGTTCGATTGCTTGGCCGTTATCGCTTGGACTTTTTTCAAAACGGAGTCTAACGTCTCCTGTTCTCGTTTTGGATTACACAACGCGTCCCATAACTCTTCGATTATGACGTTCGGATCGCTTATCGTTCTCGTTTGTTTGTATCGATCGAACTCTTGTCTCTGTTTCATCTTTCTCGAGATCCACGCGGCAATTTGAATCAAGAAGTTCTTCACCGGTAAAGCTTCCGGAAAAGTGACAACCAATATCCCAATTTCGTTCAAATATCTCTCTAAATCTTTCTCGTAGACTTCCACCGACGCGCCTTCTCTGCAGACGTCTTCGATGTTGTGTCCTTCGTCGATGATGATGGCGGCGTTTGTTAAATCGATATCCATCGCCGCGCGAATGCCCTCGTCGAAAATGTAATTATACGGACACAAAACAAACTCGGCATCTTTGTATAACTCTTTCGTGACGTAAAAAGTGCACGCCTCGTGTTCCTCTGCGGCGTACTTCAAATCTTCGATGTCCCAAATGTGCGCGTTTCTCATCTCGTCTAATAAGTGCGCCTGGCGATTGAAATACGCGCACTTTGAGCTCGTCGAATGCGGCGGCACCGCTTTCACGCACCCTCTGGTCATCTCTTGACACTCCTCGTCCGTTTTCTTGGCCGGACAGAACTGTTGTCGAGATCCTAACACCGAAAAGTTTGGCCTGTACGGGCACCTCTTCAACTCTCTCGCTAACTGAGCGATTTGCGAATGCGTTCGCGAACACAAGAAAATTCTGGGAATTTCTTCCTCCTCTCTTTCCAACCTTTCCATCAGATTTTTCATCGATTGTTTTTGGTCGTTATCCATCCTCTCGGGGTCGCTATGTTCGTACTTCTTTCCTCCCGCGTTCTCTTCGAAATTTCCATAGCCCATACCCATGCCCATCGGCCGCATTTTCGTTTTGATGGGTTCAGAAATCCCTTTCCCGTCCGGGCCTAAACCTTGTCCGGGTAAGTGGCCCATTTTCGCTAATAACTTTGCGCCGATACCACCGTCTGGTGGGAGTACGTTTTTCGAGGAGTTGTTGTTGTTGTTGTTGTTCGTCGTCGTCGTCGCAGCTTCTTCTGACTTTATCCTCGCATTATCTTTATCTTCTTTAACTTCTTCTCCCGTTTCCATTTTCACCGTTTCCGCCTCTCTCGCGCCGACAAACATCCCGTTCGCGGTTCTCCACCCATCCGGCAACCCTTTATTCTCCGGCGTCGCCCCAATTTTCGCCCGTTTCTCCCAAATCTGCCTCCTCATCTCCTTCTGAAACGCCAACGACGCGCACAGCAAGGCTAAACTCTTCCCCGTCCCCGTCGGCGATTCCACCAGCGCGTGTTGCTTCGTCTTGAGCGCTTGCAACACTTTCGACATGACAATCTTTTGCGGAATTAACGGCGTCAAGCCTTTCGGAAACGCCACGGGAATCCCCATCATCGGGAACGTGTTCGACGAATCCGGTCTTTGAGTGGCTGGGAGGACGTAATGCTCTTTCCGTCTCTTTCGATGTCCTTTCGCGTTGTTGTTGTTTATATTCGCGAGCGAATCTTCTTCTTTCATCATCGTCTGCGCGGAATCTTTCGAATCCCCCGGGGTTGAAAAATCCTCCTCGTTATCTTCTCGTTCTTTCTCGTACTCTAAGTTTACAACTTTTCCTTTAGTGTTGCACTTCGTGGAATTGACCATGTGTTCGTTCCTCGCTTTCGTCGCTTCCCGGAAGAGAAACTTGACTGATTTTTCGCTCTTGTATTTCTTCGTTTTCGTCTGCGCTTTGTTGATGTTGGGGCGATGATTTTCATTTCTCTCTTCTTTTATTACCCCTTCGTGTTCTTCTTCTTCTTCTTCCTCTAAAACAACGGGAACATCCTCCTTTGAAAACGCATCATCTTCTCTTCTCCCTTTATTCTCGTTTTCGTCGCTCATTATGAGCACGTGTTCTTGTTCTCACTGAGAGCGTTGTTCTTCTTCCTCTTTTTCTCACAACGAGGCGAAACGAGATTTTTAAAAATGTCGCGTCGCTTTATATTTAGGGTCTTCAAAGTGCTCAGATTCGATGAAATGAGATGACCTTCTGATCACAGATACATATCGCTTTCATCAAACTCTTCTTCCGGAAGACGACGAGACCATCGAGCGCACTAACAGAAGCGCGAGAAAAACGGCTCTGTGTGTGTCATCATAACGGCGTTGGTTTGTTTGGTGCATTTGCATCAAGAGTAGTCGTCGTACCAACACGTGTTCAAAAGATACAACAGAGTCAAGGTTTAGTAGTATTAGTAGGTATCCATACTCTTTTCAAAAAACCGACAGCTGCTTTTTTTTAAAAAAGTGTCCTTTGTGTTGTTCCGTTGGTTTTAGATATAACAGAAGCACGTGCGGCTACGTGTCGTCATAACGGCTGGTTTTCTGGTACAACTATGCGTACGCGAGCGCAAAATGTATTACAATCAAGGAGGGCAGTAGTCGTACCAACGCGTTCAAAAGATGCAACAGTAGGTAATATTTTCAAAAAACTGTTCGACAGCTGCTTTTTAAAAAAAAGTGTCCGTTGTGTTGTTTCTAGATATTCTTCCGAACGACGACGAGACCAACGAGCAGCGCAACAGAAGAAGCACGAACTGGCTCTGGTGCAATCGCGCGTCATATGCGAGCGCAAAAGAGCACAAGCGAGGAGGGCAGCAGTAGACCAACGCGTTCAGTCAAGAAGTTTATTATTACCTAAAATACGAGTAGTATTTTCAAAAAAAAAGTGTCCGTTGTGTTGGTTTAGATATAAAAAAAAATAGGGGAATCACCCTCAGAACAATCTCTCTCCGTTCTCTCTTCTCCGAGAACGAACAATAGCGAATACTAATATGTTGTTTCGCAGCCGAGGAGGAGGAGGAGGAGTAGGCAGCAGCGATGAGACCGGCGAACGACAACGAAATCGAGAACACCAAATGCGGTCGCCTCTGGCGGACAGAAACGAACGAAATGTGACGGGGCATTTTATATCCAAGACGACGGGGAAAGACGAGAGCGAGAAAGAGCGACGAGAGCGAGAGTTTGCGGGGGTAAAAAAGAAGCAAAACGAAGGGAAAAAAACGACGACTAAAACTACCGCGTCCGTGTCTGTCTGCCCNGANATCATCAGAGAGTACCGAGAAACGACGAGCACGAGAAGTTTAACCGAAAATGAGATTCAAATCAATTCGAGAGATGATGAACTCANTTTGGTGGGNGAGGAAGAAGAAGCGTTGAAGAAGACGAAGATATCGACGTCGACGAGAACGAAAAATTCGTACAAGAAAATGAAACTTTTAGGGAAAGGAGGGTTTGCAATCGTATACTCCGTGAAAGATTTGAACAAGAAACCCTCTGATGATGGCGTCGTCGAATCACAATCATCGTATAATTATTACGCGGCGAAGGTTGTTTCGAAGAAAAATTTGGAACGGCAAAAGCAAAAGGACAAGATGTTGGCGGAAATTCGAATCCACAGAGCATCCGAGCACGAGTTTATCGTGAAATTTAAGAAATGTTTCGAAGACGAGATGAACGTGTACATATTGATGGAGAAGTGTTCGGATAGGACGTTGGCGGATGTGATTAAATACCGAGGCGCGATTACGGAAACGGAAACGAGCGCATACGTTTGGGAGATTTCGCAAGCGATGCAGTATTTGCACGAGAAATTAGTCGTTCACAGAGATTTGAAGCTAGGGAACGTCTTTTTAACGGATTATGGCTTGAAAGAAGCGTCGGCGATGGCGGACGAGAGCGAGAGAGTTCTGAGACGGTTTCAAACCGGCGAGGAGAGGTTGAAAGCTTTCGAACGGATGGAACGGTCGTTTTTGTTAGAATCTGGAAGTAGTAGTAGTAGTAATCATCATCATAGCAGACAACCCAGAATCAAAATTGGCGATTTCGGTTTAGCCGTGCAGTTAGCGCATAAGCGCGAGAAGAAATTCACGGTGTGCGGGACGCCAAACTACATCGCGCCGGAGGTTTTAGCCGGAAGTCAAGGCCCGGGGCATAACTCTGCGTCCGATATTTGGTCGTTAGGCGTTATAATATACGCTTTGTTATGCGGCGAACCGCCGTTTCAAACCGAATCGGTGGAAGCGACGTACAACAGGATTCGGAAGACGGATTTCGGATTCCCGGACGATCGACAGTGTCTGAAAGTGTTGTCGAGCGAACATTTATTGATGAATGTTACCACCACCACCACCACGAAAAAGAACAGCAACAACAATAATAATAATAGCGATGAGAACAACAAAAATAGCACCAAGAACGAAAACGTTCCAAACCTTCCAAAGTATAGGTTTCCGATAAGCGCGACCAGTCGAGATTTAGTCAAGAGGTGTTTATTAGCCGAAGCCGAGAAACGCTTAACCGGCGTTGAGATTTTAGAGCATCCATTTTTCGATGTCGTTTGGGCAGCTGCGAACAATCATCATCAAACGGCGGCGGCGACGACGATTCAGACGACGACGAGGATGACTGAATACGATAATCGCAACAGAAACATTATCATCGCCGACGCGATGACGACGTCGTCGACGACGCCGCGACGCGCCGCGAGCGTGCCTCCTTTGGTTTCTTCTTCGAACAAAGCTCATCAAAATCAAAGTCCAATGCATTCGGCGTTAGAATCGATATCTGGGTTGCGGCAAATGGAAGCCGACACAAAGCATGCTTTACAACAACATCAACACGCGCTGAACGGTCAAAAGAGTTGGACGAGACGAACGAGAAGCGCCACGATGGGTGGATCTACTACTACTACTACCGAACGAGAAAACATCGAATCCGCAAGGGTAGCGTTGGCGCAAATTTCCGTCAACGCCGGTAATGGTGGTGCGCAAACGACGACGACATCTCCACCGATAACGATGACGAACTTCACCAGAACGAATATTGACCACCGTTCATCGGGGTTATCGACGTCATCCTCGGCAAACAATAACAACGACAACGACCATATGCCGCTCTCTGCGAGAATCAAAGTAAAACATTTTACGAACCAAACCGAGCAGTGGGGTCTCGGCTACGCGTTAACGGATAACTCTTTCGGTGCCATTTTCAACGACGAATCGAGAGCGGTGTTGACGAAATGCGGAAAGTGCGTGTTTTATTGGCCAAACAACGTATCGGCAACGAGCAGCGCTCATCATAGCAGCAGCGCGGAGAAGAGAATCTCGCCTCGTAAAAAGTTTAGCTCGAAAATGTGCATCGCAGTGCCTCTTCGCCACGCGCAAAATGGAAACGCCGGAGATGATCATTTCAATCGCGATTTAGCCAAGAAGACGGCTATTTTGTTGCGTTTTAAAGAGATTTTGTTGAGAAAAGAGGAAGAGTTTCGTAGAGGTTGCAACGACGAGAACGAGATTAACGAGGACGAGAACGACACGACGACGACGACGACAGAGAAGAGAAAGAAAGTCGAAAAAGAAAACCTTCAACTCGATCCGCACGATCCAAACTACTACTACGACAAGAACCCGCTCTTTGATATCTCAAAATCGATATCTTTATTGCTCGACCGAGGCGCTATGATCAACTACTGGCGAACCGGACGGTCCAACGCGACGACGTTCACGTTCAACGATGGGAGTTTTCAAACATTATTCGGCGACGCGAACAGCACGAGCGTGTTTTGCTGCGACGACTACAGCCATCAGCATCATTCTTCGAATACGAATTTGAGAGGAGACGCCTATTATGGGGGCGTTCTCCACGGAGGAGGACAAGGAGTTACCAAACGACGCTTAGCCGTGTGCGAACAGCGAAAGATAGTATTAAAAAACCTCTCCAAAGTCCCGGTGAGCAACACCAGTCGATTATCCTCCGTATCGAATAGTCCCGCGAGTCCTTCGCCTTTGGGAAAGATGAAAACGTCCTCCGGAGTATCCTCCTCCTCCGCGACCATCCGCGCCAAAGTCTTGGACGCTCGCGAGATCCTCTCTAAATCCGCTCGCTCGGATACAAACTTGGAAAAGTGCGTCCGATATTGCCACGAAAGTGGCACGAGATTAGAAATGCAAAATAATAATAATTACAACAACGTTTAAGAGACAAGAAGAAGAACGTTTAGTAGTAAAAGCGGACAACAGAGGTTATATGACGATATATAATCATCCGGCGAAAGAGAAAGTTGAGGGCGGATTTTCCCGCTTCGCCGCCAAAAGGCCGCGCGAGAATACGCGAAAGCTATTTTATTCTAACTTCGAGGTTAAAACTCCTACGTTTGCATAAGCATGTCTACATAAAATGCGATGACGTTATTATTAGTGTATTGTGTTATTAGAAACATCCGCATCCATCCGCATCCGTTTCAACTTTGTTTCCTTCTAAAGCTCAACCTCGATTTCCTCGCGTCCTCTTTCTCGTCTCTATTACTACTATCACTACTACTACTCCCGGTAAAACCACTACTATTCCCATCTCTCATGTTCGCCACGTTCAGTTCTCTCTTTTGTATCGTTTTAAATAAGAATGGAATCGCGCACACGACTAAACCGACGGAGACGCCGAGGAACACTTTCCGCTGATCCGCCGGTTTCTGTTCCATCTGATTTTGTTGCGCTTTACGTTGTCGACCACCTAAAGACGAGGATGTTGACGTATTGGAGGAGAAAAGAAGCGTTTGCGAATAGATGTTTGGATTTTTACGAGTTACGATCGTTTTCATCGATCGCATCGTCGCCATTCTCATCGTCTTTGCTCGTAGATATTTACGCGTAAAATGTCTGCACTTTTTATGATGCATTTTACGCTTAAGAGTACGAGTACTACGAGCGCGACGCGAACGCGCGTTCTCGCGAACGACGAAAGAAAAGCGAAGAGACGGAAATATCGTTCGCAGTTTTATGCGTTTTCGTCAAAGAAGACGCGTTCTTTTGTCGAGACAAACGATTTTTCCGCGACGATTCCATCATCGGCATCACGGAACGGCGTAACGGCTTTCATCAAAACTAACGGTCGGGGGGAGTTGATGCGAACATCCGCGCATCCAACGCTCGCTTCATTCTCGATCCAACCGATGGACTCGTTTGGAATTTGGGCTATATTACTCGCGTCCTCGCATTTTGGCCTATGGGCGGAAACGAAACCGTGGGGGGCGTCCCTCGGCGGCGCGTGTTTAATTAGTGCCTTGACGACCTTGATTTTAGCCAATATAGGAATACTACCGCACGCGTCGCCGACGTACGATCAAATCAACCACATCATTTTACCACTCGCGGTACCGCTGCTTTTATTCAGCGCGAATTTAAACGTGGTGTTTAAATCCACGGGAAGGTTGGTGCCTTTGTTTTGTTTCGGATCGATCGGGACGTTGCTCGGCGGCGTCGTCGGATATATGCTCGTGCCTCTTTTGTCCTTGGGCGACGAGGCGTGGAAAGTGTGCGCGGCGTTGACGAGCAGGCACATCGGCGGGGCGGTGAATTACGTTGCCGTGGCGAACGTGTTGAACGTGAGCCCGAAAGTTTTAGGCGCTGGGTTAGCCGCGGATAATTTGTGCAACGTTTTGTATTTCGCGTTGCTGTTTTACTTGGCCAGGGACGCGGAGTACGTTAAAGACGGCGAAGAAGAGAAGAGTACGAGTATAAGTAGTAGTGGTAGTGGTAGTGAAAATAGTGGTAGTGCGAGTAGTACGAATAGTAATTCGTCGTCGTCGGCGGCTTCAGAAAAAGAGATTGACGAGATTGCAAAGGAGGACTCTTCCGGTAAAGGTTTCAGCACCTACAACGCCTCCGCGGCGCTCGCGTATTCCGCGGCGTCCTGTTACCTCTCCAAATCGTTATCGACGCTCATCAACGGCTCGACGTCGCTCACCATCCCGATCGCGACCATCTTTTCTGTTTTAATCGCCACGACGTTTCCGAAACAGTGCAAAGAAGTCGCGCAATCCGGCGAAGCTTTAGCCGCGTTAGCCATGAACGCGTTCTTCGCCACGGTTGGCGCTTCCGGGTCGATTGCCGACATGTTGTCCACGGCGCCGTCCTTGTTTTTCTTCTCCATGTGTCAAGTCTTGACGCATTTAACGTTCCTTTTATTCGCGGCGAAACTCTTCAACTTTCGTCGCTCGGAGGCGTTAATCGCGAGCAACGCCAACGTCGGCGGTCCGACCACCGCCGCGGCGATGGCGGCGAGTTTGAAATGGTCTTCTTTGGTCGTCCCCGGCATGCTCGTCGGCGTGCTCGGGTACGCCGTCGCGACGTTCATAGGTTTGGGTTTTGGCGAGTTCGTCTTGAAATCTTTTCTGAAACTCACTTAAGTAGTAGTAGAAAAAAGTGAGTCATAAAAGAAGAGAGCGCCTCTCTGAACGTCATAACAGATTGAAGAAAAGAAGAACATATCTGGATTTTATTCGAAGAGAGAGAATAGAGAGAGAAAATATTGAGACGAGAGCACGAGGTGTGACACTGTGTGAATATCTTCGCAGAGCAGTTTCATTTTTAAAACACACGTATCGTTTATATATAACGCACTCGTACTCGTACCTCGTCAAGAGTCTCGATTGTACAAAACCCTAAATGATAGGGTTTAGGTCGAAGTGGATAAAAACCTCTCAAAACAATTTCCCTCATTTTTGCGCGCAATAAATACACACGACGCACACACTACTTTAGTATTGTTATTACTACTTCTTTATAATAATGTCATCATCGTTGTCGTCATCGTTGTGTTGTGCTTCTTTTTTCTCTGTCTCCTCTTTTACGAGTAGGCGTGTGAAAAGAAATGATATCTGTAATGGGGGCAAAAACGAAGGCAAATTCAGCCG
>JGI20155J14468_10003871_pt1 | contig 10255 bp, 10 predicted proteins | sample COG_05_FD_14468 | JGI IMG/M metagenome (IMG submission 14468)
ATTCTAGATTTTTTAGAAACGTTTCTTGGTCGCAGACCTTTTTGTTCTAACTTTCTTATTTGTTTTTATTTTTCTAGATTTATTGACCAACTTAGATTTTTTCTTTTTGGCCTTAGTTTTTTTGTTTTTGGCTTTTTTTCTTTTTTTAGTAGCCATAAGAAATTTAACCAAAAAAACTACGCAGGATCCACATATATTAAGACTTTATTTCTACCAATGATTGAATTAGACCTACATCTTGTGCTTAATGAAAATGTGTTTAATATTTTTTTTATGAATGAAAATGAAAAAAAAGATGTGCAATCAGCTACATTTGAAAGATTATTAAAACATCTTGATGAAAGAAAAGATGTTCAAAATATTGATCTTATGAATTTAGCAAACTTTTGCAGAAATTGTTTATCAAGGTGGTATAGAGAAGAAGCTGAAAAAAAAGGTATTTCTATTTCAGATTTAGATGCAAGAAAACGTATTTATGGAATGCCCTACTCTGAATGGAAAGAAAAATATCAGAAGTAATAATTATTTCTCTTTTAATCTTGGAAATAATTCAACAAAATTACATGGCTTATGATTAATATCTAATTGATGTTTAAGAATACCTTCCCAAGCATCGGTGACACCGCCTGAAGATCCTGGTAAGGCAAAGACATATTTACCATTAGCCAATACTGCGCACGCTCTTGATTGTATCGCAGAAGTACCAACAGTTTTTAAACTTATATTTCTAAAAATTTCTCCAAAACCAATAATGTATTTATCAGCAATTTCGTCTAGAGCTTCAGGAGTTATATCTCTACCCGTCAATCCTGTTCCTCCAGTAGTAATAACAACATCAATTTTTTCATCGATAATCCAACCTTTTAAAATTGAGACTATTTCGTCCTTGTTATCTTTGCATATTTTTCTATCTAATAAGTTATGATTAGACTCTTTAATTTTATCAACTAAGATTGATCCAGATTTATCATTATCAAATGTTCTGGTATCTGTTACAGTTAAAAGGGCAATATTTACTTTCATAATAAATTTTTAATATGATTATATTATCAATATTTTTTTTTATAACAGCAATATTATACTCCAGTGTTGGATTTGGTGGAGGGTCAACCTACTTAGCTTTAATGTTAATTTGGGATGTGCCATACTATATTTTCCCAATAATAGCTTTATTTTGCAATATCATTGTTGTGACAGGAAATTCTATAAACTACATAAGATCGGGTAATCTTAATCTTAAATTATTAGTCCCATATTTAGTTGGTTCTATACCACTAGCATTTTTAGGTGCATCAATACCGATATCAAAAGAGTTATTTGAGATAATTTTGTTTATTGTTCTAGTTGTAGCTGGAATATTTCTGTTTATTGAAAGTAAATCTTTTAATAATCAGATAATTAAATTAAACAAAATTCCAAACTTTATATCTATTCTTATTGGATCAATTATTGGTTTTGTCTCAGGTATTGTTGGTATAGGTGGAGGTATATTTTTAAGTCCATTTTTATTTTTAATGAAAGCAGGATATCCAAAACAAATTGCAACTACAGCGTCTTTGTTTATTTTAATTAATTCTATATTTGGTGTAGCAGGACAACTCACAAAAGATGTTGTGGTTAACGAATTTCTTAATTTTTGGCCTTTATTCTTGATGGTTTTACTAGGAGGGCAAGTTGGAAATTTTTTAAATATAAAATTTCTGACCAACAAAACTCTTGCATTGATCACTTCATTGTTGGTTATTTTTGTCGCTGCAAGAATAGGGTTGGCATTATTGCCATAATCTTGATTTAATTTTTTTTTAATATATTTAATCATAATGAAAAATATAAAACCATTTGGTCCATCAATAGGTAAGACCAAAATTTCTCAAAAGTTTTTAAATATTTTAAATAAAGAATTTGATTCAAAATCAAATTCAAAAAAAATTGATTATAGCTCAAAATTAACCAGTCAAATTAGGAATGAATTAAAAATTTCAAATAAATTTATTAAAAAAAATTTAGAGAAAGAGTTAAAAAAAAATATAAATAAGTTTTTACGAAATGAAAAAATGAAAAATATAAAAGAAATAAGAATTTTAAATCTTTGGGTAGTGAGACAATTTAAAGGTGAATATAACCCGATACATTATCATGAGGGAGATTTATCAGGTGTTGGTTATTTAAAGCTTCCAAAAGGTATGACCAATAATAAAATGGTAAAAAATAAAAATATTAAAGTAAATGGTACAATTGATTTTATAAATGGTCAAAAAGGATTTTTAAGTAAAAGTATTTATAATGTGGTCCCAAAAATTAAGGAATTAATAATTTTTCCTAATTATTTGATGCACACTGCTTATCCATTTAATATTGAAGGTGAGCGAAGATCTTTTTCTTTTAATGCTAAAGTTTTTTTAAAATAACAGTTTACAAATATATTTAAAAGTTTATAAATAATTTGCCGATTTGATCCTATTGCGGGCATTAACTGCTAAAAAGGAAATTCCCCATTATCAATCAGCAAGGTATTTGAACTATATTGTGCACCTTACATTAAGTTAAAGCACTAAAAAAGTAAGAAAAATTATGAACTTAAATTTTTTTAAAAAAGTAAGAATCTTAGATGGTGGTATGGGTCAAGAACTTTTAGCTCGAGGCATGAAAGCAAATGGAACTTTATGGAGCGCAAATGCATTATTGGATAAAAATTACCATCAGATGCTTTTGGATACTCATAGAGATTTTGTCAAAGCTGGGGCAGAAGTTATTGTTACAACAACTTTTACAACAAGACGTAAAAGACTAAGAGATAATAATATTGAAGATAAGTTTGAATATCTAAATGAAAAAGCTGGTCAAATAGCTTTAGAAGTCAAAAAAGAATTCCCAAATATTCTTATTGCAGGAGGTCTTCCTCCTCAAAACTTAACGTATGAAGCTGATGAAAGAAGTGAAAAAGAAATTATTCAAAACTTTAATGAGCAAGCAAAATTGCTAGATCCCTATGTTGATTTTTTTTATTTTGATGTATGGAGCAGCATCAAGGAATTTAGATGTGGAATTCAGGCAGTTAAAAAGTTTAATAAACCGTATCTAATGGGATTGCATATTTCTGAGGGAAGATATCTTCCAAGTGGAGAAAAAATTTCTGATATTAAAAATATGATTGATGAAAAATTACTTGGTATCATGTTATCTTGTGTTTCACCTGAAAACTTCCAAATAAATATTAATGAAATTAAGAACTTAGGGATTCCTTTCGGTTTTAAACTAAATGGATTTGTTACCACAAAGCCTAATCCTAGTTACACTGAAAACTACTTGAAAAGTAAAACAGGAAATCCAATTGAAGTTTTAGGTAAAAGAAAAGATCTAACGCCTGAAAATATGGCAGAAATAGTTAAAAAATTTAAAAATTTAGGAGCTACTATATTAGGTGGATGTTGTGAAACTAGACCAGCACACATAAAAGAAATATCAAAATTAGTCTAACTAAATTTTATATTTTAAAGTTGTTACTATTCAATTCTATAAAAAGATTTATTTCCAATAATAGAATTAAATAAACCTAAAAAACTATATTTGTATAAATCAAATTTGTTTTTATTGAATAAAATTTTAAAAACAAACATCATTAACAAATATCTAATTAATTTGAAAAAACATTTTTTGTAAGCATAAAGATAACCGTAATTTTTTTTATAAAAGTAAAACTGAGACCATCGCCAATGCCAATTACGGAATTTATTGGCATTATTTATGAGCTCTGGATTAATAACAGTTGAGCTGCTATTTCCAATATGTTTTATAAAAAGAATTTTACTTGAAAATACCTTAAGACCTTTTTTTTTAATACTTAAACAAAGATCAAAATCTTCAAAATAAATAAATATATTTTCATCAAAAACAACTTTATCTTTAAATTTATTTAAATTTATAATCATTGCACATCCAATTATCCAATCAACCTCTAGCAAAGTTTCTTTATATGTTTTCTCAATTTTGTTTTTTTGAAAATAACCATAAGATAAATGACCAGATTTTTTAACATCATCTTTATAAAAATTTACTCCTAAAATTGAGAAATCAAAATTATTATTTAAGTATATTTTTAAATTATCAAAAAAATTTTTATCACAAATTGTATCTGGGCTTAAAGCTAAAACATATTTGGTGCTTACCTTTTTGTAGCCAAAATTATTTCCCCTACCAAATCCTAAATTTTCTCCAGTACAGTCAATTGATAAATTTGAAAATTTTTTAAGAAACTCATCTCTATTTTTAAATTCATTGGAGTTTTCAACTATTTTTATTTTAACTTCTTTATCTATAGAATTAAGACAATTATGTAAAATATCTCTATCAGTTTTATAAGTTAAAATAACAACTGTTATTTTAGATAAAATATTTGTATTCATTTCATTCTTTATCTAGGTTTGGTCTGTACCATGATGATTTTCCAACCATGGCATTAAAAAAACCAAAAGCTCTATTGTAATAAATCTTAGATTTATATTTTTTAAAAACGGTATAGTAAAAAAAACATTTTATAATAGATGATAAAAATTTTGGAAATCCTCTCAACAAGGCATATGAATAACCATCGTGTTTTTTTGAAAAGTAAAATTTTGACCAAGACCAATGCCAATTTCTAGATAGTTCAACCTCTTTTAAATAATTTTCTGAAACTCCCTTAGCACCAAAATGTTTTACTTTGCAGGTTGGTACAATATATATCTTTTCATTATTTTTTTTTACTCTCTTACATAAATCATCATTTTCTAAATACATAAAAAAATTTTCATCAAAAGTTTTTCCATCCTTTGAGATTAATTTGATCTTTTTTTTATTAATCAGCATACAAAAACCATCTACACTATCTACCTCAAATATCATTTCATAATTAATATTTTTCATTTCTTTAATTGAATAATTTGGAAAATTTTCATTATCAGAAATTGGAGACATTATTGCAAATTCTATCAAATTATTAGCTTCATTGATTAATTCATTAATAGTATTTTCAAATAATATTACATCAGGGTTCAATATTAATACAAAGTCTGATTTTGCATTTTCAATTCCAATATTATTTCCTGCTCCCATTCCAATATTATCATTTGATAATATGCACGAAACGTTCCTATACTTTTTTTCTATATAATCTTTAAAATTTTTATTGTTAGAATTCTCAATTACTATAATTGAAATATCATCATCAATTGATTGAATACATTGATCTATAATATGTTCACTTTTTAGAGTAACAATTATTACAGTTAAATTCTGCCTAGATATTGACATACATAATTGAATAATAAGATATTATAATAGGTATACTAACAGTTTAAGCTAATGTAAAAAACAAAATTATGAAAAAAGTATTCATCTCTAGTATCATAGGTTTCATTTAAAATAATCTGATTAAATAATTTAAAATGAACAAAATATTATTAACTGGATCAACTGGCTTTATTGGCTCTGAACTACTAAAAAATTTGTCACAAAATAATAAAGTTTATGTAATTCTAAGAAACAAATCTAAAAGTAATCTAAAGAATAAGAATATTATTCATATTTATTATAATAGTTATAAAAATTTAAATAATAAAATTCAAAAATTAAAAGTTAGGACAGTTATACATTGTGCCACTCATTACGTAAAAAGTCACAATCTAAAAGATATTGAAAAATTAACTCATTCAAATATTTTATTTGGTAATATTATTCTCGAAAACCTCAATGTAATGGGTGTAAAAATATTTATCAATTTCTCAACTGTGTGGGAAAATTTTGATGGAAAAAAAGAAAATTACTACAATTTATATTCTGCATATAAAGCTAGCTTTGGAAATATATTGAATTTTTATAAAAAAAAATTTAATAAAATAAAATTTTTTAATTTAGTTATATCAGATACATTTGGTTCTAATGATAAAAGAAAAAAAATTGTAAATTTGATGAAAATTAATTACAAAAAAAATCTTATAACTAAAATTGTATCAAAAAAACTTTATATAAATTTATTAAACGTAACAGACATAGAAAATGCTATCAGGCTTATCTTAAAAGGAAGATATAAATCTGGCACATACTTATTGAAAAATAAAAAAGATTTTAAAATTACTGATATTATTAAGAGTATAAATAAAAATTTTAATAGAAAAATTAAGATTAAATGGATTTCTAATAAGATTTTAAAAGAGAATATTTACAAGTTTAAATCTCTTAAGAATTGGAAACCTGAAAATAGCAAAATAGAAAATATTGTAAAAATTATAACTGGATAAATTTAATTGAGTTTTTTTTAATTCAAGCTAAATATAAACGATGAAAAAAATTTATTATGGAAGAGCTGTATATGATGCAAAAGAAATAAATGCAGTTTTAAAAGTACTCAAAAATAATAGCTTATCTTTAATTGACGGAAATAAAGTAAAAGAACTTGAGAAAAGAGTCTCCCAAATATTTGGAAAAAAATATGGTTTAATGGTGAATTCAGGATCATCAGCAAATTTATTAGCACTTTCTTCGTTTAAATTTAAAAAAGGTTCAGAAATTATTACACCAAATTTAACATTTTCAACAACTGTTGCACCTATATATCAATTAGGATTAACACCACATTTTGTTGGTGTCGAAGAAAATAAATTTATTACAGATCCATCTCAAATTGAAAAATGTATAAATAAAAAAACAGTTGCATTAATGATACCTAACTTATTAGGGAATATAGCAGATTGGAAAAGAATACATAAAATTGCAAAAAAGTATAATCTTAAAATTATTGAGGATTCTGCTGACACGATTGGATACACGGTTAACAAAAAAGACTTAGGGAAATATTCTGACATAACAACAAATAGTTTTTATGCTTCCCATATAATTAATGGTGCTGGTACTGGCGGTATTGTTTGCTTTAATGACTACAATTTATATGAAAGAGCAAAACTGCTTAGAGGTTGGGGAAGGTCATCAGCTGTATTCAATGAGTCAGAAAATGCAACTAAACGATTTAATGTGAAAGTTTCTGGAATTGATTATGATGCAAAATATATTTTTTCTGATTTAGGTTACAATTTTTTACCTTCAGAAATTTCTGCAGCTTTTGCACTTGAACAAATTAAAAAGTTAAAGAATAATATTTTAATAAGAAATAAAAATTTTGAATATTTAAAAAAATTTTTTGAAAATTTTAAAAAATATTTTAAGTTACCTGAACAAAATACTGGTGTTAAAACACCATGGCTTGCTTTTCCTTTAGTGATAAGAGAAAACAAGATGTTTAATAGAAAAAAAATGCAAATTTTTTTTGAAAAAAACAATATTCAAACTAGAACTATTTTTACAGGAAATATTCTTAAACAACCAGTAATGAAAAATAGATTTTTTAAGAAACATCCAAAATGTGATAAGGTAGCGAATGATGTTATGAAAAATGGAATTTTATTAGGTTGTCATCAAGGAATGAATAAGTCAGAATTAGATTATATTTGTAAAACATTTAAAAAATTAATAAAAATTAAATAATTTAAGACTTAATAATTTAAGACTTAATAATTTATTAATTCTAATTAGCTTTTTTTACAAAATAAATACCAATCACAACTGCAATTAAAGAAATTAAAACTTTAATAGTTATCAGTTCCTTTAAGAAAATATAACTTAGAATAGTGCCAAATATAGGTATTAAATAAGAGACTTGGGATTGAAAAATTAAACCGTTGTTAACTAAAATTTTAAATCTTAGAAGCCAAGCAATACCTGTGGATACTAAGCCAAGATAAATTACTGAAATAGTTGAGTCTAATCTTGGCTCTATATTCCATGGTTGTTCTATTAAACTTACTAAAGGAATTAAAATAATAGTTGCCCATATTAAAATAGAGCTTGTAACATTTTCATTTTTCTTTTTACTAATTTTTAAAGTTAAAACTCCGCCAATTACATAACAAGTAGAACCTAGTAGAATAAGTAATGCAGAGGAAAAATTATTTTCATCTATTAACAAATTATCTGAAAATAAGTAAATAATTCCTGAAAAACCAATTAATATTCCAAAAGTTTTAATAAAATTAAATTTTTCATTTTTCGTATAAAAATGTCCAAGTACAGTCGAACTTAATGGAGTAGTTGACATTAAAATTGCAGCTAAATTACTTTGAACAGACTTAACACCATAAGCAATAAGAAAAAAAGGTGCTACTAAATTTATAAAACCAATTATAGCAAACCAATACCAATCCTTTGAAAATGCCTCAATTTTGATTTTTTTGTAATAACAAAGTAATAATACTGGTATTGCACCAAAAAATACTCTTAAAAATGCAATCGTCACTGGACCAAATGAATATGTTGCAATTTTAATATTAAAAAAAGCTGAAGCCCAAATTAAAGATAAAATTGTAAGCAATAAATAATCTAATAATTTTGGTTGTTTCATTGAGTTATGTCTTTTACGGAACCTTTTGTAATTTTTTGTAAATCTAAAAAATTTGTTTTAAATACACAATTTGGATGACCAGCTGCTGCATACAGAATATTGAACCTTTCTAAAGAATTATCTATGAATATTTCTATTTTATTTAAATGACCAACTGGGGATACACCCCCGATGGTATATCCTGTGATATTCTTTACTTCATCAGCCGAAGCCATACATGCTTCTTTAATATTTAGAATTTTTTTTATTTTATTAAGAGAAGCTTTTTTATCTCCAGCAACTAAAAATAGTGTGAATGTATTATCAGTTTTAAAAAGTAGGCTTTTCACAATTGCACCAACTTCACAACCTAAAGATGAAGCTGCTTCTTTAGCAGTTCTGGCTGAGCTATTTAGATTGATAACGATGATTTTTGGGTCAAACAACTTGAGTGATTTCTCAACTCTTTTTACAGGTTCTTTGTCTAATAAAGTCATTATTCAACTTTTAATTGTTAGTTATTTCAAATACTTAAATATACAGTTATGTAAAAAATGCATAGGTGTTATTAAGTAAAAGAGCATTATTTATCAGTATTTTTTTGGTAACACAATAGTCTGAAAGTATAGGAGTTTAAATGAGCACTAAAGACGTTTTAAAATTTGTTAAAGATAAAGAGGCAGAATTTGTTGATTTAAGATTCACTGATCCAAGAGGAAAACTTCAACATCTAACTATGGATTCTACTATTGTAGATGATGAAATGCTCAAAGATGGTGTTTTTTTTGATGGTTCTTCTATAGCTGGCTGGAAAGCTATAAATGAATCAGACATGATTTTAAAACCAGACACCTCAAGATTTTTTTTAGATCCTTTTACTTCACATAACACTGTTGTGCTTTTTTGCGATATTTTAGATGCAGTAAAGAAAACTCCCTATGAGAGAGATCCAAGAGGAGTAGCAAAAAAAGCTGAGGAGTATTTAAAAGCTTCTGGTATTGGAGATAAAGCATTTTTTGGTCCTGAACCTGAATTTTTTGTTTTTGATGATGTTAGAATTAAAAATGACATGAACGAATGTGGATTTAAAATTGATAGTAAAGAAGGGCCATATAATTCAGGAAAAGAATATCCAAATGGCAATATGGGACATAGACCTCCTGTGAAAGGTGGTTACTTCCCAGTTCCTCCAGTAGATAGTGAACAAGATATGCGAGGTGAATACCTTAAAAGTTTAAAAGAAGTTGGAATAAAAGTTGAAAAACACCACCATGAGGTGGCACCTAGTCAACACGAGTTAGGAATGTATTTTGGAACTTTAGTAAATCAAGCTGATAATGTTCAATTATATAAATATGTAGTGCAAATGGTAACTCACTCATTTGGTAAAACAGCCACGTTTATGCCTAAGCCAGTAGCTGGTGATAATGGTTCTGGTATGCATATTCATCAATCTATTTGGAAAGGGACTACACCTGTATTTTCTGGAGATGCTTATGCTGGTTTATCAGAAACTGCTTTGCATTATATTGGAGGAATTTTAAAACATGCGAAAGCAATTAATGCATTTGCTAATTCAACAACAAATAGTTACAAAAGATTAGTTCCAGGTTTTGAGGCTCCTGTGTTATTGGCTTATTCTGCTAGAAATAGATCGGCATCGTGTCGTATTCCAATTACTTTAAGTAAAAAAGGTGCAAGATGTGAAATAAGATTTCCTGATGCTTCAGGTAACCCTTACTTAACATTTGCAGCAATGTTAATGGCTGGACTTGATGGGATTAAAAACAAAATACATCCAGGCGAGTCTTTTGATAAAGATTTATATGAGTTGCCACCTGAGGAAGT
>JGI20155J14468_10003879_pt1 | contig 10246 bp, 5 predicted proteins | sample COG_05_FD_14468 | JGI IMG/M metagenome (IMG submission 14468)
TTCTCTGATATCTGAAACTGAATCTCTGGACGACGACGACGACGAAGACCGAGCGTGGTTTTTAGATTTGAGACCGAGAGAGAAGTACCAGAAGCACTCTTTGTCGCGCTCTGTGAATATTCCGTTCGATGAAATCAGCGGTTCGTTCCACTTGCTGCCGCCAAGAGAGACGCCTTTTTCGGTTTTCGTAGAAGAGGGGAGAGACGACGACGAAGAGAGTTTGGTGTCGTCGTTTGAGAACCAACGAGAAACGTTTCAGAGAGGAGATTTCAAAGGCGTTCAGTGGAACATTAAATACGCTTTCGTCTACAACGAGCATTTTATCAACGCGGTGAACGCAAAAATGCTGAAGATGCAGAAGGATTCGTCGCTCGGAAACGGCGTTGATACGCACGACGTTCTCGCGCTCAATAACGAAAAGAAGAAAAATAAGAGGAGGTTGTGGGAACCTTCACCTTCGGTTAAGGAGTTGTACAAAACGTTTTTATCATCGTCAGAGACGAATAATAATAAAAATAATAACAACAATAATAGTAGCAGCATCGTCCTCGATTTAGGTTCAGGCGTTGGGCGCGATTCCGTTTATCTCGCGTCCAAAGGTTTCGACGTGCTCGCTTGCGATTTCGACCAAAAAGCTTTAACGAGAACGCAGGAAATGGCAAGACTTCATGGCGTCGAAGATAAGGTGAAAGTTTTGAAGTGGGATGCGAGAAATGACGACGCTTTTATGTGCGCTTTGAGTAGCGTCGATGATGTTTCTCGGTTAAAACTCGTCCTTGGCGTTCGCTTCTGTCACAAACCATTATTCGCTCAAATCGTGAAACACATGCCCGCGGAGAGCGATTGTTTCTTCGCGTGGTTTCACTTCGCCAAAGGCTGCGAGCATTCCAAAGTTGGCCGGCCAAACAAAGAGAAAGATTTAATCGCGCCGAACGAAGAGCTGCGATCAATTTTTACCAAAAACGAAGGATTCGAAGTTTTGAAAGATGACGTCTCGTTCATTTCGGACGGTCGTCCTTCCGCAAATTTCATCGCGAGAAGATGAAATGCCGGTGTAATATACGATAGCGTTTTTAGAATAGTTAGTTTTTAATGATATAATGTACGGTAGCCGCAGCGTAGTGAATAAGTATTATACGTCTCTCTCCCTCTCTCTCTCTCTCTCTCTTTCTAATTTTTATAATAGTATAGCAAAGGTTTTGTTGTTTACTTCTTTTCCTTCTTGGCCGGCGCCGCCGACGACGCGGCAATGGTCGCCTCCGCCTTCGCTCTCGCCTTCGACATAGTCTTACGGCGAGATTTCAAGTCCGCGCCGAGTTTCGCCGTACCTTCCATGGTGTACGAACTCATGGACGCAGTGGAGGAGCCAACGAAACCTTCACCCGCGAATTCCGTTCGTCTGGCGAAGCCGCCCATGGAAGATTGGGACGGGATCGTCAAGTTGGCGTTGGCGCTCTTCGCGACGGTGGAGACCGCGGCGGCTGTGAACAAAGCCAAGGCGGCTCTGCGGTCAACCTTGTCTTCCGCCTTGGCGGTGACGACGGTTTGTACCTTCGATCTTCTCGTCGTTTGCGTCTGTAATAGCGTTAGTATGAACGAGTACGTTTTGGGTGGTGGTCAGTATTTTTGAACAATGTTTAGGAGATGTTGGCCAGAAAAAACAAAACGGGAGGAATGGAAAATCTCTCTCCTTCTCTCTCTCATTAAAAAAGAGCCATCTTTCTCCTTTTTTTCCGTATCTTCGAAGGAAGGGAAGCAGACTTGGGGGTGGCCAAAAAATAAAACTCATCGTCTTCTGTCTCTCTCTCACTCCTTCCTTCTAAAGGAACCTCCCTCGACGACGAACGAACGATCGCTTTCAGATAGAGTGGCAGATAAGGATCAAAGCGCTTCTTCCTCGAATGCTTCTTCTCCCCTCTGAAATAAGAGAGAGAGTGCGTTTTTTTACGCCTCATCATATAGGACTCCTCCCAATATTTGAGAGAGAGAGAGGGAGAGAGATAAACAAAATTATCTCATTCGTCTCTTTCTCTCTCTGTCTTCTGTTGTCTGCACCTCCTCCTCAACCGTTGTCGTCCATCTCTCGTCGTCGTCGCGCGATAATCGCAAAAGAGCAGATTTGAAAAAAGAGCGCGCGCGCGCGAGTATAAACGTACCTTCAAGGCCGAGACGGAGGCAATAGTTTGAAAAGAGCTCGCGATCATTTTGTTGGTTTATTATTTTGTGTGTATTTATGGCGAACAACCAAAGAGGGAGTTTCCTCTAGGCTCTCTCGATTAGGGTATAGACAAATGCAAGAGATTCCTCAAAACAGAAGAAACAGAGGTTGTGTTTTTGTGTGGTCTACAATATTTTACAACAACAAATAAACTTTTCGTTTTAAAAGTGGAGAGCAGCGGCGGAAATATACAATCTCTCAACCTCTTCCGCGCGCTCTGTATAGTATTATTCTTTTCTTTCTTTCTTTCTTTTTCTGTGTTGGTACAAAAGAATATTCTTATTGTTACGTAGTATTATATTTTCTTCTTTTCTTCTCACGCAACCGGCATCGCGTGAACTTCCAAATCCGGGAAGTACGTGGCTTTGGAGTTGGAACCATTCGCTGCCGATGCCGCCGCCTCTGCCGATACCACGCTCTCGTTCTCCTCAAAGTCATAACGTGAGATTCGAGACCGCGTGACCTCGATTACATCGCCTAATTTCATTTCAAAATTGTGAACGTCGTCGATGTCGACGTTCTCGCGATTTACCCGCAACGTCCGGATGCCGACAAACTCGCTCGAAAAACCGTTTCTCACCGCCGGCATCGTCTTTTGATCGTCGAGCAAATCAACTTCCGATAATCGAGAACCGGCTTCGACTTCTTTGATGCTCATAGAACCGTCGATGACCAAAATGACGTACGTCATTTTAGGCGCCGAAGGACTACCGGCGGCGTTTGGCGAAGAGGACAACGCGTCATTCACGTTTGCTCTCTTCATGGCATCTTCGAGAACGGTAAACTCATCGAAAGAACCGGAAACGTCCAACGGTNCCATTGATTCGTTGTCNCTCGACGACGCCGACGACGGAAACGGGAAGGTGTTCTCCATCGAAGGTTTCCCTGGCAAGCGTACTTTGGATTTATCTTTGACATCTTGCATACGAGAAAGGACGAAACGAGCCCATCGAATTCCACTCTCATCCACCGGAGACGACAAACAAGTATCGTTCACTTTGTACCGCCAATGCGCTGCGACGCCGAATTCGGCTTGCATGTGCATAGACACCGTTCTCACTTGGACTTCCAAATTGTTCCCGGCTTCATCTTTCACGACGGTGTGTAAAGATTGGTACCCGTTCGATTTCGGGCTCGAGACGTAGTCTTTAAAACTACCTTGAACCTTTGACATGAGTCCGTGCACTTTCGAAATGACCAACTCGCACCCATCCTTACCAGCACTGTCCGGGATAATGATTCGAATGGCGCGCACGTCGCGAACGTCTTCGAGCTTGATGTTTTTCTTTTTCATTTTTTTGTACACGGAATACAATCCTTTCTCGCGGCCAACGATTTCCATCGGCTTNAACTCTTCCATGGAAGTATCGTTTGAGATGGCGTATTCGAACGACTCCATCGCCTTCAGAATCGTTTCCTTCGAAGATACGCGCTTCAACTGCGCGCATAACTCTTCGTATTGCTCCGGGTGTAACGTCTTGAAGCAAATATCCTCCAATTCATTCTTGATGGTGGCCATACCCAATCGGTTCGCGATGGGCACAAACACGGCGAGCGTCTCTTCGGCGAGTTTACCGCGTCTCGATCTCGACACGTTCTCCTTCATCGTTCGCATAGTTTGTAAACGTTTCGCGAGTTTGATGATCACGACTCGCGAATCTGTCATAGCTAATAGCAGTTCGCGGAGAGAACGCATTTCTTCAACCTCCAAGTCACGCCCCGACGCTTGGTGTAACTTTGACACGACCGTCAATTTTCCGACATCCATCGCGAGCTTCGTAACTTCTTCGCTGATACCTTTCAACAACAAATCGTCTTTATTGAGTAAAGTTGTGGTCGTCACATCGTGCAGCAGCGCAGCCGAAATGATTCCAGCGTCAGCTCCCAATTCGCACAAAATCTTAGCCGTGCCGACACAATCCAACAACAACGGTCGGTGTCCAAAATCCGAGTGCGCTTGGACGCACACTTTGAACGCTTTTTGAACTTCTCTCGACTCGAACGATTTCGGGTATTCTTTAATCAAACCATTCAAGATAGCAGCGTTTTCTTCGTTCAATCCAAGACTCTCAATGCCGGCATCTTCTTCTTCGGAGGTACGCGCCCCTATCATTTTGCCGAGCTCCTTGGAGAGCTGCGTCGTCAACTGCGACGTGTTTCTCGAAACGACTGAAAACAAGCTCGCTTTCGAGTTTGGAGACACCGGTGGCTTTAAATGATGCGTCAAAGGCTTTGGTGGTGTTGATGATGTCGTCGTGGACGCCGCATTAGTCGTCGTCGTCGTGTCGAAACCAGCGTGCGTTTTAAAGTCTCCTTCCTCCGCCGCCGAGGAAGGCGAGAACATGCCGCTGGAATGGAGCGAATTCGATGACAAGGACGGAGATACGCGCGTAGGCGTCGACATCGGTGGTGTCTTCGCCAACTCTGACGATGAAGAGCTGTTCTTCATAGTCGTTGTCGTCTGCGCCTTCACGCCAAACCCAGAGATTCTCGTTTGCGGAACGTCTTTGGGCAAAGGCGAAGCGCCTTTCACGCTGGACGAACTTCGGAAACTCGCCGGCGACGACGATTTCCCGTACGACTCCGACATTCTGTTCTGTACGGACGAGGACATCGTCGTTGGTTTCGGCGACGACGAGAACGCGGCGGCGAAACCGGAGGTCGCGGCGGAACTCATATTTTTTTCCCTCTCTCTAAAAAAGAGAGACTTTTTACCCCTTTTTTTGTTGTACTCTCCAAGAGAATTTAAGAAGGGTGCCTTTGGTCCACTCGTTTAAACGAAGCGATTTGAACGAAGAGACGTCGCGCGTGTTCTTTGTTCGTATCTGTTGTTTCACGCAGAAGAAGAGAAACGAGGACGGTCAGAAGATATAAATACGGAAGAATACAAAGCGCGCGATATTCTTCGATCGTTTCGATCAGATCCTCGTCGCGTGTGCGCGTATTTCGCGCGAGTCAAAATTCGGAACGCCGTTTCAAATTACCGTTGAAGACGACCAAACACCACTCGTTCGTGTTGACGCGGGAAAAGAGATTCCAATTTTAGAACCGTGTTAAAAGCAACGATGATGCGAACGCACAACGTACCGAGACGCTCGCGAAAGCCGTTCAACAGATACCGCCTCGTTCGCTTTTGTGGTGAAGCGAAGCGATCTCTCTTTTTATGTTTATGTGTGTGCTCTCGTGCGCGCGCACTTGAAATTATTTCTGAAGAGATGGAAAATTTTAACGAAGCGTCGTTTTGACTGATTTTTTGAACGACCACGTCGTCGTCGTCAAAAACTCACAANAAACGGATCTCATCACTTTTAAAGGGGGAGCGAAATAATACACGTGTGTAAGACACACTCTTTTTACAATCATCATAATACGCAGATTTCAAATCGCGGTACTATCATTTGCTACTCTTTTCGAGCGCGCTCAACGCCATCAGTCTCAACACGTCCGTCGGGTCGTTGAGAGTGTTTCTATTTTCAGCGAGCTTCATTTTAATATTCTTCGCGGCGACTTGCCTTTTCGAGTCCTCGGTCGCGCCGTCTTTGTGCCGGTGCTCGTGTTGGTTTCTTTTGTGCAGTCTGGACGATGTGGACGATAACAACTCGTCGACGCACTTTGCAATCGTTCGCGCGGCTTCCGACGCAGCCTGTCGTCTGCTGCTCGATTCCCTGTTTTTGTTTTTAGTAGTATCGCTATTATTATTATTTCCTTGTTGTTGTTGTTGTTTCTCCGCCTCGTCTTCTTCGCCCTTCTTCTCTCCTACTTTATTTTCGAATAATAACAATCGATCGAAAGTAGACGCGTATTCATCCGGAGATAACGGCGACGTCGATCCGCTGTACGCCGAGCTCGTTATTCGTTCGACTCGGGCACCGACGTCTCTTCGCATCTCTTCTAATATTTCTTTTCGCACTTGCTCTCTCAACGCCACTCGCATCTTCGAGGGCGACAAGTTATACAACGTCTTGTCCTCTTCATCTTTTTGTTTCAAGAGTAACTTTTTCCTCCTCAACTCTTCCAACGCAAACTTCTCGGACTCTTTCGCTCTTTGCATTTCTCCTCTTTCCTTCTCTAAAGTTCTGTTCAAGTTATCGAAATCTTCGGCGGCGTTTGAGATGTGCCGCTCGACGCGTCTCAGTTGTTCCTCTAAACTCAGCGCTCTCTTTCTTAGCCTTTCGGCATTTTTCGTCGCTTTCTGTTCTTTCAATTTGCTCAAGATTAACTTGGTCGCGAATTTCCATCTTTGTTTCGCGGATACAAACGTCATCTCTCCCAAAGCTGCCATTAAATCTTCCATTTGTTCGTTTAACATTATCTTTTCCTCGCGTTCGCTTTGTAACTGTATCTCGTAGTCTCTTTGCAAAGCCACTTGTTTGGAATCAAACTGCGAGGCGATTCTATTGGATGCGTCGATAATGAACGCATCGAAGGATACGTCGACGACTGCGACTGAAGTGTTCATGTTGTTGTGAATTGTAATGCTATCATCGTCATCGTTCTCGTCTTCGTTTCTTCTCGTCTTCTCGTCTTTGTCTTCTTTGTCTTCTTCTTCTTTTCCCCCTCCTCTTCTTGAATCCTTCTTTCTGCTGCTGTTTGGTCCGTTTTGTCCTCCTTTCGGGAACGCTTTCTGTTGTTGTTGTTGCTGAGACTGCTGAGACTTCTTGCGTGCGACGCCGTTGCTGCTTTTCCTTCCCATTCTCGACGGAGAAGAAGAGGAGAAAGAATAATCACTTTTTTTGCCGCTCGTGTCTTCAAAGTCGTTTTCCGTCGTTTTTGTCGTCGTCTCTGAGTTGATGAGTTTGAGCGAAAGTTCACCCAATATCTCCCGTTCCATGCGTGTTTTTATTGATTACGCGAGAATGAAACAAAACTATTATCGGGGTGGTGGTGGTGGTTGAACCGTTGGTATTTGTGATGATAGTATCGACAAAGGCGGTAACTGTGACGAAAAGTTTTTTTTTACACACCACCACGGGAGGGGGGTTCCCCTTTGAAAAAACAAAGTACGCGTAAAAACAAAAAATGAATTTACAGAAAGATGATATGATAAAGGGTAATGGCTTCTAAAATATGTATAATAAACACGCTATCGTCGCACCCAACACAAACTCCTCTCTCTCTCTCTCTACGTAGCACACGCACTCTTCCTTCTAACTCTTCCTTCTAAATAGTTAACTAAAAATATTTACAAATAGCCTAATATATATGCAGGTTATGTGTATAATAATTATCGTCGTCGTCGTCGTCGTATCTTTTTCAAATAAACTGATTGCTTTGCAATTCCAAGTGGCCTCTTTTCAGAGCGACCGGGCGATGAATTCCCGCCGTCGTGTTCGTCGGAGATATTGGAGAGGGGTGCTCCGTCATATCCTCAAAACTCACGCGGTTAGAACTCGGAAAGGCTCCTATACTCGAAGGCGATGCAACGCCGCTTCCGCGGATGTTTTTGTCTTCGGCGGTGTAAACGCCGCCCGTCTCCAAGGAGCTATTACCGTCACTCGCAGCTGATTGATCTAGAACCGGCATCGACATCATCTGTTGTTGTTGATAATGATGATATTGTCGCGGCGAATACATTCCGCCGCCGTAATACGGAAAGTATGTACCAGAGTGCGTAGAACCTTCTCTCGAAGCCGTCGGTATTTTCAAATCCAACGACGACGGCGGCATTGCAACATTTCCACCACCAATAGAAGCCGCAGCTTCAGCCGCACGACGCTCAAGCAAACTCATTCCAGCGGTATTAGTAGCAGTAGCGGCGGTCGCGTTGATGTTTTTATTCATCTCCGCCCATTGCACCTGCATCATATTTGAATTAAGATTCATGTATTGTAACGAGTACGGGACTTGATACATCAGCGGAATCGACTGCTGAGATGGGTTCATAGACGTGGCCATAGCCGCTTGCATAGCTGCCACAGCTGCGGCAGTATTTTGAACATGTTGCAACTGCATTTGCTGATAGAATGCTGCCGCTACATCTGCTTCAGAAATGTTGTTCATATTGAGTGGAGCAGAATTTGGACGAGGTTCGAGACCCTTCTTCTCTCGAGATATGTCCGAGGACGGCGGCCGAACCGAGCGTTGTACATCGCAACTTCTGCGAACTTTTCTCGGCGAACCGATGATCGATTCATCTTGACCAGCCTCGTTCTCAGTATTTCTGCCCCATTCGTAGTCGTCGCTGTTGTTGATGACGTTCTTGTTCTCGTCACCACTGACTTGTTCACCTTTACCGCCGTTTTTCTTCGTGGTGTCCAAAGCAGTTGCCGCGTCGAGCAACGCATCAAACAGTAACCCGCTGTCTTTTCCAGAACAACTGTTCGAACCTTGTCGCTTCAACGTCGGTCGCGTAGGCGTAGCCGCCGTTGCCTTTTCGATGACTCTTTCCTTTCGTTGCCACAGTCTACCAGTAGAGAACGACTTTCCCTTCTTTTTCTTCTCTTCCTCGGTGGGGGCGCTGAGAGAAAATTCGTCGTCGATTTGGACGACGTCCGCCCTTCTTTCATCAGATTCCTGAGAAGTATGCGTACTTTCAGCAATTTTCATCTCAGTATTCGTCGCCACCGTCGCAGTAGTTGACTTCTTTTTCTCCGCACCGTTATCGTCGTCGTCTTTCTCGGTACTTTTCTCTTGAAGTTGCAGCTGGTGTTTCTGCACTGCGTTTGCTGCGGCAGCCGCTTTCGCGGCTTTCGCCTGTTGGCGCGACGGCGATCGAGTATTGTTACTCTCGCCTCTTTTCTCTGCGGTCAAACCACCGTTCGAGTTAATCGCACTACCAGTAGAGTTTGGTAACAAGTGAATGTTCGAATTCGGGTCTGCGTATAGTTCGTCGCGCATTTTGAGCATCTCTTGGAGACGATTTTCAATGTCTTCCAAAATCACTTTTCGCGTCGGCGCGCCGACGACGACAAAGTTTCCTCCCCTTTCTTCTCCTTGTTGTTCTTTAAGTCCTCGGGGGGGTTCCTCTTCTTTTCCCGATACCGATGATGATGATACAACCTTCTCCTTCTCCTCTTCGAGTTGTTTAATCAGCATGTCAATCTTCTTCACCTTTCGAAACGGCCAGCGCACGATGCCAAACTCTCGGCATTTCTGTTTAAGAACCGTCACGCATAAGCCCAACTGTTTTATTTGGAGGACAGACAGAGGACAATGAGTAAGGCGGTGAGTTTTGAGTGAAACGCCCCCCCCAAATCGGTCTCCGAGCAAAAAAAACAAACAGTACGTAAATGGCACCCAAATAAGTGCACCCAAAAAACCCAAGACAAAAAAAATTTCTTTCCACGTGTTTTTGTTCTTTTTGTTTTTGTTCCTTCTGACGAGGATGAGCGAGCGCGTGTCTTTTTTTACGTACCTTCTTTGCGGCGTCGTTGATTGGGAGATGAAACACCGTCCGCAAATCATCCATGGATTGGACGTTCTGCACTGTTACTTGCGTGCGATTCTGGATTGATAGAGAGTTGCATTATTTCGCAACGAGTTCGTTAGTACATAGAAAAGAAGACACACGACAAAATTGCGGTAAAAAATCCAACGTTTCGTCTCTTTCGTAACGAGAGAAAGTTCTCGTTCTGGCTGACGCGATTTTTTCTGTTAAAAAGCGGACAAAAAAAAATCATCTTAAAAACCGCGGTTAACGTCGAGAGAACGACGATGCGAATTGAAACGTACCGGCATGTTAACATAAATACACGACGTATTGATGTTTGATGTGAAAACAGGCGGCTCTGGTTATATCAACGGAGAAGAGCCAAATACTCCTATAGGTATAATTGAAATCTTTCAATGACACTCGTATGTTGTGAAGACGAGAACGAGGTTTGTGTCTTTTGAAGAAAGCCAAAAAGAGGAGATTTTTATGTTCGTATGCTTTGTTTGGGTTTGCCATAAAATACTCGAAAACCTCCTCTCTCTCTCTCTCTCTTAAACGACGACGCGCACCTTATCAGAAACAGAAACACGAGAAGACGATAATGAACGACAAGAAGGAGGAGGAGGAGCGGGAACGTTTTTTTCGAGCGACGACGA
>JGI20155J14468_10003888_pt1 | contig 10231 bp, 7 predicted proteins | sample COG_05_FD_14468 | JGI IMG/M metagenome (IMG submission 14468)
GACTGTTCGGTAGATGTCAAGGTGACGCCGAGTAACGCGATGTCATCGATCAAGGAAATCAAAACCAATCCGAGCGCATTTTCGCTCAATCCTGCGGATGTAACGACCCCCCCGGAAGAAGAATGCATTTTGTATCGTCTTCTTTTTGAAGACGACAAAACGAAGCGCGACAAAAAAGACGCGTCGTTGTTATTCTTAGCTAATAAACGACTGTTTCTTCTGTGAAAGCTCCTTTTGCTGTTGATGCTGTTGTTGTTCGGAGAACGCATCGAAAGAGACATCATCATCGTCTCAAACCCCTTCGATTGATTAGGTTTTGTAACGAACTTTTTGTGTGATGAGATATTTTGTGTTTAGGGTTTGTGTCTTTGAAAAAACCCTAAAGGCAGAAGATAGTTTTGGTTTGACCTCCTCTCCTCCTCTTCATTTGCCCGGTGGGGGGGGGTGCGTGCGCTCGTGAAGAAAGAAAGCGCGTTCTCGGAATAATCAATGCAGTCGCGGAGGGAGTGTAAAGAAACACACTACTCGCTCTCATCGCTGTTCCGCGAGTAGGTAAAATGAGAGAGATGCATAAGAAGAAGGGTTTGTTGTTCTTCGTGTTTTTCTTTTTCTTCGCACTCTTTGTGACGCCTTCGTCGTGTTCAGATTCAGATTCTGTGACGACGCATCATCGGTATTCCCAACTGAATGAAAATGTTCACGGGCCAATAATGACGCGCGTAGAACGCGTGAAAATGGTAAGAGAGCGACGAATAAAAGGAGCAAAAAAGGATGACGGCGAAAGAAGAGGAGAAAGAAGACGTTCTTATTTAAAAACGCACGGGAAAAAATTACGCTCTGATGGAGAAGAAGAAAAATTTGTCGTTGGTGATGATGATGATGAGGATGATGAGGATGTGGCGGCGCAACGACAAAAAGAAATCGAAGAGTATATAAATAGGAACAAAGATTGCGAAAACGAAGATCATTTATTAGGGGCAAAGTTACCATCTTTGGAACAACAAACGAAACGTTATTGCGAAAAAGATCGCACGACTGAGATTGTATGTTTGCACAGAAAGATGCAGTATCCCGAAACGCACTGTATGGCTTCGAACGTGAAGATTGACGCGAGGATGTTTCGGCAATGGATATCTTCCGGGAAGGATGAGAGCAAGTATTATCCGAAGGAAATTGTCTCGAAAGGAATTTTAGGTGGGAATTGTGGGAGAGATCCAGCGTTTGTGAGTGCTCAATTTGGTAAGGGTGGCCAAGAAATTTTAATGAATGCGTTTAGAGACGATAGAAGTAGCGATTGCTCGTTACGAGGTGATACAAAGAAATTCCTTGGTACGGTGTTCATAATTGCTCATAGTTATGGCGGCGGAAACCCATGGCATGAATTGGAAGAAATATTACATATCTATGCTTCAATGCGAATACATGGTTTAGAAAAGACACTGAAAAGGAACGGTTTCGTAGTATTATTCGATGGTATTAATTTAGGAGATTGGAAAAAGACGCATCCAATTTACCATCCTCTCGTGGATTCTTGGTTTGGAGGACGGGAAGCAAAAACAATGAAAGAAGTATTAGGTGATTCGGATTGTGCGACATTTGAAAAAGTTGCATTTATTCCCCACGGAGGAACTTCACAATTATCGCGAGGTAGCGGCGATGCGGGAGCGAAGAATTGTCGGATTAGTCCAGTCGTACACGGATTTGCAAAGACTATTTTGAGCGCACATCCAGAGATTGAAAAAATACGAGCCGAGAAGATTGTCTTTATTCATAGAGGTAAAGGAACTTCCACGAGTAGGCCTGTGCATGGATATGCAGAGTTCATAAATCAACTTCGTTTGAATATGCAACGGAATGTTCAAGTTGTAGATTTTGCTGAACTGAAAGACATATTCGAGCAAATGAAAGTCGCTCGCGGCGCAAAAGTGCTCATTGGCGAGCACGGTGCGGCGTTAACCCATGGTATTTGGATGCATCCAGGCACGACGTTAGTGGAAATAAGACAAAAATTTCGATGTCACTGTTACGAAAACGTCGCCGCTTGGACAGGATTAAAATACAATAGATTAGAATCCGTCGGTACCGCTCTCGCGACCTCTTTACAATCATACGCGAAAGGAAGAAGAAGGTAGAATTATAGAGTACGGATTAGCACCATTTTGTACGGACGTAAGTGTCTTCGCCAATACCTTTTTTTACGCCATTCGGGGGGAAAAGTGCATTTTTTTCAATGAAAAATGTATAGAACTACGAAAAGACAAGAAGAACGTAAGTAATTAGAGCAGTCACAAACACAACGCAAACGCAGAGAGAGTCATAATACACACACACACACATATATATATACATTGAGCAGTAGCGGAGAAGTGTTTTTTTATTATTCTTCTTCTCGGAGAGAGAGAGAGAGTAAAAGAGAGATGGCGACACCACCACCGACATCAACGACACCAACGATGATGACACCGGGGAAATTTAGGCGAATTCTCCTCTCGAACATGGAATCCTTTCTCGTGCACACGATGCCGCTCGTGCGATTATGCGAAAAGGAAAACAATACTACTGAGAAGAAGAGTAAGAAAGATTTTACGTTGAAAAGTTTGTGGGAGGCATTCCACGAGACGAGCGCGTTCGGGTGCGAAGTCCCTCTGGAAATGAATGCGAACAACAAGGAAAGGAGTGAGAAGGAGGAGGATGCGGAGGAAAACGAGGAACCGGAGGTGATTGCGCAGTATTACGCGAGTTACGTTTCAGCGTTTCAGATTTTCGAGAAGACGAAGAAGAAGACAAAGAAGACTTTAAAGAAGAAGAGACGAGAGGAGCGGAGAAGAAAAAACGGTGTTGGTGAGAGTAGGAGCGATGATTATGATGATGATTTTACCCAGGCGGCGTCCGCGCAATATTTCGAATCGTTAGCGCCGTATTCGAGACCGCCTTTGACGGACGTCATCGAAAGACTCGCCGAGGAGAATGAAAAAGTGCAAAGTTTGAAAGCGTCGGAGATTGATCGAGAGAAGTCGTGGTTTTGTTTCGCGTGGTATCCGATTTATAGGATACCGCAAGGAACGAGTCGGTCGGATATTCAGGGGTGTTTTTTAACCTATCACGGGTTGAATCATTTAGATATAGAGGATGATGAGGACGAGGAGGAGGACGGAGACGAGAGCGGCGAAGATATAGAGGAAGAAGATGAAGAGGAGGAGGAAGAGGAGGAGGAAAAAGTGGACAAAGATGGTTCACAAGGTGATGAAGAAGTAGAACACGGAGAAAAAAACGGGAAAACAAGTAGGATTCGAGGATTACCTCCACTCCCACCCGCCTCTTTGACGCTTGCCGGCGAAACCAGACTCCAAAGGCGCATCGAAGACGCCAAGAAGAGCGTCGCCGTCCTCGAAAAGGACGAGCGTAGCAATACAACAACCACCACCAAAGGAGATGATGAAGAACACACAAACTTCATTCCGCTCAAACCGTTCGGTTTGTGCTGTTACAAAACCGACCCGGAAATCTGGGAAGAATCCGACGAAGCTGAAAACGCTCGAACCGCGGCCATGATTGACGGCGCGTACGCCTTCTTGAGGAGCTTGGAAGTTATTCATCCCGATTACGAATTCTTTTCGCACCACGGATGATGATTTTAACACGACAGAGAAAATGTTGCGCGCTTTTAGAGAGAAGAGGATTCTAGTCACACATAATAGCAACCACATAACAACGCGCGCACTAATAATAGATATAATACTCGTACCTCTACAATGCACAGTATGCGCTTTTGTCAAGTGGAATACGTGCCCGCGCGGGGCCAAGTACTTCTTTTGAGCCGGTTTGTGTTTCTTTTCTTCTTTTCTTCTTTTTTCTCGTAAACGTCATTTTTTTGATCTGGAGAAAAAAAAGAAATACGATGATGGACGGGAAGAAGAAGAAACAACTCTCCGGCGCGCAGAAGAGGAAGAAGAAAAGGGAGAAAGAAGAGGCTGTGAAGGAAGCCGTGGCGGATATGGAGCGTTTAAAGCTTGGGCCGACGAAGTTGTGGACCGGGTTGGTGTTGCATCATAAGGATGTTTTTGTCTCGCATGTGCTTCCGAAATTGAATGGGACAGATCGGTGTTTCTTTTCAAAGGTGGGTAGTGGGAGTCGGGGTGTGCTTGCGTACGCCGGGGTAAACGTATCGGGATTAGGTGCGGCTGTTTACGAATGTGCATCCATTTCGACGTTAGAATGGGTGTGGAATAACATGCCCTGGGGAGAGAAAGATGATGGAGGAAGTGTGATGGACCAAGCCTGGTTTTGCACGGGAGTTGCTGCAACGAACAAACTCGAGTTGCTCAAGTGGGCGAGAGAAGTGAAACATTGCGAGTGGGGTAAATATACGAGTATAGTGGCAGCACGTAGAGGAAATCTCGAGATGTTGAAGTACTGTTTTTCTAATGGTTGCCCGTGTGATAAAAACGCTTCGTGTGAACAAGCTGCTCTTGGAGGACACCTCGACTGTCTTCGATTTCTTTTCGACAAAGTGGAACCTTCGCGAGATACGGAAAAAGTAGCGGCAATAGAGGCAGCATGCGGTGGTCACATGGACATCTTGAAATATTTCGTTGAAGAAAGAAAAATATCTGATGCAGTAAAGCTCGACTGTGTGGTAGCCGCTGCAAGTTATGGTCGCCTCGATTGTCTCAAATACTTAGTCGAAGAGGCGAAAGTGCCTCTTAACCGCTGGGATTTCATCGCTAACGCTCGTTACTACGAGCACCCCGAGTGCGAAAACTACTTGCTCGAAAAAGGGTTCCNGGAACCAACGGACGAAGAATACGCGCAAACCATCGCGTTCTGGGACATCCACAAGAAGCAAAACCCATCATCACAGCATCACAACGACGCCTAAAGGAGGGAAAATCCTCCTCCCCCGCGTCTTAGAAAAGTCAACGCATATACGCACAAAACACAAAACCTCTCAAGCCGGAGAATCGATTACAGTCGTAATAAGGGCAAAAATACACTTTCATAGTAGCACAAACTAAAGTAACTCCTCCATTATATATCTGCGTATCCGCACTTTTGCCGTCGTTCCATCATTGGGATACGATTAAACTTTCGCTCGCTCGGACATTTTTTGTCACAAAATTCAAATTCCTCACTCCAAAGGAGCAGAAGACTTTGAGCAATTCATATCATCTCGAGTCATGCTCGCTTCTTGAAAGCACGCAACAAAACGACGCACACGCAGAGAGGGGACTACTTGCGACCGGCGCTCCTCCTTCCTTCCCCTCTGTTTTAAACTCGTCGTCTTTGATCGCTAAGAGAAAGAAACAGAAATGCGCAGCGCTTTGCTCCTTCTCGTCTCCAACGTGACGAATGTTTACGACGTAAACGAAGAAGAACGAGAAGCTTCGGAAACACAAAACCACCGCGACGATGATGACGACGGATTCCTCGACGTCGATGGAGTGCTGCGAGAAAAAATGAGCGATGTGGTGCGCGTGTGCGAATCGAGCGCGAAGATGAAGACGACGCTGAAAGATGTCACGAGAGAAAAGGAGGAGGATTTTGTACCGGAGGACGGATGCGAGATGGCGGCGGTGTCGTGGTTTCCACCAGTTCTCGATGATGCTGCTACGAAAGAGGACGATGGAAATGCTTGTTTCGTGCCGTGGACGAAAGCTACGAATGCATCATCCGATGGTATGGGCGAACGGTTGCGACTGACGCGAAGTAAACGCTCGATGCTTTTAGCGAAGAAAACCGCGGAAGATTTGTTCATGGAAGAGGTACAAACGCCGACGAAAAAGAAGATGAAATCAGGAGGAGGGAAGAGTACGAGTAGTAAGAGTGAGCGCAAAAAGGGAATGGGAGTGTTGCAAAGAACCGCGGCGACGGAGGCGATGAAGCTCGTCGACCAGGTGGAAAGGAAGGCATTGAGTGCGATGGATATCGTGTGCGTGGTTCCAATCGTATTAGGGAAGGATGTGAATGCTGCTCTGTTTGATATGAACGACCCAGGGAAATGGCCGGAAAGCTTCATTCTCGCACACGGCGTCGTAAAAAGGGCGAAAGAAAGGCTCGGTGGCGAGAAGGTGCGAGTGAAAATCGTTCCCGTTTATATCGCCGCGGACGATGATGAAGACGAAGTAGACGCAAGAACGAAAACATCGGAAACGAGGACGGAGAGAGAGGCACTCATCAACGCGCGTTTAGAACACGTTTCGAACGCGTGGGGGTTTACGAATGCTGTCGTTGTCGAGTCATTGAATGCCGGCCCTGTCACCGTGAGCGACGCGTCGGTGATTTGGCGAGGAAAGCTTCTCATCGGCGGTGGATTGAAAACGAAAGCGAAGAACAAGAAGAAGAATAACAGTAGTAAATGTAAAACATACGATCGGTGCATAGCCGCGGTGGAGGTCTCGAGAGAGTGTTCTCAGTGCGCGATACCGTTTCTTCCGATGGAATCGAATATAATCGACGATGGTGAAGAAGCCGCCGTAATAAAGGAAGAACGCGACGGCGAAAAGAAATCGATTATTGAAAAAAAGGCACCACCGGTGAAGAAATCGACGACGGCGACGACAAGGAAGAACGAGAATAATAAAAATAGGATAAACGGAGGAGAAAACGAAGTAGAAGACGAAGAGGAAACGGTGCTCAAAATTAACGACATCGTTCTCATGAGCGCCATCGACGCGGTCGATATCGACTCCTCGCAGGCGCCGAGACACGTCTCGTTTCATCCTCCTCCTTCAGAAAGTGTCGGCAACTCTGCTTCGAATTGGATGTCAGCCTACGCGTCGTTTTGTGCAAAGAAGCACGACGAAGGCGTTCCCGGCGAGTGCCCAGTTCTGCTTTGCTCTATCGCGACGGCGATGCCGATGGTTGTCGCTCGCGGCAAAAATGGTGCCGTCGGCACCAAAGGGAAAGAGAAGAAGGACGACGACTTCGACTTGGACGAAGACGACGACAATGTTCGCAAAAAAATGCGCGACAAAGGAGCCGCGTTAGCAAATCACGCGAACAACAAGTATTTCCCAGTGCAATCGCGAGATGAGCGCGTGTTTGTGTTAATGCCGGTCTTCTCAAAGAAGAAAACGACAACGTCGGTGACGTTCAGATTGGTCAAATTGGTTGACCCGCGAAGCGCTTTAGAACGAAGAGTTTTGTTTCCACGCAAATTTTTGAGTCAAAATCAAAACGGAAACGACGATGGTGATGAATACTGCTCTTCGCAACCTCCGCTTCTCGCGCTCCCAGGCTCGGAGAACCGCCGTCTGTCCGCAGAAGAGGAACGCTTGGACGAGGCTTTAAAAACCGTGGCGAAAATGGTCGTCGCTCGAGGAGGGGGAGAAGGAGCAGGTAGGTCTAAATCGAAAGAAGTGGACGAAGTATCGAGCAAAGGCGACGACGATACATTTGAGACTCTTTTTCGAGTAGTCGACGACTATTTCGCGAAACGAGCGAGATGCCGCGGTGGCAAAGCCTCCGATGAAGACGAATCCATGCGAGAGTATTGCATCGCGTGGATGAGATTTCTCTATTTGACCAAGAAGGACGCGAGCGCGATTATCGTTACGTCATCAACGAATGTTCTATCCGACGCGCATCGTCATCAATTTTCGACGAAGGCGAATAACGACAAGAAGATGAACGATGAAGCCGAACTCAACGAATTGAAACGCTTTTACGACGCGCTCGAAAAATCCTCCAAGGAAACCGCGGACGATATTCGCCACGACGTCTCGTTGGTCTCTGTCTTGCGTTCGGCGGCGATGGATTGCGAAAAGAAACTCGAGAGTTCGGAAACGGTCGCGAGATTGTTGCGTTCACGCATGCCTTCGAGGAATGACAAGAACATCTCGTCGATGAAAAGACAACGAGGAGGAAAAGGTGACGACGACGGTAAGAAGAGGAAGAAAACGGGAGAAGAGAACAAGAGCGCGGCCGCGATGAAGAAAAAGGCGAAGAAGAATACCACCACAACCACCTTAAAAACGGCGGTGAACGATAAACTCGCCAAGCTCCGCGGAAGCGGTGGTGGTGTCGTTGCCGGCAAACTTAAAGCTCCGACTATGATGCACAATCCGATGACGACGACGACCGCGAACGAACGTGGTTCAGCTCCTCTTTCAATGCGATACGGCAGAAACAAAGCGCCCTCGAATGGTTCCGCGTTAGTCGCCGCTGCGACGATGAGCACGGACGATGCGTCGTTGGAGGCTTGGAAATACGGCATGCACCGCACGGCGGCCAACGCGCAAGGGCCAACTTCCTTCAGCGGGTTGGGTCTCAATAATAACAATAATAATAATAACAACAACAACAACAATACCGCTTCGTTATCGCAACAGCGACCGAGCGAGTCCGGCGCGGGAAGTGGCGCCATCGGTGCTCGAGGCACAATTTTGTGTCCAAACTGTAACGCGGATTTGAAACTGACCGGAGGCATGAAGTTCTGCTCGTACTGCGGCGGGACTTTGCACTGATGAAAAGCTTTTAACATACTAAATAGACGAAAGAGCTTACTTAGCGAAGATAGTCGAGATAATTATAAATAATAGATGATTTAGTAGTTCGAGATAATACTTGATGATGATAGAAGTACAATGATGTTGTGTTTTTCTTTTGACAATGTTAGTACATAATGGAATACAACGGCAGAAATTATATACAGCAGTTTCATGCGTAATACATCTTCTCTCTCTTCTTCTTCTCTTTCCGAGAAGAATGTTCGTTGTTACGAAAAAGACGCTCTTTCCAAGAACCTTCTCCATAAATACGGCAAAGTCTCCGTAAACTTCCCGTACGGAAAATACTTCGCCACTCGTTCGCCTTCGTTCAGTAACGATAACGTCACCTCGTCGTCCATGCCCATCAGCTGCGCGAACTGCACGTCCTCCGAATGCCCCAACGCCGATTGAATGTTATCTTTGTTCCTCGTCGCCAACAAAATCTTCACCCCAGCGGGAGCGTTTTCGTTTTTCTTCTCCTTTATTTTATTCAAAGCGAACGCCAATCCGTCCGCGAAGCTCTTATCCGTCTCTTCTTTCGTCTCGAACAAAACCCCGGGTTTCCCTTTATCTGCGTTTAAATAAGCGCCTCTGACCAATTTCGCGCCTAAAACAAAACCTTCTCTCTCCGCGGTCGCGATGTCTCGTTTCAACTGTTCCACGCTATCCTGGCGATACATTTGGTACGTTTTATACACCGCCGCGTTTCTACTCGCGCTCCCATCGTCGGATTTGGTGTTCATCGTCCGCATCAACTTCATGCTCACCGCGTCCACTTGCTCGTGCAAAAAATCTTCCTCGGCGTCCACGCACAACCCTCTCGCCCCAACTTCTCTGGCCATTTCCGCGATATCCATCGTCAAACGTTCGCACAAACTCTCGTTAAAACTCGCGCCTAACGCGGAGAGTTTTATCGCGTGCATCTCGTTCGGAAACTCGAGAAGCGTTTGCGTCGCCATTTTTTTCGTTTGTTCCGCTTTCCTCTCGTTTTCCGAGTGCTCCAATGCGGCTATCAGAAGTGATTGTAAACCTTGCTCTCGGTGCGCCTCGACGGTCGCTTTGAGTTCAAAATTCAAGGACGCAAATCTCAACAACGCACTATTGGTTAGTCTTTGCACTAAAGCGGTGCTTTTTGTCTTCGTTTTGTTCGTCTCGTCGTCATCTTTCGAGGCGAGTGGGAAGACCGTTACCAGTGGTTTCCCGTAAATTCGAGAGGTCGAGAACGAAGCGTTAGCTCCTCGCGACACCAAAGCTGCTTCCCTCCAGTACAAATTCGCGCCGCGACGCATCAACGCAAGAGACGGGGAGGTACTTTGCGGCGCAGATCTCGGTTTTTCTCTCTTTACTCTTCGCGTATTCGAAGCGTTTTTAATGCGAACGTTTGGCTTTAAATTTTGAGGATAACGTTTCGGGGGAAACGAAGGATGTCGACCGATTTTAAGTGCAAAAACACATCCGACGACGTTTTGGACGAGAAGTTCGCTTTAGGAGAGGCAACGAAGGACTCTGAACCTGTGAAGAGTTCCTTCTTTACGTGTTTTCTCGCGCGTCTCTCTTAAACCGTGCGTCTGTTTCTCGCGCTTTTATGTTGTTATTCGTGTTGTTGTTGTTCTTCTTTTTTTTTCTCGTCGATTGAATGTCACATGTGCAGGAGGAGAAAGAAAAAAAGTATATATCTCTATGCAACCAATTCTCTTCTCATTGCGACTGCACAGTTCCTCGATACACTCGCTTTACAGTAT
>JGI20155J14468_10003892_pt1 | contig 10226 bp, 11 predicted proteins | sample COG_05_FD_14468 | JGI IMG/M metagenome (IMG submission 14468)
CAGGATGGTCTTGGAATTTTTTAAGGAATTCAAAACCAGAAACTCAAAATTGATTAAATGGTTTTTTTAAAAATTCTTCCATTACTAATTCCTCTATTAATGTTTCTATTGCCCATTATTTTTAGAACTTATTTAAAATCTGCTTTCATAAAAAAAGACAAGGAAATAAATGAATTAATGATTATATGTGCTAACTGCGGTACATATGCCCATGAATCACTAATAATAAAAAAAAATGGTATGAGTTTTTGCTCCAGCGAATGTGTTAAAACTTAATAAGGGTTTAGTTGTTCTGAAATCTTCTTCTTTCTGGAGGAAGTGGAGTATTTAAGAAAGTAAAAAAGTAATGAACTAAAATGAGAATTGCTATGTCTTCAGTACTTATTAACAACCTGCTAAGTCCTAGCCCGCCTATGAAGACAATTATGCAATTTATAGGCTCCATCTTAGTGTTACATAATGTATGCATGCAAATAGAAGGTTGCTAAATATAATTGCAGACATCATGCCAAATTTATCTATTAGGATAATAGGTAACATCATTCTAAAAGCAAACTCCTCAACTACAGAAATAAAAAATAAGTAAGTTAACCAAGCTAAATGAATACGTTCAATCTCAAACCCTTTGCTTAGATAAAATACAAAGAAAAATAATAATATTGCAAATAATGCGGTCAAATAAAAAATTGGCGAGGATATCGAGGGTTGAATGATAGATGCTATTAACAAATGACTCAAATGAAAAGAAAATAAAAATTCCCGCTGTAATAAACATGGTTAAAAAATGACGAGTTAATACTTGATTAAATTTATTTATAAGAGGACTTTTATCTGTACCTGGTCGCTGCAGTCTTTTTCTTGTCATTGTTTAATAACCATTTATTGGTAATGCTAAAATAATATAAATAACTGGCATTGATTGAAGAATTAATTTTTAATAATTAATTTTTTTCATAACCATAAACATAGCTGGTATATACAATAAAGCTGTCATTGTAGCTCCCAAAACNCCGATACTCATTGCCCAAGCAAGAGGCTTGAAAAATACGCTTGCAAAAATCAGNGGTAAAAAACCACCTAAAGTTGTTAAGGATGTTGTAATAATATGTCTCGTTGATCTTATAACAACTTCAATTATTTCTGCCTTTGAAATATCTTTTTTCTCTGCTTCTTCTTTGATGTGCGATAAAACAATAATCGAATCATTAATAGATAAGCCAATTAGCCCAACAGCACTTATAGTGCCAATGAATCCATAATTTTGTTGGCCAACAAATAAACCTAAAAAAGAAAGTCCCACAGACAATATAGCGACTGAAAGTATAAGAGCGGTTTGTCTAAATGAATTTAGAGCAAAAACTAGGCCAATAATTATTAATACTATGTATATGGCAGCAGAGGAATAAATTTGAGATTGAGATTCATCCCTTGTCTCAGCTTCACCAAGTTGCTTTATTGAATAACCAATTGGAAGTTTAGATTTAAAAACCTCAACATCTTCTTTGATAAAATTTTCAGTTTCGGATGGAAGAGTCTGAGTCCAAATCCAACCCTCTACCATATTCACTCTTTGCCCATCTATTCTTGTAATTTTAGAAGACTTATTTGTAATAGAGCTCTTGCCAAAACTATCAATATATTCAAAACCACCATTTAATGGTACGGTTAAAAAACTGGTGTTACCTGTTAAATCTTTGTCTTGAGTTAATCCTTTAAGTCTAATTGGAATTTCTTTATTTGAATCCAGCATAGTGCCGACAAGTATTCCATTATTTGCAGCATATAATTCATCAGCAATAAGATTAGCATTTACTTTAGAAAGAGAAATATTAGAGTTATTTAATTCCAACTCTATATTTGTATTTGTATTTGAAGTATCTGATTTGGTTAAATTTATCCCAGGAGCATTGCTAATTATCAGCTCTAATTCCTCTCCAAGTTCTTTTAATACTAATGGGTCATCTCCATATATTGCAAAACTAACATCAGCAAAAACTGGAGGTCCTGATATGTATGAATCTGTAATAATAAGTATGTCAGGATTTTGTTCGACTATTAATTTTGAAAGTTCTGGTAACTTTCTTATCATTTCATAATAATTTTTGGCATAAAATACTGATTGAGCCATATTATTTGACCCTTGTTTTTCTTTGCCGCCAACAACATTCATTAATACCCTAGGAGACATTCTTCCAACAAACCAATAATCTTTTTCAATCTCAATCAAACCAGAATTAAGAACTTGTTGCCTAACTAACTTAGCTCTCTCAAGAGTTTGTTCTGATGAAGCATTGCTTGGTAACTCTATATTTATACGGAACATATCTCTATCGTTAGAGGGAAAAAAATCTTTTGGCAAAGTGTTAAAAAGTAAAAAGCCTAAAAAAGGCAAAGAAATTGAAATAATAATTGCGCGCTTGGGGATTGCAAAAGCCCAAGTAAGAAAAGATCTGTATTTCTTTAGAATTTTTTCATTATGATAGCCTTCGTTATGTATTTCTTCATTCTGAAAGTATGGTATTTTTTCCATATAGCTCATTAATACAGGTACCATGATAAGGGCTAAAATCAAGGAAGATAGAATTGACATAATTACTGTTAAAGCCATTCCTCCAACAAATTCCACGCTTGAGCCCTCGCCTGTAACAATCGGAAGAAAAGAGAAGACGGTTGTACCGGTTGCTGCTGCTAAAGGAATTGTCAATTGCCTGAGTGTTTGAGAAATTGATTCATTAATTGACAGGCCAATTGATCTTCTAAACTTGTAATCTTCTACTACAATAATTCCATTATCAATCAATAACCCAAGAGCAATAATAATCCCGGTTATTGAGGTCATGTGAAGTGGTAAACCAATAATTCTGCAACCTGCCATTACTAGACAAACTGAAAATGGAAGTATCAAAGTTACTATGATTGCAGGCCTTAAGCCTAAAATAAAAAAACTTACACTTAGAACAAAAAAAGTAGCTAAAGAAAAACTTTTAATTAATTCATTGAATTTAGCAGAAGTATATAAAGATTCATCATAAATTTTTTCAATTGATATCTCGCTCGGAAGAGATGCTCTCATTTCTTCAACTACTTTTGATGCTCTTGCAACATAATCACCAACTCTTTGATTCATTGTTCCCATTGCCATAACAGATACAACAATTTCTCCGTTGTATAAGAACATGTCTTCAATAGGTGAAACTGGTTTTTTAGAAATTTGTGCAATATCTTGCAGCTGAATAATCTCAGAGTCATTTATAACTCTTATAGGTATTTCAGATAGCTTCTGAATACTCTTTATATTGTCCTTAAGTCTTATTAAAAATTCAGAGTTTTTATTAGATGAAACCCCGATAGCTTTTTTATTATCAAATGATTTTAATGCTTCTGAGATTTCCCTATACGTTAGTCCTAGGGCTGTTATTTTATTTGAATCAACCTCTATAAGAATTTCTTCATCTGCTTCGCCATATATAGCTGTTGCATGTGTTTCTCCTATAGAGCTAAGCTTTCTTTTTAATTGCTCGGCAAGTCGAGACATTAAAACTATTGGAGCTTCACCCTCTCCATTCCACATGAGCGCATATTGGACAGTAATTGGGGGACCACTGTTCCTGTCAAGTACAATATTTGCTCCCGGTGGAGCTCTAATCTGAGCTAGTTTATCCTGAACTTTTGACCATGTTTCTTCTATTAAATCTGGGCTGACAGATTGTTGCAATTCAACAATAATGGTTGCATATCCATGGGATATTATTGTTTCCAATTCTAAAATTTCTACAACTTCCCTAAGTTTTATTTCTAAATCGTTAATAACCTGTGTTTCAATTCTTTCTGGAGATGCGCCAGGATAAAAAACTCTTACTCCTGACCATCTTTGAGCTAGCTCAGGATTTTCTTGAATGGGAACTGATAGAGCAGATGACACTCCTGCTAGAACAATAAAAACCAAAGTAAGAATTAATATTCTTGGTCGTTCTATAAAAATATTTATTAACTTCATTACAAATTGATCTTCTTGCCTTCAATAATTTTTTGTGCCCCACCAAGAATGACCAAATCACCATCTTTCAGGGTGCCATTTACATAAGCATATTCGCCTTCGAAATAGATAATATCCACCAGATCTCTTACAACAACTCTTTCTTGATTAATTGTATAAATTGCCCAGATCCCTTGCTCAGATTGAGATAAAGACTTTATAGGAACCCATGTACCTCTTCCTTTCATAGTAATGTTTAGCTTGAGCTGGGCAATAGATCCTGGATCAAAAAAGGAATTAAAATTAAAAATTGCTAAACGATTATCAGAACCTCCTGGAGTCATGGGAGCAAGTCTTTCTAGATAGCCTTTTACTTGGTTATTAGCAATCTTAAATGAATATTCATTGCCTATTTGTAATTTATCGGTGTAATTAACTGGAATAGAGACATGAGCCTTTACATTTGTAGAATTCAATATTTCTATTATTGGAACTCCTCCATTTATAACTGATCCAGTATCTAAAAATCTATTTTGAATAAAGCCGTCGAAAGGAGCTATTAATTTAGTTTGCTCAAATTTAACTTCATAAAAGTCATATTGTGATTTTGCTATAAGTTCTTCTGAATTTGCATTATCTAAATCTTGAATTGAAATATGTCCTTGTGACCTTAAATCTTTATACCTTGCAAGAACTTGCTTAGCCAAATCATATTTTGCTTTTGCCTGATCTAACTGAGCAGAAGCTTCCCTGCTATCTAATTCTGCAAGTATTTGTCCTTTTTTAACCTCATCGCCTATGTCCACATTAATAATATTAATTTTTCCAGGTATCTCAAATGCAAGTTCTGATTGCTCAGAAGGTAAAAGTTTTCCTGAAAAATTCCTAGTGATTTTGTAGGAATCAAGAATCTTGACTTCAAGAATTTCCAAAGCAGTCAAGCTCATATTAAAAATTAAGAGAGTTAAAGATAGAATGATTCTATTTTGAATGTACTTTTTCATTTGACTTTCAATAATAAGTTACTTAATGTTAGCAGTGTATACATGATAACGAAAATGTTAGCAGTGTCAACATTAATAAATAATATATAAATATAATGAATACCTACCATCATGGAAATCTAAAAGAAGAGCTCATAGCATGTGCTTGCAGATTATGTGAGAGAGATGGATATACTAAATTAAGCATAAGATCTTTAGCAAAAGAAAGCGGAGTTTCTCAAACAGCACCTTACAGGCATTTTGAAACCAAGGAAGCTTTATATGCATCAGTTGCAACTAATGGTTTTAAAAAACTAAGTCAAGCTTGCTACATAGATGTGGAAAAAAAAGTAACAAAAAAACAACTTGTTGATGCAGGATGCAGATATATTGAATTTGGTCTAAAGAATGCAAATACTTATGACTTAATGTTTGGAACAGCAGTTGGTAATTTTGCTAATTATCCAGATCTTTTAGAGTCTGCAAATAAAACATATGACTCATTCCGATCAAGCTTTTCTAAATTAGCAAATGATAGTGAGGATGTTATTGCTTTTAAATGTCTGACACTTTGGTCTATGGTTCATGGGCTTGTTGGTATAATTAGAAAGGTGCATGTGGTTGGCGATGATCTAAANCAAACTAATCAGGGGCCTATAACATCTGCACGCATCATTGCTGATAATCTTGAACAGCATCTTGATAGGGTTTTATCTGGTCTTATTCAGAATTAAGTATCTCAATAGTAATCTTATTAGAGAAGATTGGATTCTCATGTGGGATATGAGCATAATCACCCAGCAATAATTGCAAAGTATGCTTTCCTGGAGAAAGGCTTATTTCAAATTCTGTTTGCCCCTTTCCAAAATGAATATAATTTTCTGTGCTTGGTATTGGTCTGTTTAATATAGGCAAATCAGCATCTAAAACCAAATGATGATGCCCAGAGTTACATCCATCAATCCCGGCCGGAAGTATATTAAAATTATCAATCCCAAAAACTAATTTTACATTTTGTGATTTTGAGACATAACCATCAGCTGGACTAATAAAATAAACTTTTGGTTCCACTGAATTACAATCTTCTGCTGTTAGAAAAGAACAAAAGATGACTGCTAAAAAGGTATATACCTTATTCATATCTACCATCCACATAAGTCAAAGTATTAATATCATCAGAGTTATTAGACTTAAATACTTTACCAATGACAATACTATGTGTGTGATAGGAAATTAATTGATCTACTTCGCAAAATATATTTGCTTGCGCCCTTTTTAAAAAAGGAATATCTGTTAAATCCCATTCATCACTTTCAAATCTTTTATTTTCATTTTCATAAGAACTACAGATATTTGATAGCTCTTCATGGTCTTTTGTTAGTAAGTTAATGCAAAACTTTGAGCCAATAATTATTGAATTATGGATGCTTGCAGACTTATTAATGCACACCAACAAGCTTGGTGGATCTATAGATACAGAAGTTACTGAAGAAACTGTTATTGCATGGCATTCATTATTCTCATTAGTATTTGATAGTATGCTCACAGAATAAACATAGCTTCTCATTGCTTTTCGAAAATTATCTTGAAGTGCCATGTTTGAATTATACTTATTTATTAAAAATATACCTTATCTAATAAGCAAACATATCCAATAAAATGAAGAATAGTTTAAGAATATCTGGAGGGACATTAAAGGGCAAAAAAATACCATTTGATTTCAAAGAATCTCTCAGACCTACATCTAGTAAACTTAAAGAAATTCTCTTTAATTGGCTGCAATTTGAAATAATGAATGTGTTTGTCTTGATTTGTTTGCAGGCACTGGATCTTTAGGAATTGAGGCCTTATCAAGGGGCTCTTCGAAAGTAATATTTGTTGAATTAAATAAAAAAAATTACTCAGCACTAACGCTGAATTTAAAAAAATTAGATATAAGAAATAAATCAAAAATATTTTTTAAAGATGCTTTTACCTGGATTAAACATTATGATTTATCAGAAATTGATTTAATCTTTTTAGACCCCCCTTTTAATAGAGAATATGAAATCAAGGCTCTTAAATTATTAATGCGAAAAAATGATTTGAAATCGTCATGCAAAATATATCTTGAATATAGCAAATATGACGAAATTGAAATCCCTAAAGGACTTAAAATACTTAAAAAAAAATCTGTAGGTGATGTAAAAGCATTGCTTCTAATAAAAAATGAAGATTAGAATTGCTACAAGAAAGTCAAAGCTAGCTCTGTTTCAAGCAGAGTATGTTGCCAATAAAATCAAGCAACAAAATCAAGAGATAGAAGTTGAATTAATTCCTATGAGCTCCGAAGGTGATTTGACTGACAAGCCTCTTCATCAAATAGGAGGCAAGGGTCTTTTTATCAAAACTTTGGAATCCGCTCTATTAGAAAATACTGCAGATATAGCAGTTCATAGTTTAAAAGATGTCCCAGCTAAATTAGATCAAAGTTTTAAAATTATTTCTGTATTTAAGAGAGCCTCTGCATCAGATATTCTTTTAACAAAAGATGGGGCATCACTCAAATCTATGCAAAAAGATTCCACAATTGGCACATCAAGCCCAAGAAGAAGAGCACAAATTAAAATTTTAAGACCTGATCTTAATTTATGTGCTGTAAGAGGAAATATTGCAACAAGAATAAAAAAATTAAATGAGGGTGATTTTGATGGATTGATTGTTGCAAAAGCAGCAATAGAGAGATTGAATTTAAGTTTTGCTAATAGTTATGAGTTAAGTTATCAAGAAATTCTTCCCGCTGCTTCTCAAGGCTATATTGGTGTAGAGTGCATTTCTTCAAATAAGAATTTAATTAAAGTATTGGATTCCATTAATTCTAAAAAAGATATGGTTCTTGCTGAGGCGGAAAGAAACTTTGTAGCTCAACTAAATGGTTCCTGTCTGTCACCTATTGCTATTTATTGCAGAGAACAGTCAGATCAAATACTTGTAACTGCCAAAGTTCTTTCGCAAAATGGAGATAAACAAATATTTAAAGAAATAATATCTAGCTTCAATACAATTAATCAGGATATAAAAAATTTATCAAAAGAGTTTATCTCCAATGGTGCTGATAAATTGATACTGTCATGATCTTAATTAATACAAGACCAAAAGATCTCTCAGAAAAAATAAATGAGCTATGTGATCAAGAAAAAATTGAGTTACAAAATATCTATCTCTCAAAAATAATACCTATCGAGATAGATACAGATAATGGGGTTTATAAAGAAATATTTGAGAATTTAGATAAATATTCAAACTTCATATTTACAAGTCAAGCTGCGGTAAAAAATGGAGCCAAGCTAATAAAGCTTAAATCTAAATTATTAAATAAAAAACATAAATTCTTTGCTGTTGGAGATTCTACAAAACAAGCATTAACCAGTGAAGGTTATATGGCTTTAGTGCCTGATAATAAATCTTCAGATGGTCTTGTAGAAATGATTAAAAATAGTTTTCCAGGCAAGAGCTTAGTAATTTGTGGTGATAATACAAATATGAATTTACAAAAAAAACTATCAGGAGATTCAGATGAAATAAGATGCTATAAATTGGAATACTCAAAAAAATCTATTGATAATATAACCTCTTCTCAAGCAATTATTCTTATATATAATTATTTAACATTTGAGTTTATTTTTAAAAATCTAAATCAACATTCTTTAAAAAATAAATTCTTTGTAGTTGCATCTGAAAGAATAAAATCAAAAATTATCGACCTTAGTTTAGGTTGTAATATAAAAGTATTCGTTTCTAAATCTGCTTTAGACAAAGACATGATAATAAAAGCGCAGGAATTTATTTAGTCTTTTTGTTGTTACCTGATTTCATAGATGTAAAAAATTCATCATTAGTTTTATGGGACTTGAGACGATCTATCAAAAACTGAATAGATTGAGCATCTTCCATTTCATCAAGAATTTTTCTTAATACCCACATTCTTTGAAGCTCATCCTCTGATGTAAGAAGGTCCTCTCTTCTAGTTCCAGATCTTCTAATATTGATAGCTGGATAAATTCTTTTTTCAGCAATCTTTCTTTCAAGATGAATTTCCATATTTCCCGTTCCTTTAAATTCTTCGTAAATAACTTCATCCATCTTTGAACCAGTCTCTACAAGCGCTGTTGCTAAAATTGTTAAACTTCCACCCTCTTCAAGATTTCTAGCAGCCCCAAAAAATCTTTTAGGTCTCTCTAAAGCATTAGAATCAACACCACCACTCAATATTTTGCCTGAAGCAGGTTGTACTGAGTTGTATGCTCGTCCAAGTCTGGTTATGGAATCTAATAAAATAACAACATCTTTTTTGTGCTCAACAAGTCTTTTTGCTTTTTCTATAACCATGTTAGCAACTTGAACATGTCTGCTTGGCGGCTCATCAAAAGTACTTGCAACAACTTCACCTTTTACTGTTCTAGACATCTCTGTCACTTCTTCAGGTCTCTCATCAATTAATAGAACTATTAACTCGACTTCTGGGTTATTACTTTTAATAGAATGAGCAATGCTTTGGAGCATCAAAGTTTTACCAGCTTTTGGTGGAGAAACAATCAAACCTCTTTGACCTTTACCTATAGGTGCTATTAGATCAATAATCCTAGAAGAAAGATCTTCATTGGAACCGCTGCCTTGCTCTAAAACTAATCTCTCATTAGGAAATAAAGGGGTAAGATTTTCAAAAAGAATTTTATTTTTAGTATTTTTAGGTTCTTCACTATTGATGGTATCAACCTGAATTAATGCAAAATATCTCTCCTTATCTTTAGGAGTTCTAATTTTTCCAGCAACCGAATCACCTTTTCTAAGTCCAAATTTTCTAACTTGGCTTGGGGAAACATATATATCATCCTCGCCAGCGCAATAAGAGCCTTCAGGTGATCTTAAAAATCCAAAACCATCATTAAGAATTTCTAAAACACCTCCGCCATATATATCAATACCTTCAGATGCTTTATGTTTAAATATTCTAAATATAATCTCTTGTTTTTTTAACCTTCCAACATCTTCTAGTCCAAGCTCCGTAGCTATATCAACTAATTCGTTTATAGGTTTTAATTTTATTTCTGTAAGGTTCATATGTTTATATTTCCGTTTTTAAATTATGTAATAGTGGGTAAATAAGATGGTGGCCAATGGCCGTGGTGTGAAGATACTAATTCTTTTTATTCTAAGTTATGAAAATACATTACTTAGACTACTGTACTTATAAACTCCTCTAATTGTTGTTTGCTTAAAGCCCCTAT
>JGI20155J14468_10003901_pt1 | contig 10216 bp, 9 predicted proteins | sample COG_05_FD_14468 | JGI IMG/M metagenome (IMG submission 14468)
AGATGACGTTTCCTTTCGCACGGTTGAGGAAGACAACACCCCTAAGCTCTTCATAGAAGATGAAGAGGAGGTGGAGGAGGAAGAAGAAGAAGAAGAAGAAGAAGGTGGTGGTGACGATGCGGTTCTTTTCGCGCTCGGCGGCGGCTGCCACCCGGCGACAACTTGAGCGCTACCATTAAGACCACCACCACTCGTGCTACTTTCGTTCCCACTCGCGCTTCTCTCGTCGTTCCTCGTACCCTTTGAATCACTCGCGTTACTCGAAACCTCTGCCAACACAATCGGCAGCGCCCCTTTCATGTTCGTCAACATCCTCTCGCGTTCGCTTGCCGGTAACCGTCCGTACAAAACTCCATCCTCCTTCATCCTTCGAACCATCGTGCTCGACTTTACCGAGTTCTTCACCGCGGCGTCCTCGCTCAACAGCGTCAACTGCGCGGTTAAAAACTCTTCAAAATTGCTGTACTTTTTCCCTCTCGCGTTTAAACACCCGGTTCTGATTTCGTACGATAACCCTTTTTCCAAAGTTGTGAGGACTTCGTTTTTGAGAAGAAACTTTCCTTCCTCTTCCAATAATCGTTCTTGCGCCGACGACGCTATCGAAGACGCGTTTGAAGCATCTCCTCCTCCTAATCCTTTCGACACCGAGGACGCAAAAAAACGCCTCCTCCTCCTTGCGTTATTCATTCGTCGGGGAAACGTCGGTGTCGTTGTCATAATCTTTCGTCGTTCCAACATCGCATTTTTTGTCGTCGTCGTCGTCGTGTTTCTGCTCGCAGAGAGAACGCCGCTTCCCGATGACGATGCGTTCAAACAGCTTCGCATTGTATTCGAGATGTTGAATAAAACCGATGATGATGATGATGATGATGATGAGACGCTTCTTCTTCCTCCTCTTTGTTTTTGAAACAAGCAGCGCATGTAATAACGACGCGCGAACAAAAACGAAATCTCTCTTCTAAATCTCGATCTCTCGTTCTCTCTCTCGTGTATTCGCGCGCGTAAATAGAATAACACCACTGCTCCTACTCCTCCCGCTTCTTGCTTCAGTCTCGAATGTTTAGGGTTTGCAACCCTACACGAAAGTAGACCTCTCTTTTAGGGAAGGATTGTTTCTAATGCCATCAGTGCGGCATTAAAACAACATCGAACGACGACAGATTATGCGACGACTTCGACGAGAACAAATATGATGACGACGAGAGGTATTAAAAGTAGTAGCACGGGTGGTCATTTTTTGCAGTTAAAACGGTGTTGTTGTTACGAGTGCAACGATGATAAAAACACCAAAGTCATACACACTAGGGAAAGGTTGCGGAGAGGAAGTGGACGCCGCCAACAACGAAAGCGTGGTGGTGTTTCTATTATTCGAGCGGCGAAGGCGACGAGTCAGATTCAGACGACGGGAGAGGAGAGAGACGACTTTTTGGACGATTCAGGGGGCGAAAAGAGGAAAGGCGATGCGAAGAATACCATCGAAATGGTGTCTCCGTTTCAAGACGTGGCAGATGCCATGCTGAGGAAAGGCAAAGTGCGCTCAGAAGAAGATGAAGAAGAAAACAAGAAGAAGATATATCCGAGACTGACGAAAGAAACTGTCGACGAAGCGTTGGAGGAAATCCGGCCGTACGTGATCAACGACGGCGGAAACATCGAAGTGGTCGCGGTTTCCGAGGAAGACGGGATCGTGGCGGTTCGGTTGTTAGGCGCGTGCGCGTCGTGCGCGAGTTCGCAAGCGACGATGAAAGGCGGCGTGGAATCCGTGTTGAGGAAAACGTTCGGCGAGAATGCGTTTAAGGAAGTAATCAACGTGAGCGGAGACGTCGGGCAGGCGCCTCCGGAGTTGACGAAAGAGGCGGTCGGAGCGCACTTGAAAAGCATCGAGGATAGAGTGAAAGGGTACGGGGGCGTCGTGAAATGTTTAGAGGTGGACGGGAGGAAAGGGAACGTCGTTTTGGGGTTTCGAGGCCCGAAGCCGTTGGCCGCGGCAACCGCGCAGAGTTTGCAAAAGACGTTTCCGTTCATCAAGACGGCAAGTTTAAAAGAGTTGGACGACGACGACGACGACGACGATTAGATTAGATTCATGTTGCGCTCGTTTCTTACTAGTAGCAGTTTGTATAACACAGAATAGGTTCCAAATTATATACTAGGTAATAATAAAAGCTCATCGTATTCGTATTCACTCGCCGAGATTTTTAAACGGTGTAATTCACCACCGGCAACTTCTTATCGATTCTCTTGATGATGCCGGAGATGACTGTCCCGGGTCCAACTTCCGTGCCACCTTCCAAACCTTCCTCGATCAACTTTTGCATGGACCCTTCCCATCTCACCGGGTTCGTCACTTGCGTCGCTAACGTCTTTCTGATCGAATCCGCGTCCGTGTGTGGTTGCATGTCGACGTTGGAAATGACCGGTATTCTCGTCGCGTTGATGGGAGTCTCCGCCAACTGTTTCTCTAACTTTTCCACCGCGGGTTTCATGAAATCCGTGTGAAACGCGCCGGCAACCGCTAATCGAACGGCCATTCTCGCTTTGAATTCTGGTTTTGCAATCTCTTCGACTTTCTCGATCGCCTCGATGGCACCACTCACCGCGTAGTTCCCGTTGCACAAATAGTTTGCCACTCGCACGTCTTTCCCGCTTTGCTCGCTCGCCACTTTACACAACTCCTCGCACTTGTCCGAACTCAACCCAATAATCGCCGCCATGCTGCTCGGCTGCGCATCTGCCGCCGCTTGCATGGCTTCGCCTCTCAATTTCACCAGCTTCAACCCATCTTCAAAAGAAAACGCCCCGGCGAACGCCAACGCCGTGTATTCGCCTAAACTCAATCCCGCGCACACGTCCACGGCGTCGATATCCGCTTGCCCTTCCGCGGTTGATTTCATCTTTTCCAAAGCCGCCATCGAGGACACGTAAATCGCCGGTTGCGACACTTCCGTCGAGTTCAATCTTTCCGCCGGTCCGTTCACGCACACGTCGAGTAAATCGTACCCTAAAATGTCCTTCGCCGTGTCGAACATTTTTTTCGCCTCCGGGGAGGTTTCGCACAACTCTTTCGCCATGCCGACGTTTTGTGCGCCTTGACCGGGGAAAAAGAAGGCTTTTTTCGCGCTGCTTTCGATCGAGACCGAGACTTTAACTCGTTGTTGTCTTCGTCGCTGAGAAGAAGAAAATCTGCGATACGAAAGAGAGAACAACATCACGTTTATTAGTCGCAGTACATTTGCAACATTATCCACAACAACAACAACAACAACAGAATGGAAATAAGAAGAGCTCTTTAATCGAAGAGAGAAAAAAGAAAGAGAAACGAGTTCAGAGAATAAAAAAAGACTTAGAATCCCACAACAACAAAACCGCACCTCGCGGTATTCCTCCTCTCATTTCGCGCGCACGCGTGCGCGAACCTTTGTTGGTGGTACTGCTGTTGCGCTTGTTGCATCATCATCATCATCGACTGCTTTTTTTATGATGATGGATTTTTTTTTTCTGACTCGGCAAACAAAAAGCTTGGCTCGCAAAAAACGGAAACCCTAAATGAAAAACAAAAGGAACGGGTTCCGTTGAAATTTTCGAAAAATCAAATCTCGCAAAAAACAACGCGACACAAGAAGAGAAAGAGTCACATAAGAGAGTCAACATCATCAATCTCGTCGTCGTCATCCTAAAGGAGTTTGAAATTGCGTTTGAAGGATCATCAAAATCGAGTGCATTATTTCATTGTGTGTTCGTGCGTGTGTTTTGAGAGCTGCTTTGTTGAGAAGAGTTTTTCCATTTCCATTTAGAATAAAAGAGGGAGATGGAGGCAACCAACGACATCACTACGAAGACGACGAACGAAGACTCCTCGCTCGCTTCTTCGGCACCGAAGAAGAAAGAGGAAGAAGATGAAGAGAAAGAGTGGGACGTCTGGCGCGCGGCCGCGTACGGGAACCAAGAAAAGCTCGAATTTTTCGTGAACAACGCCCCGTCTTCTTCGATCATAATAGATGCGAAAGATGCGAACGGATTTCGGCCTTTACAGTGGGCAGCGTTGAACAATCGCGTCGCGATCGCGAAGTATTTGTTGGATTTAGGCGCGGACGTGAACGCCGGGGACGACGAACGGCAAACAGCGTTACACTGGGCAGCAGTGAGAGGCGCGTTACCAGTCGCGGAATTACTCTTGCAGCGAAAAGCAAAGCTGCACAATCAAGATATTCGCGGGTACACGGCGGCGCACGTCGCCGCGCAGTACGGCCACGCTTCGATGTTGTACCATTTTCTGTTGCGATGGAATTTAGACGTGAATTGCATGGACGAAGATAGGCGATGTCCATTGCATTGGGGCGCGTATAAAGGGTTTAAAGACGTCGTCAAGTTACTCTTGGCGTTTGACGCGGACGTGATGCGCCCGGATAGGGAAGGGTGCACGGCATTGCACTGGGCGGCGATACGAGGGAAAGCGGAAGCCGCGCACGTTTTAGCCTTGTGTGGCGGCGAAGAGTTGTTGAAAGCGCGAGATACGGATGGAAACACCCCATCGCAACTCGCCATGGAGAAAGGTCACAAGAGTTTATCGAACATGTTGACCAATCAGTTGGTGACTCTCAAAGAAGGCCAGACGTGGTGGTCGCAAAAAGGCATGGCGATATTCTGTTTAGCCGTCGTGTGCGGGTTGACGTTGATGTTTGTGAATTTTGTCGTCGTCGGACCGCTAGGGACGCCCCGCGTGGACGTCGCGTTAGCAGCATGGTCGTGGATGGTGGTTATTAGCTCAATCACCGGTTTGATTTTCTTTTGGCGAGTGGCGAATACCGATCCCGGATTCGTATCCACGCGAGCGCAGTTAGCCGCGAAGAGTTTGAAAAACGCGTCGTCGTCGGTTGAAAATCTAATCAACCACAGCGACGATATCGACGACATCGAAAAAGGATCAGGATTAGGATTAGGAGGAGGTAGTAGTAGTAGTGAAATTACCTCTTCCTCCGCCGCCTCCTCGTTAAAGTGGCTCGATCACCCCGAGCTTTGGGCGGGCAACTGGGAACGTCTTTGCGTCACGTGTAAAATAGTCAAACCGGCTGGAACTAAACACTGCCAAATCGCCAAACGGTGCGTCAGGAGATTCGACCACTACTGTCCGTGGATGGGCAACACGGTTGGCGCGAAAAATCACCGCGACTTTGTCATCTTTCTGCTCCTGGAAACGTTCGCCATGATCGTCTCCTTGCTCGTCGCCGTCATTCGAGTCTGGGAAGAAAATCCGTCCGAAAAGCAACGCTCGAAAACCGGCGTCTTATTCTTCGTCGCCTGCGACGTCGCCGTCTTAATCCCAGTCCTGCTGTTAGTCTCCTCGCAACTCGCGCAAGTCGCCCGAAACATCACCACCAACGAGTTGATGAACTTGCACCGGTACACGTATTTGCGAGCGACGGACGGGACGTTTAAAAACCCGTTCGATAAAGGCGTGTTTAAAAATTTAGTCTCCTTTTTCTGCGTCGACGCGAATAGACGAACCAGAGAGTTCGAAGAGAAAGCGAATACCAACGTTGGTGGGTTTACACCCAAAAACGCAACAACAAAAGATTGAATCGAAGTTTGAAGAACAAAATTCAATTCGAAAAACGAAAACGAAAGATTTTACTACTTTGCTATAGTACGAGAACGTAATACTACTACTGCTACGAGACCTTTGCATCATTGCTCACAAATAGACTTTTGATTCCAGTTCCATCTTATCCGAATCTTGTTAAGCAGATTCATCGCATTCGTACGGTCTCTCGTTCGCGTGAATACGCATGTGGCTTTGCAAAGTATCAGCTCGACTAAATCTCTTCTCGCACACATCACACTCATACGGTTTCTCGTTCGTGTGAATGCGCATGTGGACTTTCAAAGCACTAGATTGACGAAAACGTTTCTCGCACACATCACATTCATACGGTTTCTCGTTCGTGTGAATACGCATGTGATCTTTCAAAGCATTAGAATGACGAAAAGACCTCTCGCACACAACACACTCGTACGGTTTCTCGTTCGTGTGAATACGCATGTGCGTTTTCAAATTACTAGATTCACGAAAGCACTTCTCGCACACATCACATTTATACGGTCTCTCGTTCGTGTGAATACGCATGTGGATTTTCAATTGACAAGATGTACGAAACTTCATCTCGCACACTTCACACTCATACGGTTTCTCGTTCGTGTGAATGCGCATGTGGACTTTCAAAGCACTAGAATCATAAAAACTCTTCTCGCACACATCGCACTCGTGTTGCCCTCTCTTTCTCTTCACTTCTTTCGCAGCGGGAATAATAAAAGCCTTTGGCACGTGATGATGATTTTGCTCCATCGCGACATTTTCATCACAGGGAGAACCGCAACGGAGCATCCGCAACAACCGAAGCTCTTCGTCTCCCTCTTTTTCTTCTCCTCTTCCCCTCTCCTCTTTCTCATCACCTTTCAAAACCGTCTTTACGTTTCTCGCTCGTTTAGGATGTGGATTCTTTCTTCGTCCTCCCATTATTATTGTTGCTTGTATCCTCGCATCGTTGTTGTTGCTTGTTGTTGTTCGTGTCTTGTTTTTGGAGCATCACGAACCCCAAAAAAGCGAGTGCGGAAAAGCAGAACATTTTCTCTTTGAGCCGTCCTTTCGTTTTTTTCAAATTTCACACCCTAAACAACCGAAAAAACCAAATCTTTTCCGTTGCAACACGTCGTCAAATTTGCTTCGTTACTGCGCAATAATACATTCTCGCGCGTTTGTGGCGTCAAACGACGGTCGTTGCCTCCGTTTTACACCACTCATTCTCGCAGAGAAAGAGAGAAGAAGCTCTTCGTTTTTTAACCACCGCTTTTTCTTACATATATATATATATATAAACAGAGGAAAAACAAGAAAGTCAAAGAGATCATCAGTAAATCGACACGACGTTTCGGGAGATTGATTTCGTAACGACTTTTTGAATAGATCACACATCTTTCGTTGAACAACGGCAAAGAAGATGAATCCGTTCACGACGACGAACTGCGGAAGGGCTGCTTTAGTGAGACGGAACGACAAGAACAACATCTCCTCCTCCTCTGCTTCGACGACGAAAAAGAAGAATCATCATCGAAGCTTTTTTTACCGCGCATCATCATCGAGTCGTGTCGTTCAAAATCGAGTCATCGCGCCCCCGAGGAAGAGAATTCAGAAAGACTCCGACAGTCAAGTGTTTTGCCCCTCGAAAGTCTCGCGAATTCAAAAGAAGAAAAAAAGACGAAGGAAAGACGGACCTGGCGGACCAGAGGATTCACCATCGATGATGCACATTGGGGATTACGGGATGCCAGAAGACGAGGAGGAGGCGTTTGAGGACGATACCGGGGATGGCGACGACGGGAACGACGATATTTCAAACAACGGAGGAGGTGGCGACGACGGGAACGACGACGACGAAGATGAAGACGACGACGATGAGTTCGACGAGAAATGGGAGAGCATTATCAAACGGTTGGAAGATAACTATCAAAACTTGGAGGCTGTAAAAACAGTGAGTGATCCGTATGCCGGGTTGAACGGCGTTTCGGGAGAGTTGAGCGTTCTTTGGTCGGCGGGATGCGTCGTCACGTACGCGAGCGCCATCGCGCACTCCCTCGATACCATGATTTCGCCGTTTTTGAAAGGTGAGAGAGACGGCTTTGTGGATATCGCTTGATAAGAAGAAGATGTCGATGAGATATGTTGAGATCATCATGTATACTAGTAGAGTACTGTTACTATTATTAATAATATTATTGTTTGGATGATCTTCGCAAAAAGGCGTGTTTGTATTTGAAAAACGAATGTTTTTCCGTGTAAAATAACACGCGCGAAGAGAAAGAGAAGTAAGAAAGTAAGAAGAAGAAGAATCGAAGTGTGTAATATATTACCTCGTAATACTACATTTGTATGTTGTACAAGCTTTAACAATCTATGCGTGCGCTTTTTCCTTCTATCATATACAGCTATTTGTCTACCAGTGACTTCAATTATTTTTTGTTTCTTTCTTTCAGTTTCGCTCGCATGCGATCCTTCGAAGAAATTTTCCCGCCGCGTACTAATTCTCCTTGTTGCATCTCTTCCTTCTCTTCTAGCTCGATCTTACCGAATCGAGCGTCCAACTCCGAGCCTTTCGATTTCTGAATGGTCTCTTTCGATTCCAAGAAGAACATCAAATCTCGGTTCATGCCTTCCAGCTCTCTCACTTTTTCTTCCAGAGACGCAATCTTTTCCTTCTCTTTCGTCGAGGACGTCATCTTCGTCTCGCGCGTTTCACCGGCGTCTCTCAATAATTGCTCGTTGAGTTGTTTTAAAAACACGTTTTCCTCTTCCAAGCGCTTGACTTCCTTCTCGGCGTGGTCGGCTCTTCGATTGAGCACGCGAAGTTTCGTCGCCTGTTCGGCGATGGTTTCAACTTTCGTCATCATCTCCGATTGATCCGAAGCGGCGTCCATCAAAAGACGTTCGTAATGTTGTCTTTGCTGGTCCAATTGCGAGGCTAACAGTTGGTCGTACTCGTTCGCGACGGCGTCTAGTTTGGACGCGACCAACGCTTCCGTGAGTTCAGGATCGTCTTCCTCGTGCAAAACGTCAGGGTCGGAATAGCCGTTCGTCGCGTACCCTCCTTCGCCTCCGCCTGGGCCTTCGACGCGTCTCCCCGCGCGACCTCTCCTTCCTTTCTCGTCCGGCGTTAGCTCGACCAAACCATGCTTCCCTTCGATCAATCGATGCACAAACTGGTCTCTGGAGTAATCCCACACTCGTCCGCTACCGATTTCGAGCGAATAGCAGTGCCCGGTTTCCGTCCAATGCGCAACCGCGTGTCGATTCTCGTACCTCCCACACCCGACGACGCCACAAATCAAACACGTCCACAACGACGCGTTCGCACAATCACAACTTTCACACTTCGCCTCTCGTTTCGCCGTCGCGTCCAACGCAAAACGACACACCGGACAGACGCTCCCGGACACGCCGGACATGCACTCCGAATGAAAGTGATGCCCGCAACTCGTCGTCAATATCCCGGAAATATCCCCGTCCAACCGATCCAGACAGACTGGACACGTCGCCGGAAGTTCAGTGATGCTCTTCTCTTTATCATCATCATCATCATCATCATCTTTCTTCCCGAATTTCACGCTCTTCACGAACACGCACCGGCAAATCTCCTCGTCGTTCAAGCTGCTAAACGGTTGCCCGTGAAAATTGTTCGTAAACATCCTCGCGTTTTCGCAGTCGTCGAAGAGCAATATCGCCGCGAAATAATAATACGAAGCGCTTTTATTATTCGTATTCTTCGCTTTGTCGCTTTCCTCGCGCTTTCGCTCTCGAGGAACAACCACTCTCACTTCTTTCAATTTCATTCTCACCGGGGCGATGAAATCCAAGAAATCAGCCACCGAGAACGAGGACGGAATGAACGGCACGAGGACCAGTTTCGACTCCGACGACGACGAATTACGAGAGCGAGCGTTTTGCATTCCTTCTTGGTCGTCTTCTTCTTCTTCTTGGTCTTCTTCCTCTCGGAATAACCGCAAACTCCCTTCCGAGCGCTTCACTTTGTTCCCGGTGGTGAACGGGAACTTGTCCTCCTCCTCCTCGTCGTCGTCATCATCGCTCGTATTACTATTCTCCTCTAAATCCACCCGAACGAAGAACAGAGAGGAGGAGGACGAAGGTTGACGACTTTTGCTTCTGTCTCTTCCTCCGTCCCTTTCCTCTTCTTCCGGTGAAGACATTATTCTTTGCGCGCATACACACAACGAGCGTTACAAAGTGACGACTTTTTTCCCCACGACGAAATCATCTCCTCACAATACGCGCGCACACGCATCGTAACAACGGTAACAATANACGCGCCGCGCGTCTTTTAATGGTACGACAAACGCGAGCATCGCNCTCTCTCTCTCTTTCTCTCTCTCTCTTTCTCTCTCTCTTTCTCTCGTTCGTCTCCGACTTTAAGAGAAGAAGAGTTGCAAAACATCNGAGGAAAAGCATCTCATTCCGCCGCCGTTTCTTTCTCTCTCTGACGCGCNCTTAACTCTCTTTCGATGACGATANGAACAACAATAAAACAGACGACGACGACGACGATCANCGCNCGCGTGAACGAACACTCCCACTTTTTCGACGCGCTCGTCGAACACATCCCGCAAAAGTTCTACCTCGCGACCGAGAAATCCTTCGGGGACGACGACG
>JGI20155J14468_10003902_pt1 | contig 10211 bp, 10 predicted proteins | sample COG_05_FD_14468 | JGI IMG/M metagenome (IMG submission 14468)
GGGTTATTGAATATGAATTAATTGGACGTCAAGATCAAAAAGCATGTAGTAATGTTTATGAGGGTTCAAAAAACAATTCTAATCACTTTTGGCAAACCGCCAGAATTTTTTGCTTATCAATTAATGATAAAGTAAATCAAGCCGAATTTATACTTGATTTATTAAAAGTTAAAGGTTTTGAAGACCCTATTTTTGAAAATTTATTTCAAATCATCAACAACGAAAAAGAAAAATTTGAATTAAAAAACAAAGATAATGAAATATTACCTATTCATTTAATTATGATGGATACAATCAAGATACCAATAAAAATCAATTATATTGCTCATTTAGGAATAGAATACACTGAATCTTTGTTGAAACTCACATACTTAACTCCCAAGGCGCGTTCATTCTTATTAGATAAAAAAATTAATTTCACATTTGTGTCCACCGACCAAATTATTTTAGATTACAAATCTGTTAGTGATGGAGTTATAGATATTGAAAATTCTATATCAAATTACAAAAAAACACCAAATGGACAAAGTAGAGCGAATGTTTGGTTTTCTGTCTTAAGTATAAAAGATGAAGTGAAAAAAGCAGAAACGATTTTAAACTTTTTGAAGTTAGAAATGAAGGTTGGTAGATTTTATGATAGTGTTAATTTATACTTGCCAACTCTTAATAAAATTAAAAATTCTTCTTTGACAAAAGAATTAAATGATACAATTAGAAAAATAAATATAGCTTCTAATCCAGACTTATATGATGGAAATAACTTAGCAAATATTCTTATGTTAAAAAAAGATAAAGAATGGGATTGGAATTTGATTTTAAGTCAAAAAGCTTGGCCGATTATCCCTGTTATTGAAAGAGCTGGAATGATAGGGCCTGAAAATATAAAATGGTTAGATTTTATAAATAAGTTCAATCAAAACAGTTTTGATGAGAAAACATATAATAAATGGAANAGAAACTTTGATCTGAATACTTATATATTATCAAAATCTATAGAACAAGCAGCTAAAGAAAATAAAAAATCTTTGACAATTTTGTTAGTAGCTAGGTTGGTCAACAATAATCCTTTTGAAGATTTTGACTTAAATTATTTATTAATTATAAGAAACGCACTTGTAGATATAGGTTTTGAAGATTTAGCAAACAATATTACTTATGAAATAATGACATCTAAAATTATTAACTTTTAATAAAAACACCAATGATAAAAGACACAACAGTTAAAAATGATGTAATAAATAAAATAATCAATATTATTGATATAGAAAAAGGTTTGTCGAAAAATTCAAAAAATGCTTATGCTTCAGATATTATTTTGATGAATGATTGGTTTAGGAAGCAAAATATTAATTTTTTAAACGCTAAGGAAATTGACTTTAAAAATTTATTTTCTTTTTTTAAAAGTCAAAATCTTAAACAAAATTCAATTAATAGAAAATTATCTTCAATGCGCCAATTTTATCAGACTTTACAAGAAGAAGAATATATCCAAAAAAACCCATTAAATAATATTAATAGTTTGAAGAAAGAGAAAAAATTACCCAAAGCTTTATCTGAAGATTTAATTACTTTAGTATTAGAGACCGCTAGAGAAAATTTTACTAAATTACAAAGTGAATCATTAGAAAAAATAAATAAAAGTTTAAGAACTTTAGTGGTACTAGAAATTCTTTATTCTACGGGTATGAGGATTTCTGAACTTCTAAGTCTGCCTTTATCCGATTTTGTAAACCTTAAAGATAAACTTCAAATTAAAGGCAAAGGAGATGTTTATAGGATGGTTGCTTTTAATAAAAAATCATTTTATTACATAGGTTTGTGGTTGAAACATAGGTCCCTTTCGAAAGCGAAAGTTAATAATAAATATATGTTTCCAGAAAAAAATGGTATTGGTCATGTCAGTCGGCAAACCATTTATAAGGATATACTAAATTTGTCAAAAACTATTGGGCTTGAAAATGAAGATATTTCTCCACATAAAATAAGGCATAGTTTTGCTACTCATTTATTAAATCGAGGAGCAGATCTCAGGTCTTTGCAAAAATTATTAGGTCATGCTGATATTAGTACCACTGAAATATATACTTATGTAGAACCTGAAAGGTTACGTGGACTTGTTAGGGATGCACATCCACTTGATAAAATAAATTTTAAAAATGAAGAAAGTTATTAAATATGATTAAACATTTTTTATCGTTCGAAAAACAAGTTTCAGACCTTGAAGGTAAAATAGAAGAATTGCGTCATCTATCCTCAGGTGCTGACATTAATATTGCAGAAGAAATTGGAAAATTGCAAGGAGCAGTATCTGAAGAATTAAGATCAACTTATTCTAAACTAACTGCTTGGCAAAAAGTCCAAGTTGCAAGACATCCTGAGAGACCTCACTTTGAAGATATTTTAAATCATCTAATGGAGGATTATACACCACTTTCTGGCGATAGAAATTTTGCAGATGATAATGCTCTAACTGGAGGTACAGCCTTCTTTAGGGGGAGAAGTGTTGTTGTAATAGGCATTGATAAAGGAAAAGACACAAATGATAGAATTCTAAAAAATTTTGGTATGGCTAGACCTGAAGGTTATAGAAAAGCTATACGTTTGATGCAACTAGCTGATCAATTTTCATTACCAATTCTCATGTTTGTAGATACTGCTGGAGCTTATCCAGGAAAGGGAGCTGAAGAAAGGGGGCAGGCAGAGGCTATTGCTAGATGCATTCAAAAAAGTTTACAGGTGAGTGTGCCAACGATTTCTGTAATTACTGGAGAAGGAGGTTCTGGAGGAGCAGTGGCATTAGCAGTTGCAAATAATACCTTGATGTTAGAACATGCAATTTATTCTGTGATCTCACCTGAGGGTTGTTCTTCTATTTTATGGAGAAGCTCTGAAAATGCTAATCATGCTGCAGAAGCGTTAAAGTTAACAGCTCAAGATATGCAAAAATTTAATATCATTGATGAAATTATACCAGAACCAACTGGTGGGGCTCATAGAGATCCACATTTAGCTATAAAGAAAATAGGTGATGCTATAGAAAACAGGTTAATTAATTTACTATCTTTACAAAAAGACGAATTATTAAAATTAAAAGAAGAAAAATATTTAAAAATTAGTTAAATAACGTTTATGTGACTTTAACGATGGTATTGCTAATCTTGCTTTTTTAACTTCTCCTAAATCAATTATGGTATTAATAAAGCAAACATCTTTGCCAGCATCCGCTAATATCTCTCCCCAAGGTGAAATAATTAAAGAATGGCCAAAACTATTCCTACCACATTGATGATGCCCAGTTTGAGCTGGGGCTACAATAAAACATCCTGTTTCTATAGCTCTAGCTTGCAATAGGGTATGCCAATGTATGGGACCGGTTGTGTTTGAAAAAGCTGAAGGAACGGTAATAATTTCGGCTCCATTTTGAGCCAAGTCTTGGTACAAATGAGGAAAACGTAATGTCGTAGCATATTGTCATGCCAATTTTAATTTTATTTTTTTGTTCTATAGTTGCTATTATTGCTTGATAGCCGGGTGAGTATGTTTCAGACTCTTTAAATATTTCTCCATTGGGTAATTTTACATCGAACAAATGGATTTTATCATATCTATACAAAATATCACCACCCGGTCCTATTAAAAATGACCTGTTAGCTATTTTATGTTCAAGTTTTATTGGCAATGAACCAATTAAAACATATATTTTGTTATTTTTTGCTATTTCTATAAAAGTTTGTAAGCTAATATTTTCTGCTTCTGTTGTTGTTATTTTTTTTGTTTGTTCAGGGTTACTTTGAAGAGAGGTTGCACATTCAGGTAACGCTATAAAGTTACTGCCATGGTTAACAGCTTCGTTTATGAGAGGTTTTATAGCTTTAAGAGTAACGCTCTCTTGTTCTGTTGAGGTATATTGAAGACACGTTAATGATAGGTTAAAAGACATATTAATTATTAAAAATTTCTAATTTATTTTCTCTTGCAAGCTCATATAAATCGTCACATCCACCAATATGTTCAGACCCTAAAAATATCTGTGGGACTGTAGTTTTGCCATTAGCTTTTAAAATCATCTCTTTTCTTTTGTCATAATCATTATCAATATTAATTTCAGTAAATTCAATATCATAATTACTCAGTAAAACTTTTGCTTTGTAGCAAAATCCACATAAAGAGCTGGTATATATAACAACTTTATTATTTTCATTCATAATGTAATCCTTAAATAATTTATATTTTATTAGAATAAGTCCTGTAGACTATATATTAATGAGTCATCAGCTGGAGGCATTTTGAATTGCCTTAACATATTTGCTTTTACCCACTTAATTTCATTTTGCTCCATAGATCTAGGCTCTCCTTCCCATCTTCTACAAACGTATAAAAGCAACAATAATTGGAATTCTGCATAACCAAACTCTGAAAAAGATAGTGGGGCAATACATTTATTGTTAATATCAATGTCTAATTCTTCTTTAACTTCTCTAATAATAGCATTTTCAGGAACTTCGTTTTTTTCAACTTTTCCACCAGGAAATTCCCAGTACCCTGACAAAAACTTTTTTTTTGGACGCTTTGATATTAAAATTTGATCATTCTCATTTATAAGAGCAATTGATACAACTAACTGTAATTTTTTATGATCTATAATCTGCATTAATTTCAATGTATTTGTGGGTTAAATCACAAGTGTAAACAGTTGCTAACCCTTTACCAACTCCGATATCGACTGTAATTTGAATTTTATCTTTTTTTAGATGCTTTGTGGCATTTACTTCAGAATAATTTTCATAGACCAAACCATTATTAGTAACTAGTTCGTCACCAATAAAAATTTTAATTTTGTCTCTTTCAGCATATTCTCCAGATTTGCCAATAGCCATGATAATTCTTCCCCAATTTGCATCTTCTCCAGCAATTGCAGTTTTGACTAAAGGAGAATTCGCAATTGAAAAAGCTATTTTCTTAGCGGATATTTTTGAAACAGCGCCAACAACATTGATAGTTATAAATTTAGACGCCCCTTCTCCATCTTTAACAACTAATTTTGCTAAGTCTAACATCACATCATTTAAAGTTTTCTTAAAATTTTGTAAACTTTTATCGTTATAATTATCAATTATTTTGTGCTTTGCCTTTTTTGTTGCAGTTAGTAAAACAGTGTCACTTGTTGAAGTGTCGCTGTCTACAGTGATAGAGTTGAAGCTTTTTTCATTTGCGGACTTTAGCAACTGCTGAAGAATATTTGATGGTAAATTAGCGTTTGTAAAAACAAACCCTAACATAGTTGCCATGTCAGGAGCAATCATACCCGATCCTTTGGCAATACCAACAATATCAATTTCAACATTATCAATATGACACTTTCGATACTAGTTTAGAGAATGTGTCAGTTGTTCTAATAGCGTTAGCTGCTTTTAACCAGTCTGGCTTTTCTGCTGGCCTCATTTTATTTATGCCATTGATGATTATTTCAGAATCTAATTGCTCACCAATAACACCTGTAGAAGCTGTATATATTTGATTCAAGTTACAGTTAAGTTTTTTTGATAGATAGTTAGAGACATTTAGTACAGTTTCATCCCCGACCTTACCAGTAAATGCATTTGCATTTCCTGAATTAACTATAATAGCTCTTACTGATGGTGATTTAGAAGATTTTAAATTATGTTTACAATGATTTACAGGGGCACTTGAAGTCAACGATTTTGTAAAAACTCCTGCAATGCTTGCCCCTTGGTCTAATTCTATTAAAAGTAAATCATCATCTTGACAAGACTTGTCTTTAATACCAGAGGAAACAGTTGATATTTTTATATCATTTAAACTGCCTACATTTTTTAAATTTTTTATAAACATAAGTTCTAAATAAATTAATTGTTAACTTTCTGGGCTACATCCTTAAAATCATTTATAATTATTTTTCTATTTTTTCTGAGTTTTTTTTCAAGGTTAGAAAGGGAATTTTTTTTAATTCTATTAATAATATTTTGTTGAACTTCAGATAATTTTTTAGGTTTTGAATCCCTTACTTCATTTAACAATATTATATGAAAACCAAATTTTGTTTTAACAGGCTTTTTTGTTATTTCTCCTTTTTTAAGGGAAAGCACTGCTTTTTCAAATTCTTTTACCATTTGTCCAGAAGTAAACCATCCAAGTTTACCTTCATTTTTTCCAGAAGGGCCAATAGATTGGGTTTTAGCTAAGTCAGAAAACTTGGCATTATTTTCTAATTTTTTGAGTATCTCAAACGCTTGTTGTTCTTCTTTAACAAGTATATGACTGGCATTAAACTCTTTTGATGATTTAAATGCTTTGAGATAATTATTATAAAATATTTCAATATTTTCTCTTTTAGTTTGATTAAGAAGGAAATTATTTATCCAAAATCTTGCTAAAATTTGGTCTTTATTTTTTTTGATCTGATCAATAACTGTTTTATTGAGGTCCAATTTTTCTTTGTAAGCTTGTTCAGTTATTAAATGCTGATTTATAAGTTCATTAATAATATTTGGATATAATTCAGGAAGTGGTTTTTCTTTTAATTTTGACGGCAATCTTCCATACGCATCCAATACGTCTTGAGCTGTGATTATATGTTCATTTACATTGGCTGCAATTATGTTTTTTGGATTTTCAGCAAGAGCAAGACTAGTTGATAACAAAATAAATAATTTTAGAGACGTGAAAAAAGTTTTAAAGTAAGACATTTTGGTATATTCCAATTATAATATTTATATTTTTTTACAAGTTTTTTTAATACTATACAAGAAATGATGTTTTTTTATTAATACGCATTATATATTATAAACAGAATAAAATTCCTGACTAATCGGAGCCCACTTCAATGTTCAACAATTTAACTTCTAAATTTTTTGGTTCGTCCAATGACAGACAAATTAAGAAATACAACCCTTTGGTTCATAAAATTAATGAACTTGAGGATATATTTATTAAGTTATCTGATCAGGAATTAAAGTTAAAAACTATTGATTTTAAAGAAAAATTATCAAATGGTGAAACTTTAGATAATATTTTACCAGAAGCTTTTGCTACTGTTCGAGAGGCAGCTAAAAGAACATTAAGCCAACGCCACTTTGATGTGCAATTGATTGGTGGACTTGTTCTTCATGAGGGTAAAATTGCTGAAATGAAAACAGGAGAAGGTAAAACATTAGTTTCAACCCTAGCATGCTATTTGAATGCCTTAGAAGGTAAGGGAGTTCATGTGGTAACAGTTAACGATTATTTAGCAAAAAGAGACTCCGAGTGGATGGGGCAAATATATAATTTTTTAGGCATGTCAGTAGGCTGTATTTTATCAGATAAAAATGACGAAGAAAGAAGGATTGCTTACAAAGCAGACATAACTTATGGAACCAATAACGAATTTGGTTTTGATTACCTTAGAGACAATATGAAATATAGTTTAGATGAAATGGTTCAGCGCCCATTTAACTTTGCTATTATTGATGAAGTTGACTCTATATTAATTGATGAAGCTAGGACGCCACTAGTTATATCTGGTCAATCTGAAGACTCTTCAACATTATATAAATCAATTGATAAATTTATACCTTTATTGAAACAAGATGACTTTGAATTAGATGAAAAGCAGAGAACTTGTAACTTAACAGATATAGGAATTAATACTGTTGAAGAAGCTTTAAGGTCCGAAAATATGATAGAGGACGGGAGTTTATTTGATATTAAAAATGTTTCACTTTTACACCACATAAATCAAGCTTTAAGGGCTCATAAATTATTCCAAAAAAATACACACTACATGGTTAAAGACGATAGCGTTATTATTATTGATGAATTTACAGGACGAGCGATGGAAGGTAGACGGTTTGGAGAAGGGCAACATCAAGCAATTGAAGCCAAAGAAAAAATTACTGTCCAGCCAGAGAACCAGACTTTAGCAAGTGTGACGTTTCAAAATTATTTTAGAATGTATCCTAAGTTGTCGGGAATGACAGGGACGGCTTTGACAGAGGAAGGTGAATTTTCTGAAATCTATAACTTGCAGGTTTTAGCAGTGCCAACAAATTTAAAAGTTGCCAGAATTGACAGCAATGACGAAATATACAAAACTAATTTTGAAAGAGACGAGGCTGTAATTTTATTAATTGAGGATTGTCAAAAAAACAATCAACCAGTCTTAGTTGGAACGGTATCAATAGAAAAATCTGAAATTTTATCAAAGCTTTTAAAAGAAAAAAATATTAAGCATGAAGTGCTAAATGCAAAATTTCATGAACAAGAAGCTCAAATAATTGGATATGCAGGAATACCAGGTGCGGTTACTATTGCCACAAATATGGCAGGTAGAGGTACTGATATCCAATTAGGAGGTAATTTAGAAATTAGGCAATCTAATGAGCTTAAATCATCGTCTCCAAATGAGGGAAAATTAAATGATTTAAAAAATGATATTGAAAAAAAGAAAAATATAGCTCTTCAAGCCGGTGGATTATACGTAATTGGAACTGAAAGACACGAAAGTAGAAGAATTGACAACCAGCTTAGAGGTAGAACAGGTAGACAGGGTGATCCTGGGGGTTCAAAATTTTTATTATCTCTCCAAGATGATTTAATGAGAATTTTTGGATCAGACAGATTAGAGAATATGTTAGGAAAACTTGGATTAGAAAAAGGTGAGGCTATTGTCCATCCTTGGATTAATAAAGCCGTAGAAAAGGCACAAGGTAAAGTTGAAGCGCATAATTTTGAAATAAGAAAACAGCTCTTAAAATTTGACGATGTTATGAACGATCAAAGAAAAGTAATTTTTGATCAAAGAAAAGAAATAATGAGATCGGATGATATTAGTGAAATGGTTGTTGACATGCGTTATGAAGTTATTGAGGCGGTAGTTTTTAAATCTATTCCAAATGAAAGTTATCACGATCAATGGGATGGAGACGGTTTAATCGAAGATGTAAAAAATTATTTAGGATTAGATGTTCCAATAAAAAAATGGATTAAAGAAGATGGCATTATAGAGAAAGAGATTATTTCTCGTTTAACAGAATTGTCAAACAACTTTATGGCAGAACGTGCTGTTAAAGTTGGGGTTGATGTTTTTAGACAAGCGGAGAAAACCTTAATGTTACAAGTTTTAGATCAAAGTTGGAAGGATCATTTGTTAATGTTAGATCAGATGAGACAATCCATAGGGCTGAGAGCTTACGCACAAAAAGACCCATTAAATGAGTATAAAAGAGAAGCATTTGAATTGTTTGAAGATATGCTTGATAAATTGAGAAAAACTATAACTTCAGTTTTGTCTAACATAGAAATAAGACAAGAAAACAATGATGAAAATCAAGAAATAAATACACCATTAAAAATAGATAGTGGCAAAATCGCTAGAAATTCAATATGTCCTTTATGTGATTCTGGAAAAAAATATAAGCATTGTTGTGGTAAACTTTAAATAAACTAACATGATAAAATATAAACTAAAATGTCAATCATCATACTGTACTGAACAAAAAGGTTTTGATGGGTGGTTTCAAAATATAGAAACCTTTGAGANGCAATTNGATTCNGGGTTGATTAATTGTCCACTTTGTGGAAGTGANAATGTTTCGAAATTACTAACAACTCCAAGTTTAAAGAAAATCCAAAATACGAATAAAAAAATTACTAAAAATAAAATTCAGAAGAACGCTTTTAGAAATGAAAAGTTAGAAAATATTACAACAATTTTAAGATCTATCAAAAATGAAATAAAGAAAAATTCTACTTTTGTAGGCGATGATTTTGTTAATCAAGCTCGTTCAATGAACCAGGGTCAAATTAAAGAAAAATCTATATATGGACATGGTACTAAAAAAGAAATAGAAGAACTAAGAGACGAAGGAGTAGATGTCCTCAATATTCCTTGGATTACAGAGGATCATTAGATTTTAGATTTAAACCTGCAGCACCATAATTAACTTCAAGATTTGAGGATAACTTAAAATTTCCAAACTCCTTATCAAGAAGGTTTTTAATATTAAAAGTAGGTGCAAATCCAGTAAAATTGTCAAGAATAATTTTATGTTTTTCAGCTTCTGAAGCTAGATCATTTGGTGAAATAATTTTTTGTAATCGTGTGTTCCTTTTGGCACCACCCCTAAAACATGCTCCGCAAGATATTTACCTAACGCTACCCCAAGAATAGATTTGTTTATAGTAGTAAAAATAACAAGCCCTCCAAAGCG
>JGI20155J14468_10003906_pt1 | contig 10205 bp, 9 predicted proteins | sample COG_05_FD_14468 | JGI IMG/M metagenome (IMG submission 14468)
GGCTTGCTTCGTTGTAAGATGAATGTTACTCACCAGTCCCTTCGAATATAATGTTTTAAATACCCACCATACACTCTCCTGTTCGGAAGTTAATTTAGAAATACCAGTGTAGAAAAGAAAAATACCATAAATTCAGGATCTAGTGTCTTGTAGTCTTTCTCGAAATCAATCCAACGACCTGAACGAAGCACAGTTTCCTTCCACTCTGAAGAGTACCTCATAACTATACTACGACACTCTTCATTGTAACGATCAATTCCAAATTTTAGAACGTCTTCTTTGCATGTTATGCCTATTAAAAATTTTATTTTAGAAAAAAGAATTCCACTTATTTTCACAAACTTACCCAACTTTTTGTCTATCTCATGTTCTACGGGAAGGCCATGGCAATCCCAACCAAAGCGACGCGGGACATGGTAGCCAGTAGAAGATGCAAATCTTGTGATAACATCCTAATAAGAGTGCACAATTCAGGATCAAAATTAAAAATTTCTTCATACTACCTTAATTGTACCGGCTAAAAGATGTCCGTAGTGCGGTAAACCAGTGGCAAAAGGCGGTCCGTCGTAAAATATAAACCTGTTTGTATTTTCTATTAACATTCAGTCGATAATCATAAGCACTTTCTTACTCGGGGCGCCCTTTGCTAAGCTGTAGCTGCTTCTGAAAGGCGTCTATACTTTCCCAATATTTCAAAATTTTATTTTCCTATCCAATCAAAGTTGAGTGAAATCACGTGAATTAAAAAGAATGACCTCGAGGGGAAAAGAATAGTCCTTTCCTTCTTTGACTTCATCGAGAGAGTTCATCGCGTCACAGGCAAGCGCTTCGGATTATAATGCGGTCTTCTGCTAAAAATTTGGGAGTGGTTGACCTCGTCTCAAAGAATCACAGTAAGGAAACGGGTGTGGGGGGGAGGAAAAAAAGGACCCTAAAAATCCCCAAATTTTGTCTTTTCTCATATGATATGATATCATATATCATATCATATGATGAGATCATGCAAGTAAACCGGAAAAAAATAAGGCGGCTTTTTTTTCGACCAAAAAAATTCACAACCCAAGGAAAGGAAGGTTATGCCATGCTTTATAAGAGACATTTATTGTCACTACTACCGGAAAATTATTGTCTTCCACCTCAATATTTTTGCTAACTTCAGTTGCTTCTAACCTGTAGCCGTGTTGCATGGTGCATGTGGATCGCGTACCCTTGTCTTTAGTATCTAAGATATTATTGGCGTAAACCTATGAAAAGTCAAAAGTTCTGCGACTATAGAAAGCCAACCGTTCAAAATCGCACCAAGAAGAAACATACCAAACTTAAGCGCTCAAAATCTATATCAATTACAACAGCAAGTACTGACGTGCTTTTATTGAACATTTTCGTTCCTTTTGTGCTAAATATCCTCTACAGGGAACTATGGTCCAACATAAAATTGTTGTTGCTGATATTGGTGGAACGAACGCTAGATTTCAAGTCTGTACTTCGCAGAATTTTTTGATTTCACTCATGTCCAATCTCGTACAGGCCTGGAGCATTGATTTTGAATGCGGTGATGCGCTAGATTTTGAAAAGGTTCGCATATATTAATAAATATAAAATGTGCTAATTTCTTATCCTAGATATATCAGACAAGAGACTATCCCCAATTCACAGATGTTTTCGAGCAATTCGTTAAGGTTTGGGAGCCACCCCAAGTGCATGAAAATTTTTAACTCTCGATTTCAAAAAAGGATTCGGAAATTACTTTTTTTGATGCTGCTTGTTTTGCAGTAGCTGGTCCAGTATCTGAGAATCGTTGCAAGGTATAGGGTTTAGGGCAGAGAATAGCTAATACTAAACTCATTTTTTTTTGAAGATGACCAATCTCGGTTGGGACGTTTGTGCTGATACTTTATTGAAATATGTATTTGTCGATAAAATTTCGATAATAAATGACTTCGTTGCAAACGGATATGGTGTTTTAGAATTAGATCAAAAAGATCTTTTCACGTTGAATCAAACACCAGTAAGGTTGGATGCTCACTAGTTCTTTCTTAAATACTTCTCATTTCTTACTTTATTAAGGATGAATGGGCCTATTGCAATACTTGGTCCTGGTACTGGTTTAGGAGTAAAAACAACAAAAAGTCAACATTTTCTTTTTCTCACAATTTTTTCCAGGAAGCCCTCCTATTTTCAGGAAATGATAACAATACTTACACTATTTATCCAACAGAAGTAAAAACATTTTTTGTCCTTAATAATGAATTTACCTGAAATGCAGGGATCGCATGCAGATTTTGCCCCACGAGGTGATACTCAACGCGCAGTACGTAAATTTATTTTTCGATTCCTTATTTGCCCTTGATTCGACGCTTTAATAAAAGTGAAGACACGTACACAAATTACTCATAAATTATATTTATATTATATGACTAATATCCGAAGTACAGCTGCTCGCGTACATGGAAAATCTGCATGGAAGTTGTGAAATTGAGCAAGTTTGCTGCGGCTATGGCCTAGTGAATATTTACAATTTCCTTTGTTATTCGCAAAAGGTTGAAAATGTTGATGGTATTACTCCAGAACAGGTACAAAATCTTGATGAACTTGATTGTTAATTGAATTATCTTATCGTCAGATAACAAAAAATGCCCTTGCGGGTTTTTGTCCTCTCTCATTGGAAGCTGTGGATATATTTTTATCGATATTGGTAAGGAGTTCTTGCAGCTACCCACGCTTTCTTTGAAACACTTTGCTGCCAGGGTGCAGAGGCTGCAAATCTTGGATTGAAATCTTTGGCAGAGGGGGGAATTTATATCACAGGAGGGATCATTCCTCGACTTTTACCGCTTCTAGATAGAGGATTCTTATTGGAAGCGTATTTAAGTAGGGGTAGTAGATTTCACAATCTAAGGAGTTCCTTTCCACTTTGGGTTGTCACCACTGAAAATTTAGGTTTGAGCGGTGCACTGGTATTTTTCGTAAAAACGAAGTTCAATTCTATCTTAACATTTTTATTCTTTAGGTTTGTGGGAAACGTTTTCTAGTAAGTAAATGATGATGAAGTGTTGTAACTCTGTCGCAAATTATGGGCATGGGTCCCGGTATAGACTTGCAAAACTTTTTTTCGGTATTTTGTGACGTCGCAGAGTTGACTGTAAATCCTAAAAATATCAACCAATTTTGAATTGAGTGTCGTTGAGTCAGTTCTTGAGAGATGCAAAAGAAAGAGATCTGACCTTTGAAGTTATATTCCTTATAGTAAGAAAAGGTTTATCTTGCACTGAAATTTCAGATGGTTTTTAACAAGAAGAATGATGGATGTGCTTACTGCGCAGGAGCTTATGATCAATTTTTTCTGTTGAGTTAAGCCGGAGATTCACTGCAGATTTAGCTTTTGAAACGTTCTGATGCGACCATTTCAAATATTTTCCGTCATGACCTAGATTTATTAATATATTCATANTATGAGAAAGAGCATGACTTTACCTAGAGCAGTTCGAGCTGCCTGGTTCGCGGCAACAGTCTGAATTCTTTCTTCCTCTTCTTCTTTTGCTTGAGCAGCGCGAAGTTGGAGTTTTGCACTTTGATTTTCTTGCTTGCCCTTTCCAGTATTTTCATTCATTTTCAGAAGTTCCTGAAATATTGAAATCATTTCTTCCCATTACTTCCTCATAATATTTATTCACAAAACACTTACATTCCTTTCTCTATCCTTACGCTTACTCAGTTCCAAACTATTTCGAATATTTATAGCACGGACCTTCGTGGTATTAGTGAAAGAAATATTAAAAGAAAGTAGGGGAGATGAAGATACAAATTACCTCCTCTCGTGGCTTTGCCGTCACATATTTAAGAGAAAATCCGTGTAGATTCGAGTCATTTTTTCTTCTCGAGACTCTTATGATATTTGTAACTATATTGCTCAGAAATATTTCTGAAGCTTTAGCAAACGTATCAAACACCTTATTTTGAGCAGCCGTGAAACTATTTCATACGCAACGAAAATATTTACCTCTTGCTTTGAATTAAAATGCACATGTGCTGCTATTCGCTTTGCTGCGGCATTTTGAAGGCCCTGCGCAGCTGAAATAAGAATAATTACGACATTACGACGATTAATATACCTTATTTCGCCCAATATTATCGATCCCCACTGCTGAAAATTTGTGATTTAAAAAGGGACGGTAACATTTTAGATATGAACAAGACCTTTTCGATTGATGACATCTTTAAGCATCAAAGATCGAGCTTCTTCATCTTGAGCATTTATCCCAACGGAGTTCAGCACATCGAAAGAAGCCTTGTATTTGAATTAATCTAAATTTGATGGAGAAAATTGTAATCACACCTCAGTAACGTCTAGCTCCAGTTCACTTTGTTGCCCATTTCTACTCTTTCCACTAGGCTCCTAATTTGGAAAGATACATGAAATTTCCATGAAATGTATGTATCCACTTACTCTGTAAGAATTTTCCTGAATACGATATAACTTGTGAAGAACGTCCTGCGTAGATGGTCGTATACTTGTGCCATCTTCTTAGTTAAAAGAGGTGAAATGGAAAGGGGTGTTTTTGTTGGTGACTGATAAACCTGAGCTTGGAATCAATATATTTGAATCGATGTCCTTGAAAACGGCAGATATTTTTTTTGCCATTGCCTGCAGACTCAAAGTTATCTCTAGATAAGTAGAAGAATACATTATCTTTACCCGTTGTAGTATGTATGATCGCGCTAACTCATCGAAAGCTTCGTCATACTCTTGTTTAAAAGAAAAATTTACTTTACCGCAAACAGGAAAACACGAGGATACCTCTCAGTCTATAAATGAGCTTGCTGATACGGAATCCACCTACAGAACACACAAATATAAGAGAGCTCATGAAAGATGTATGAATTTTCATACCTATGTTTCTTGGTATTTCCATCCTAGAATGTTACTTCACACGTTGAAGAGTTCGTGAGTTCAAGTCAAGCTATTTATTCGACTTCTTTGAGTGTTAACGAAGACGCGAGTAGTCTGGGCGATGCACGCGGATATCTGCCAATTTGCAGAAAAATAGAATGAATTGGCTTTGTTTGGAAGTATTTCTTTCCGTTATAGTTTGTATCAGGGATATTTTTTGCGGAGTTGCGATTCTAACGAAAAGATGAAGTCGCACTAACGCAACACCGCAAAGTGGCAAAGAAAGAAAGAATGACAGAAAGAAGAGCTTTTTTTTTAAATACTTTTTTTTTGACCTTTTCAACCAAACCCCCACAATTTTCAGAAGCTCAAGGGAAGTGATAAAAATAAATAATTAGGTAGGAATAGGAATCCTTTCAAGGATTCGAGTGCCGATGTCTTCTAATTCTTCTACTAGATACTTTTATTACCTTCCGTTATAACCGCTACATCATTTCAACTATCAGAAATATTGCTTGATGAATTTCCCTTCGCAATTTTTCTTCACCTCGTTCGTTTGATGCAAGCAACAGAAACTCACTCACTCACTCAACCAATGTGGGTCGTGGAGTTTAATGTCACTTAAAACTCCTTGCCCTATTCTCCTTTTTCCTACAAGACAGATTTGTGGATAAAATTATCTCATGAGAAGTGTCTCAATATCGGGAACCATGTCCTTATTTTCAAACTTTGGCGAGTATCTTTTAAATGGCACTCCTTCTTTATCAATTAAAAATTTTTCAAAGTTCCAAGAAACATCATTTCGACGCACTGGTGACCATTGTATAGGTTTATCATTAGGTTGGGTTTTATAGATAAAATCCGAACCCGTTCCTCCACGATCATCGCATGGATAGGGAATAGAGTCTTTCAAAAACGTCCATAAAGCCTCTTGCTCGTCGCCATTCACAACTGATTTTGTCATTAGTTGAAACTTGGGAGCATAACCATCACCAGGTCTCACATACTTTAACGTGTTGAGGAGTTCAAAATCTTTTTCATAACACTGATGTCCAAATTGGTTACAAGGAAAGCCAAGTATGACAAGATCGTCTCCATATTTTTCTGCCAGGGCGTTCAATTGAACAAAATCCCTAACAGTTGTGCCTCACATAGTTGCTACATTGTTTATAAGGACAACTTTCCCTCTAAATTTAGAATAGGATATTTCTGCACCTTCTGTAGGATTTTCACGCGTACCTCCTCCGAGGGTTTTTCCTGAGAAATCGTGAAACGTAGTCGCTTGGATTGGCATGGCCTTCTGATAAAATTAAATTGAGTTCAGTAGATAAGGAAGAAGATCTTCACCTTAGGGCACACCTTCGTCTTCGTAGAGCGGTTCCTTGAGAAATATTTGGTTTCTCTCCCGTGCAAGCGAGCCAGTGCTCCCACGCGTCTGGTTAAACAAATACTAACCATGAGCTAATGTATCTACGGGGCAACTCAGATCCTATGCAAGAAAGTTACGCGATTGCTAAAACGTAAAACATTAATGAAAATGAAAAGAAGAGAATTTTTATTTTTTATTTTTTATTTTTTCACTTGACTTCCCCCCCGGGCCTCAAGCTGGCACACACAAGGACACATTTTCAATTTTTGCTTTGTCTATTAAGAGAAAGAGTGTCATTGACGAAAAGCAAGTGTTCCAAGAACTTGGAGATGTCAGCTTCTTCTTCAGGATTGAAGAACAACAAGAAAGAGGGAACAAGAAGGAGATATAATAATAACTAAAGGGTACTCTTCCTATGGTCGTAATCTAAGATCAGAATAAGAATATTAAAATAAATAATTATTTCCAAGTGTTTATCTCTGGACTACACGGTTCTTGTTCCATCTTTAGAGTAAAAGTGCTGATACCAAAGAGTGGAAAGATTATATGCAGAATCTTTCACAAAAGTAACACTGCAGTATTACAGCAACTCCGTGTTGTTACGCAATTTTGAAAGCGCTCGTTCTGACTGCTGGAAAATATGGAGTTCCAACTGCCAGTTAAACGAATAAAAGAAGTGGCTGACCTTGCAGTCTACAAAAAATCTGTCGGACGAAAGTATTATCTTAAAATTCTTGGGGTACGAGTATTTATTCTTTCATTTTCTTTTTCAATTTCTAACTCGCCTCATGTTAGAATTTAAATAGTGCAGTATGTGGTATAAAAAACTCCGATAAGGTGTATATTTCGGCTAACTGTAGAAATGTTATGCACGTTCTTACGGTTATATCTATGACCTGTGACGGGTATGACTTGAAGCATGAAGAAAGGAGTAACCTGCGTTATGGTAGTTCCGCTTTTCGAGATTGGCATTTGAATGTTACGAGTATTATTCAAGGTATTATTAATGTCACAACTTATTGACACTTTGATTGAAACACAGATTTTCATCTGCAGAGCTTTTATATGATATTCTTCCTCCCAACTTAAGAGTACTTTTTTCTAATTCCTATTTTTGGAGTATTCTAAACTATCTATGCAGTCAGCACTTGTTGAACTACTCCCATACTTTATCCATAGGTACTTTTTCGAGCTTTCCATGCATATGATTTATAATTCCATTCGCAGTTTTGGTAATGAAGCCCGATTGGATTATGGCACTGGACATGAGGCATCATTTGTAGCTTTTCTTGCGTGTTTGAGTAAAATTGGATTTCTCAAGCGTAGCGACCAGGCTTCATCAGTTACGTGCGTATTTAAAAAATATGCTGAGGTTACGAGACATATTCAAAGAAAATTCAGGTAAATCTGGCATGATTCGAATTTTATCTACTCTCGTCCAGCATTGTTATTGTTAATACTCTAATTATTATTCTTGCTATACTATTAAGACTTGAGCCTGCTGGTTCATTAGGAGTTTGGGGTCTTGATGACTACTGTTTCCTTCCTTTTCTTTGGTAAATTTTTTGAATAGAATGGTAGAAGAATAACATACATATATTTCAGGGGAGCTTCACAGTTCATTTTTTCGCAGCAAGTTGTTCCTGGAGCCATACTTGAAGAACAGATTGATGCTTACGACACTAACTATTTATTTCTTTCCAGCATAAGCTTTGTGCGAAAAGTACGTTTTAATAGAGCTTCCGAATGCAAACTCAATAGTTCAGCATAGATGAAGAAGGGACCAATAAGGCACTCATCACCGATGATATTTGAAATAAGTTCACTTTCTTCTTGGTATAAAATAAACAATGGATTGCTAAAGATGTATGAGGTAAAGTTGAGAAAGAAGTCTTCCTTAATTTATAGTGTTCACTCTCGAGTTCTACAGGTAGAATGCCTGTCAAAATTACCAGTTGTGCAACATTTTTTGTTTGGTTCCTTATTAGAAATGCAACCTGGTTGACAATACCAATTTCTTCTATTTCCTAACTCGTAATTCGCATCATTCACTTGTAATTTATGGTTATCACTTTATATATTGATTGTTGGACCACGAAAAGAAGAGTTAAATTTAGAAAAATACCTGTTTCACTTCGCTTCGTTTTTTAGACCACTACGTTTTTTTGCCTCTGAATAAAATACAACTCTAAGATAAAAAAGTGAAGGAAAAGGAATTTCAAAAATAAAGTGTCTCACCCAAATATAGTAATTGTGTATCCTATCATTCCTGCAATACTGACAGGATTTCGAAAAATCAGAATTGAAATAATTACAGCAACAGCACCCTTTCAGTGGAAAAATTATGAATAGTAAGAATGCTTAAGAAAAATACCTTTGCATTGCCTAATACCTGCAATGTAAGCGGACTTGTACACTTTGTCACAAGAAAATTTGAAAGATTTACAAGATAAGCAATCAAACAATTCAGTGCAAGTGTGATGGTGAATGCATAGCTTTTCTCACAATTGTTAGTGACTGCAGTCCAAGCATTTCTTTCCATGATGAAGGCAGAGAAAACTAGGATTCCTATGTATTCTTGAAAAAATTCGATCTTTCAACAAAAATCTTATTACCTAGTGCAAATGGAGACATAAATAAGAGTAAATTCAGCGAATCCATTTTTTCAGTCTCATTCGTCAGCAGTAATCCTTGAAGTACAGACTTGAGAGCTCTTGCAAAAGTAGCAATAAAGCAAGCAATAAAGCCATATATATTAAACAACGGTTCGCTATTACTTGCAAGCACAATACCGACTACTACTGGAATTAAGGTCATGTAAACCTGAACATTCATAAAATAAACTCTTATACAAATTCCATAGATAATAAGAATACTACCTCTACAGTTTCTCTCTTCCGAAGTATTACTAAAGAAAGCTTGAAGTATTAGATAAAAATAAAAATATAAGATCAGCCAATATATGAAAAACATGAACATACCATGGCGGTAAAAAATGGAGTCGTGGCACCTATTGCTTGATTGAAAGAGACTGGAATGAACCGCAGCGATATATTGCCACCCACAACTGATATTACGAAAACTAATGCTAGAACAGCAATTTTTAACATATGTTTTCTGCTCTTGATTTGTTGTCTGTTACTGGAATTACTACAGCATCTCACAACAACACTAAGAACAAAGCAGGATAGCATATGAAGCATCGTCAGAAATATAGGGAATCGAAAGCCCCATACGCTCAAGAGATATTTATTCAGTAAAAGCACTCCGATATTTGAACAATACCACACACAAATCACAGAAATAGCGAAATAGTCCACCATATGGAACGTTCTTTTGCTCTTTACTGCAGGACTTCCCCTTCTTTCATTTATGGACGTTAAGTTAGAAATCTGTCGAAAGAGGATTCTGCAAATCCGGAAATTATATATCGAGTGCTTCAAAACAGTAATTTAGACTCTTCTTTATTACGTGATTTTTAGAACTCGTTTATATCGGCTATGAAGCGCTTGTGAAGGTTCAAGTCAAAGAGCTGTTAGAAATATTTAAACCCGTGAAAATATGATCTACTCTGTGTTCGTGTTTGCAAGTTGAGCCCACTAATGCTATCTAGGACGTTATAACTGACACACTCAAAAGTCCTTTAAGGTTGACTGAAGTACGGGGGGAAATCCCTTGGAATTCTCCTTCTTCGTTTTCGTTTCGTTAGGCTTTGGCAAAATTCTATGATGGAGTTCCTTCACTCGATTACCTCTCTTATAGTAGATCAACGAGCACACGGACAGCGACGCGGACTGTGTGTGCTGAGCGAAATTGATATGACATAACAGAGTATCACTAGCTATCCTCTATATATAAGATCAAGAAAAATTCTGAAAAAAAGAAAAAAAAATGGAAAGGGGGGGTGAGTGACCAACGTAAAGGACAAAGGGACAAAGGGAGGGA
>JGI20155J14468_10003909_pt1 | contig 10201 bp, 8 predicted proteins | sample COG_05_FD_14468 | JGI IMG/M metagenome (IMG submission 14468)
CTCTCTCGTCGCACCATTAGTATTTTAGTATATACAGAGAGGAGTTCTCTCTCTTGAGTAAAAGTCTTTCGAGTCTTTTTTGTGCGGAAAAAGTTTTCGCAAAAAAGAGCAAAAAAAGAGCAAAATTTTTCGATTGAACTTAAAACACCTTGTATGGTGTTTTCGTCGAAATCTTCAATTCTTCTTCGTCGCATTATATCATTACTCTCTGAGGAGGAGAAAGAGGGAGAGAAAGGAGGAGAGTGCGCTTTTGCGCTTTCGATCTATGTGCAAACGATGAGTGTTCGTCGTCGTTGTTATTATCATCATCACTGCGTTCTTCTTTTAGTAAAACTCGTGTTTTGTGTGCTTTTTTTATGCGCTGAAGATGAAAGCAACGAGAGAAGAGCAACTTTGTTCGTTTCGGGGGCGAAACCATCACCGCGAGGAAAAGGAGGAAAAGGAAAAGGAAAAGACAGCATCGGTTTAGAGGAGTTAAAAACGAAGTTATCGATTGCGGAGTCGGCGATCGCGAAGGTGACGCAAGAGCTCGTCGCCAGAGGGGAAGATATTGGGGAGAAGAAGAAGATTATGATGAAAGGAGATTCCGAAGAGGAAAAGGAAGAGGAAGAGGAGGAGAAAAACAACGACAACAACAAGAAAAGAGTTGAATACGTTTCCAGTTGGGGATCGCTGAACAACCACTTTCAATACGTCTCGGATACGTACAACGATTATTTTGGTAACAATAATAAGAAAGGCGGTTCCGGCGCTTCGTTGAGTTCGGCGCTGTTCGGCGGCGGCGGCGATAGAAATAGAGGTAGTAGCGACGATAATAGTAGAGTAGCTGGGGAGGGAGAAGAGAAGAGTAGCAGTAATAACGATGATGATGACGACGACAGTGGTGACAAAAACAACGAAGGAGAAATCTCGTCGTCGTCGTGCTCGCCGTCGTGTTCCAAATACCACCGGTGCGTGGATGGGAAATGTCGATGTCCTGTTTTGTATTCGGGACCGAATTGCACGGAAAACGGATTCGAACGAGCCATAGATACGAACGTCTTCGAAAAGGAAAAAGTAATCAAATGCGCCATGGGTGTCAACCACGACCCGTTCTATTCGCAATACGAAGAAAAGTACGGCGAAAAAGCGGACAGAAAAATGCGCGTGGCGCACATTCTCCGTTCGCGATTCATCGCGACGACGAAAGAATCTGCTCCAGATCTGCCCGATTTACTCCCGTTCAATACGTGCGCCGTCGTCGGATCCAACGGTAACATCGAGAACAACAAAAACTACGGCAAAGACATCGATACTCACGACGTTGTCATTCGATTCAACGACGCGCCAACCGTCGGTTACGAATCCGTCGTCGGCGCGAAAACAACCATTCGCATCCAAAATTCCGATTTCTGCGCCAAAGGCGAACGAGGCTCAAAAAATTTCGGCAACGAAGTCTGCGTCCACTACACCGCCTCTCCACCGGATAAAATGTGCGAACGCGATAAATCCAAAGGCGGTAAAGGAGGTTCTTCCGCCGGCAACGGCTCTTGCCGCCTCGTCTACCCTTCTCACCGCGACAGCAAATACATCTTCTGGTACTGGAAACTCAACAAAATCAAAGGCGTCGAAGACCTCTCCTGCGCGGAAAACCAAAAGCTCGGGAAGAAGTGCAACATGTTGAAAATGTCCGCCGGGTATTACGGCATACAATTAGCCTTGAACTTATGCGGTAAAGTCAATTTATACGGTTTCGGCACGAGTCGAGAGACGCGAGAGACGAAACATTACTTCGTGAAGAAAAGCGCCTCCTGGGACCGCAAAGGCTGGGCGCANCGNCACCACTGGTCGTACGAGAGGTTTTGCATCGACGCGTTCGAAGACGGATTAATCGATGGGTTGAAAGTGAATCGTTAAGATAGAGGGATGACATACATCATAATAGCTTGTAGTATACTCCGCGCAAAGAGCAAAGAGAGATTTTTCATCAACAACACAAACACTTTTCAAGTTTTTTGTCAAATCGATTTTCCCTCTTCTCTAAAACCTCAAAAAAAGCTCAAAGCATTGGATAAAAGAGACGAAGATGTTGAGCTCAGTCTCCTCGAAGTTTCTCTTCCGGACACACCATCAGTGGCCAAATTATTATCGTCGTCATCACGCGCAATGCGTTTTGAAGAGGACGACTTTGCGCGCGCTCTCATCTACCGCGGAAGGTGGTGGTGGTAATGGTGGAGGAGGACGTTCGGTGACGACACAAACCGCCAACGTGGACGCTAAAAAATCCAACGCGCAACAACAACAACAATCACAAATAGAGTTGAATCCTCCGAAAGGCACGCGAGATTTCCCACCCGAGGAAATGCGAAAACGAAACTGGCTCTTCGACAGTTTTCGCCAAACGGCGTTGTTGTTCGGGTTCGAAGAGTTCGACGCGCCCGTGTTAGAATCCGAGGCGTTGTTTACTCGCAAAGCGGGCGAGGAGATTCAAGGACAGCTGTATAATTTTTCGGATAAAGGCGATCGAAGAGTGAGTTTACGACCGGAGTTGACGCCGAGTTTAGCGAGATTGATCATGCAGAAAGGGAAGAGTTTAGCGGTGCCGGCGAAGTGGTTCGCGATTGGGCAGTGTTGGAGATACGAGAGGATGACTCGAGGGAGGAGAAGAGAGCATTACCAGTGGAACATGGACATCGTCGGCGTGGAAGGCGTGGAGGCGGAGGTGGAACTGTTGAGCGCGATTTGCCATTTCTTTGCGAGCGTGGGGATTACGAGCGAAGACGTCGGTATCAAGGTGAACTCGAGGAAAGTGTTAGCGAGAGTAATGGAAAAAGCGGGCGTGCCGGAGGAGATATTCGCGAACGTGTGCGTCGTCGTGGACAAAATTGAAAAATTACCGAGAGAGAAAATCATCGAAGAGTTGAGAGAGGTTGGGTTGAACGAAGAGGCGACGCAATCCGTTTTGACGTGCATGGAAACAAATTCGTTGGAAGGATTGAAAAGTTTATTAGGCGAAGAAGACGAGTGCGCGAAAGAGATGGAGAAGTTGTTCGTATTAGCGAGAGCGTATGGGATTGAAGATTGGTTAGTCTTTGACGCGTCCGTGGTGAGAGGATTGGCGTATTATACCGGGGTTGTTTTCGAAGGTTTCGATCGACGAGGCGAGCTGAGGGCGATTTGTGGCGGTGGGAGGTACGACGGGTTGATTAGCACGTTAGGCGGTGAATACACTCCTATGGTTGGTTTTGGCTTTGGCGACGCGGTGATTGTGGAATTGTTGAAAGATCGAGGCTTGATGCCGGAGGAGGCGTTGAAAACGATGAATGTGGACGACGTGGTGTTTTCCATGGACGAAAGTTGCCGAGAAACGGCAATGCGAGCGGCGAGTGTTTTGAGGAAAAACGGGAGAAGAGTAGACGTGGTTTTAGAGGATGGGAAAAAGTCCAAGTGGACGTTTAAACACGCCGAACGCGTCGGCGCGAAGCGGTTGTTGACCATTGGGAAGAAAGAACAGGAAGAGGGGATTGTCAAGGTGAAGAATTTGGAAACCAGGGAGGAAGTGGACGTTAGCTTAGATAAACTCGCATAAATTATACCTACCTGGTACGTACCTAGTATATGTATATATGATGTGCTATCTATATGTGCTCTATCTCTACTCGCCGCTTCTACATTACTCCTAATTTATCTCAACTCTCTCTCTCTCTCTAAACACAAAATTACCATAATCCGCACGGAAACCACGCGTCGTGAAAATGCTTCGTTCGATTCTCGCACGGCGCCATCGTTATTGCCGGTGATTTCGCGCCATCTTGCCTGGTCAAAATTTCTTTCCACCACGGCGATAGTATTCGCGCAACATCGAACGTCCCGTACTCTCCCCTCCCGCATCGCACGCGAAGCGGTAACGTCTTTACCCTCGTCGAGTATTCTCCGTACGTCTTCGCGCACCCGAGAATGACGCTCCAAGCTTTCTCGAAAGTATATATGTGGTATTCGCTCCGTTCATTCATGAGGAAATCGAATAAGTGCGCGTACTCCGTTTTGGGCAGAGACCGAATCCGTTCCGAGGAAGCCGCAAACATCGAGTGCGAGCATCCTAAAAAGTTCTTGCACGTGTCTTTTTCGCAGGCGTATCGCTCGTACATCGAACACAACAACTTCTCCGAGTCTGTAATGTCCAAGAAATTCTCGCTTCGAGTCGGAAAATCGATCGATTGATCCATCAAACACGCGAACGAAAAGTCCTGCAGATGTGTTTGCTCTTCGCTTTCCAACATGTGTACCCACGCGGGCTCTAAATTCGATTGTCCTTTATTCCTGTACACGCCTTTTAAGAACATCAAATTCGGTTCGAGCTTCTCGTCGTCGTAGTTCGCCAAAATGTGACCGATCCACTCGACGTGCATTTTCGCCTCCGGCCTCCTCGTTATTTTCGAATGAATCACCGTCACGCACGTATCCACCTTCTCCTCCACGTCTTCGTCGAACGCTACGTGTTGCGCGCATTTCACGTACGCGTACACGTTCGTCTTTTCACAATCGATCTCTCGCAACAACGTGCTGATGTTTTCCAAGCACACCACGATAACGATACCCAACTGTTTGTTTCTTCTTCTTTCACTTCTTCCTCCTCTGTTCGCGGCGCTGTTCTCATCATTACGAGTCCTCTCGATGTCAGTACTCCCGCTCGTACTCCTCCGCGTACTCTCGTCTTCACTTTCACTCGTAATCCATTTCCTTTCCGCGCACGTCTTTGCCGGCATGCGCTTACTCGTTTTCACTTTCCAACTCGACGACCCTTCGGCGAACGCGTTTTCAAAGTTCGCGTAGGCTCTCGCTCTTCTCGTCAACGTTTTGTTCTCTTCTCCTCTTCCGTTGTTCTTCAAAACGTACTTCCGGTCTGTTTCTAAATCGTTCTCGTTTCGAGCTCGCGCCCACTTTGGTGGAATCATCGTCCTCGTTTTCTCTTCGTCGTCGTTTACTCTCGTTCGCAGTATTCGTCTTCTTCGTTTTTGTTGCCGTTCTTCTTCTTCTTCTTCGACTGCGTACACACCACCAACACCACCGTCAAAGTCAAAGGCATCGTCCGAAGCGCAAGACGAAGAAGAACAAAAGAAGGAGGAGGAGGAAAAGAAGGCGACGCAGACGCAAAAGAACAGAATAAACAGACGACGACGTTTACGAACCGACGGAATCATTGCTGTTGTTGTTACTGCTCTTGTTAATGAAGTGGTATTAGCGCAGACATTGCGTAAAAGTCATCATCTCTCGGTCATCATCATCACATCATCCGTCACTTAAAATGCCGACATGTACAACTCCGTTGAGGGATGACTTGTGCGCGTTTTGTCGCCATCCTTCTCTGAACGAGTCGAACGACAACGACGACAAAAAGAAGAAGGAACGAATAAAGAACGACTTTAATACCGTCTGTCCGGCGTGTTTGAACTGCTTCTCGTTCTTCTCTTGTCGTTCCTCAGCGCCGTCAAAAACAGCATCGGAAGAAGAAGAAGAAGAAGACAACAACAACAAAGAAGAAGAAGAAGAAGACAAAGACAAAGCGGTGGTAGTCAGCGACGCGCGCGAACTCGCGAAACACCTCGCGTGCAAATCTAAAAAGAATACTACTAAACGCAGAAAAAGAGTCGTTCAAAACGGAGAACGCGTGTGCGTCGACTTTGCGTTTCCTCCCTCCGTGGCGTTTCGACAGGCTCTCGCGAAAGAGATTTTACTGAGAGAAGGCAAAGAAGGCAAAGAAGGAGAAGATGTCATCGATTCAGACGAGGAGAAGGAGAGCGTCAATATGGCGAGAATACAACAACAACAACGACAACAACAAATGCGCGTACTCGAGGGCGACTTTGACGCGATGGCGCGAGAGGCGCGAGAGGCGGCGATGTTGATGGTGCGAGCGCACAGCGGGTGCGAGCGAGTCGAACACGTGAGGGATAAAGCGAAAGCGACGGTGATGGTGTACGTCGAGTACGAAGGCGTACCGTCGGCGGCGAGTTTTGCTACCGATAAGAAGAGCGACTTTAACAACGAGGACGGTGAAAGAGATGATGGGACGATTCAGACGACGAATGTCTCTCTGGAAGATGATTTCAAAGCGATGCGACATTTCAACGTGAAACGACCAAACGATCGACAGAAAAACTGGAAAAAACGGAAACGACGGGAAGGGAGAAAACCGGAGTGGGAACTCGTCCTGTCGCAACCGGAACCAAAATACTTGGCAGCGTTTGAGGACAGTCGGTTGGAGTATTCGAGAGTACGTAAAGAGACGTCGACGGATGGTTTTTTGCGAGCGATTAAAAACGCGACGACGGAGACGTTGATGAGCGCGTTGTACAATAACACGTATAAAGCGGTACGTATGAAACAAGATGAGGAAAAGAAAGAAAATCCAATCGCCGCGCGCGTTCGCGTTTGGGCCTCACCCGTCTACGTTGCCGGAAGATACGCGAAATTCGCGAGAGACGTGCCTCAGTCGCCGTGGTCCAATTGTCCAGTCAAATGGGCGCGAGCGACGGAAAGCGTTCAAGACGCGTTGGAGGATGCCATCGTAAAATCCGCACACGCGGACGGGGCAAAGTTCAACTCCTCCGGGAGAGAAGATTTGGACGTTCGCATGCTCGGCGATGGCAGACCGTTTGTCCTCGAAGTGCACAATCCGAAAGCGAGCGTCTCCGAACTTCGAGAAAATCTCGTGCGCGCTGAAACGCTCATGAACCAATCGAGTTTCCTGAAAACTGACGTCAAAGCTTTCAATTTACGCGTCGTTCCAAAAGAAACCTACAAAAACGTTGGTTTACGATTAGACTCGAACGAAAAAGAAAAGAGTTACTCGTGCGTGTGCATTTGCGATCCGCCGGTGCCAATGGATTCGACGATTTGCGACGTCGTGAGCGCCATGAAAGACGTAGAGTTGAAACAACAAACTCCCATTCGCGTATCGCACAGACGATCGGATCTCGTCCGTCCAAGAACGTTGCGTGAAATTAAAGTCACCGTAGTCCCTGGAACGAGGGGTCGTTGCGTGTATGTCGATCTTCGCGCGGAAGCTGGGACGTACATCAAAGAGTTTTGCCACGGCGATAAAGGCCGAACCAACCCGAGTTTAGGCGATTTACTCGGGAACGGGACCAAGTGCGATATCATTCAATTAGACGTGACGAAAGTCGACGCCGTTGGGTTTGATGATTAGAATTTCAAGCGTAGTAGTAGTAGTGATAAATAGAGTTCTAAAATAAACATAGTAGCCGCTAAAAATAGTAGTACTTCTTTTTACTGAAGAATGGCGTCGAGCGCCTCGGTACCAACCGGGAACGCGCCGGCTTTAATAATCGCCGCCCAAACCTGTCCAGCTACGCCTTCATCTACCACAAAGTTCATTGCCGACTCTTCCCCGCACTTACCGACAAATTCGTTCGTTTTACAACACACCACCGGCCTATTCTCGAACCCAAACACCGCGTGCGCATTTTCGTACTCCTTTCCGGCTTCCAAGACCATCGCTAACCCAGTCGGTTTCAAAACCTCCAAGGTTTTCGGCCCACACGCGGTGAGCAACACGCATCGACTCGCTAAATTCATAACCTCGCTCATCTTACACTCTTTCGCGATGGTTTCTACCCTATTTTCTTTCACGTCCTCCCTCGATGCAATCACTAAAAACGCGCCGGATTCTTGCGCGTAGATATCGAGTTTCCCGTTCACCCGCTTCCCCGTGCCCGGTTGGATGCTTCCAATCTCCTCCATCGAGAGTTTTTCAGACGACAACGACAGAGTTTCTAAAAATTTCACCATATCTCCCTCGGCGCCAGATGCGACTCGAAATATCCCCCACTCCGATCGATCGATAATCGCGCACTCGTTTCGTAAAATTTTAACTTCCTCTTCGATTTCCTCTCCGTATCGTAAAACGAACCCATTTTCGTCAACAACTGCGCCTAAATCTTCTTGCAAAGACTCCAAGTCTAAGTCTACTTTCGGCGGTTCTAACTGAGCGGCGAACGATAACAGCGGGTCGTCTTCGTTGTTTACGCTTCTCCTTTCTGAGTTTCTTCTTCTTCTTCTTGTCGTCGTCGTTGTTGAGAAAACCTTCTCCGCTTTTGTTGCTTTTGCTTTTGCCGCTCGCGATGATGATGATGAAAAGGGAGCAGGAAAAATGTTGTTCATGGTGAGTCTGTGTCTTCGTTTTCGAAGAAATGATGCGTTGCAGTTCGAAGGAATGCAACAACCTAAACAGCGTTTTGGGAGTGCGTTCGTCGTCATCATCGTGTTATGCGTAACACGTATTATTAGGGGAGTATTTGTGTTGCATTTCGTTCCTCATTTCTCCACAAATGAGTACTTAAAAAGTGTAGAGATATACGATCTTTCTCTCACTCTTTTACTCTCTCTGACGCTTTGAAAACGTTGTTGAAATTGTTGTTGTTTTGAGTGGCGAAATCGTTTTTGTGCCTTTCGTCTCGATATCAGAGAGAGAGAGAGATGAGCAACAGCGAGAAAGAATCAATCCGGCATCGACTTGGGAAAGGGAAAAAATTGACCAACGAGATACCAACAAAAGTTGAAGATGATGACGACGATAAAAAGGAAGAACAAGAACAGGGCAATCCAATCGAACACGCGATCGCATCGGTGGTGGAGTACGTCGGGTATTTCTTCGCGAAGTTGAGCAAGTTTCTTTCCTCCAAATTCACCGATGTGAACGAGGAAAACGATGGAAAATTAGAGACGAAACTGAGCGAAAGCGGTTTGGAAACGATGGTATACATTCGATCTCGATTGGACGTGAAGTACGACGAGACGCAAAGAGAACACGTGGACATGTTGAAGATATTATGGAGGAGTTGTTTTGATGAAGATGGGGTTGAGTTTCCTCTTGCATCAAAGTCTTCTTCTTCTTCTTTAGCCGCGTCCGAACGACAACAACAACCGCGTTTGGGACACGCGAGCGAAAAGTGGAAAGACATGGGATGGCAAGGCACGCACCCTTCGACGGATTTACGAGGGTGCGGCGTTTTCGCTCTAGAAAATTTAGTCTACTTCTCGCAAACGAGGAAAGATCTGTTCAAAGTTCTCGTGGAGAAGAAAAACGGGAAACGAAGCGATTGGGAGTACCCGTTCGCGGCGGCGGGCGTGAACGTGACGCACGAGTTGACGAAACTCTTAGACGTGGATGGAATCATCAGAAACGGATCGGTGGATGAAACGTTGAGAGTAGATAAGTGCGTCGTCGGCTTTCTTGAGTTGGTTCGAAGAAGACGCACCACGAGTAGTAGTAATAATAATAATGATAACGATAGTAGCATTAATGGCGGAAGTAGTTTTCGTCGGAAAGAAGCTTTCGTCGCCGCTTTCCACGAGCTGTACTGCGACGCGTTTGAAATCTTAGACCGAGAGTGGTTGCTCGCCGAAGCGACGTACATGGAGTTCCCGAAAGTGCTCGAGAGAACGATTCGCGTTAAAACGAGAGAAAAGTTGGAACGATTCGCCGAAGAAGCGCGGGGCCTACATAATGAATGATACAAGTTTTAAGAGAGAGAACGCATATAATAGAATACTTCAGCGGCTATGAGATTACATACGCATACGTCGTGCGAGTTGAGTCGCTTCGTCATCACCCTTCTTCTCGTTTCGTCGTCGGCGGTTGCCAGTTCTCGTGTGCTAAATTCCCTTCTAATCTAAACCCGGTAAACTTAGGGCAACTGCATTCCCCTCCTAATCCGCACGAACACGTCTTCGCCCCTATTGCCGGTTCGCCTTCGTTTTTAAACTCGCACACCATCACGACCACGTCCTCGTCGCCTTCGTTGATGTCCGCGTGTAACTCGTTCGCAGGGTCTGGAGGTAAGTAATACGCTTTCCCGGTCTCGAATATCAAATCTGTTTTCGTCCCGTTTTCTTCCGTTTTCTTTAACGTGCCGCCTTGTAAGGCGACGACGACGCGAAACCGGTCGTGTCGATGCATCTTTAGCGGCATGTTTGGTCGGACGGTTGTTTTCCAGCACACCGATTTGTCGTTTTCGAACTGGAACTCTCGCGACATTATTATATAGGTAAAGGAGATGAGAAAATTCTAACGGTTTTTAGGCTGCTCTTTTTCCCTTGAAGTCGTCAAAATTAAACATTTCATCTCATCACTTTTTACGCGCGAGTTTACGTGCTCTTTTAAAAGAAGAAGCGCGTGAAGTCTCTCTCTCTCTCTCTC
>JGI20155J14468_10003911_pt1 | contig 10197 bp, 10 predicted proteins | sample COG_05_FD_14468 | JGI IMG/M metagenome (IMG submission 14468)
CCTTCTTTATGACATGAATGAAATTGGTATAAATTTGTTTGATATACAAACTGAAGAAACATCATTAGAAGAAATTTTTGTTAAAATTATTAAGGATTAATTTATGAACCTCAGAGGAATAAGAGCTATCTATATTTATGAGATGAATAGATCTTTTAGAACTTTAATCCAAAGTCTTGTTTCACCTGTGTTATCAACCATACTTTATTTCATTGTTTTTGGAGCTGCCATTGGTTCTAGAATGGAAAATATTAGTAATGTTTCATATGGAGAGTTCATTGTACCAGGACTAATAATGCTAACCGTACAAATGCAAAGTGTAAACAATGCATCATTTGGTATTTATTTTCCTAAATTCATTGGAACCACTTACGAACTTCTGTCTGCTCCATTATCTTTTGTAGAAATAGTAATTGGTTATGTAGGAGCCGCAACAACGAAGGCATTTTCTATTGGGTTAATTATATTAGCTACCTCTTATCTATTTGTTAACATAGAGATAATGCATCCTTTTTTTATGATTTTTTTTCTATTATTAACTTGTATAACATTTAGTTTGCTTGGTTTTATTATTGGTATAGTTTCAGATAATTTTGAACAATTAAATATAGTTCCAATGCTGATTATTACTCCTCTAGTTTTTTTAGGTGGTAGCTTTTATACTATTGATATGTTACCAGCTTTTTGGCAAAACTTTGCCTTATTGAACCCGATTGTATATCTTATTTCTGGTTTTAGATGGGCTTTTTTTGGTATTGGAGACGTACCAATAATAACAAGTGTAATTTTTATATTATTATTTACCTCTTCTTGTGTTGGGGTAATTTGGTATATTTTCAAAACTGGTTATAGAATAAAAAATTAAGTGTTTTGAAATTTCAAATTTTAAAATAAGTAGGAGGACTTTTGATGAAATTATATAATTTTACACCTGCAGCTAATGCCCTCCGGGTAGAGATGTTCTTAAATGAAAAAAGCATTAACCTTGAAACAATACAAGTCAATGTGCGAGAGGATGAATTATTCAAAGAACCTTATAAATCGATGAACCCTTTTAATTGTGTACCTTTTTTAGAATTAGAAGATGGCACTATTATTACTGAGACAATTTCGATCTGTCGTTATATAGAAGAAAAGCATCCCGATCCTGTATTATTTGGAAGTAATGCCAAGGAAAGAGCTGTAATAGATATGTGGAACAGAAGAATTGAGCTTGATGGATTTTTACCCCTATTACATTCAGTGAGAAACAAAACTTCCTTTTTCAAAGGCAAGGTTATTCCTGGAACAAGGAATGAAATTTTACAATCACCTGAAATAGTTAATAGAGGTATTGAAATGTTTAAGGTTTTATTAGACAGAATTGATCCTCATTTGTCTGAGAATAAATTTATATCAGGTGATAATCTTTCAATAGCAGACATAACTGGCCATTTTATGTTTAATTTGTCAAAAATACTTAAAACAGATCTTGTTGAAAAATATAAAAATGCTTCAAGATGGAAATCAGAACTTGAAAATAGACCATCAAACCCAATAAATAAGATTAGTGGAGATTAACTATACCTTGAATAAAAAAGAAAAAAAATTAGCTATTATTACAGGAGCTGCTAGAGGCATTGGATTAGCTACTGCTTTGTTATTCAATGAGAATGGATATAAGGTTGCAGTAGTTGATAATGATAATAAAGAAATTGATAATCTATCTATACAAAATAATGACATAAAAACATTTTGTTATGATATTTCCAATAATGATCATTTAGAAGAGATGTATAAAAATATATTAGATTGGCATAGTCGAATAGATGTGTTGGTAAATAATGCAGGTGTTGCTGATTTTGGTAATATTGAGGAAACCAACTTCAAAAGGTGGAATGAAGTTATGAAAACTAATTTAAATGGTGTTTTTTTGTGTTCACAAAAAGCTATCGCACATTTAAAAAAAACAAAAGGAAACATAATTAATATTGCGTCTATTTCCGGCTTACGCGCCTCAACACTGAGAGTAGCCTATGGTACATCGAAAGCTGCAGTAATTCAATTAACCAAGCAACAAGCCGCTGAATTAGGTGAATATGGTATAAGAGTAAATTGTATTGCACCAGGTCCAGTAAAAACAAAACTAGCAATGGCTGTCCATACTCAAGATATAATAGATGCCTACCATGATGCTATTCCACTTAATAGATACGGTACAGAACAAGAAATCGCTAATGGTATTTATTTTTTAGCTTCTGAAAAGGCGTCTTATATAACAGGTCAAGTATTGGCAGTTGATGGAGGATTTGAAGCCACAGGAGTTGGCCTTCCATCTCTGAGAAAATAATAAATAATGAAAAAAATTAATTTTCTAATAACTAGTATAATTTTAACATTATGCTTATCAAGCAAATCTCATAGTTTTACTAACAATGATGAATTTATGAATTTTAAAAAAAGTCATGAGATGATTTGCAAAAAGTTAAATTCACCCAATTTAGAAAATATAAAAAAAAATTGGAAAGTAGAAAAAAAGAACAAATATTTGCAATTATTTGTAAATAAAATTGATGGTCAAATATTACAAATAAGATCTTTATTTAGATCAAATCAAATCCAAAAAAGAACTTTTACCTATTTTAAAAAGCCTAAAATTCCATTTACAGAAATTAGATCTGATAAAAATTGTAATATACAAAGTATAAGGAAAATTATTTATAATAATAAACTAATTCCTCAAGAGGTACACTCTATAAGTACTTCAATATACAAGATAAACAATATCAAATATTTAAATCCTAAATTACCTAAATTTGAAACTGATAGTAACAAAAATTTAATTGCTTTAGTTGATACTGGTATTAATTATAGTTTAAAAATATTACAACCATATATCGCTGTTAAAGATAAGAAAATTTTAGGTTTTGATTTTTGGGATAATGATGACAAACCTTTTGATAGTGACCCAAGACAAAGTCCCTTTTATCCAAGACATCATGGCACTACGGTATTTAGTATTTTAGCTAAAGAAGCACCAAAGTCTTTTATTGCGCCATATAGGTTCCCAGCTTTAAATATGTGCAAATTTAAAGAATTAGTTGAGCACATAGCTAAAAATTCAATTAGACTGGTTAATTTATCAATGGGATCCTCTAAATTAGAGGATTGGAAGTGTTTTGAAAAAGTAGCGAAAGAAAATAAGAATATTATTTTTGTAGTATCTGCAGGCAATAATGGATTTAACATTGATCAAAACCCTATTTATCCAGCTTCACTAGATTTAAAAAACATCCTAACAGTTACTTCTTCAGACCAAAGTGGACGTTTAGGGCGTGGTTCAAATTATGGAAAAAAATCTGTTGACTTCATACTTCCTGCTGAACGCTTAGAAGTTATTGATCATAGAGGTGTTAAAACTTTTACTGGAGGTACGAGTTATGCTGCGCCAAGATTAGCAGCTTTAATTTCAAGATATATAGAAAATAATCCCAATTGCACAAATGATGAAATATATAGCTTTCTTATAAAAAGAGCTGTTCAAAAAGGTGAAAAAATAACTAAGTATGGTTGGATACCTGACCCCCTAGATAATTATTTAATTAATTAATCTTAAAAGCATTATTAATAAATTTTTGTGCTAAAGGTAAAGCTTCTTTGTTGTGTATTGTCATAAGCTTTAATACTTTATTAGACATTTCTTTATCCTTTAAAATTCCTGCAACTTGAATACCTAATCTTAATACTTGTGGGTTTTCAGGAGTTAACTTCAAAAGTTTTAGAATTATAGGCCTCTCTTTTTCTAAATCTCTGCTAATGTGATAAGCGATAGCTAAAGAAAGAAGAGAGTTAGGGCTATTAGGGTCCAGTTGAATACTTCTTTCTAGAAAATTTTTTGCTCTTTTTAGATCCCCCAACCTTCCAAAAGTTTGTCCTGCTTGATCAATTAATTGTTTATTATTAGATTTCCAGCAATAGTTATCAATATTGCTTGCAATGTTGATATCTAAATTTTTTTGAACATTAAAAGCTGCTTCAAGATTATCAGCACATAGTTTTATATAATTACCTAATTTAAAAAAAACATCTTTATGTTTTAAGTCTGTATTTTCAATAATCTTATTTATTAAATAAACTGGTATAACCTCATTAATATTACCATCACCTGAAGCAAGTATACCAATTAATTCTCCATTTTCGTCTACAACTGAACCACCGCTATTTCCTGGTAAACTTTTAGCGTTGGTATGTATGCGAGCTTGAGGAAATTTTTTAAAGTCTGAAGATGAGATTATTTTTCCAGTATTATAAATACGATTTGCATTTCTACCCTGATCGAAAGCAATTACTCTTATTTTTCCTTTAATTTTTTTTGATTTAGGTAATTTTTTAAGATTTTGAGGTTCTTGCTTTAAAGATAACAATGCTAAGTCTGTAGGAAAGTTATGAGGTAAAGGGAAAGCTTTTTTAATTTCACCATTATTAAACTTAATTATAAATTGTAGATGATCTTCAACTACGTGCCTGTTAGTTACTATAATGTTGTCATCAATAATAGTACCACTAGCAATCATCATGGGAGTTTTTATACCTACAACTTTGTCTAGTGTATTACAAATATTTTGCTTAAAATCACATTTTTGTGTATAAGAAAGAGCCTCGCTAATTAAAATTAAATTAGTTATTACAGTACAATAAATAATAAATATAAAGTTACGCATTAATATTATTTTTTCTTTTTAATTAAATATTTATGATAACCTTCAAAAACTAGGATGTTATCTTGATTATTAACTAGTGCCTTCATTTCTAAAATTCCAGTAGTGTTTTGGGAAGTAAGTCTTGAAACTATTAATTCAGGATACAGTGTGTCTTCTCTATATACAGGTTTAAGCATTTTTCCAGACACCTCAATTAACCCTATAAGACTATCTCTTACTTCTGATGGGAAAGTACCAGCACCTGCAGCTGTCTGAATAAGCACCTGTAATCCGTGCGCCAACATCTCTGGATGACCTCTGTTTTTACAAAACTCAAGATCATAGTGGATTGGGTCATTATCTCCCGAAGCTGCTTGAAACATTGAAAATATACCACTTGTTTGAGTTCTAGAGGGTATTAAATATTTATCACCAATAGAGAAATCTTCAAAATATTTACTGTCATATTTGGTATGGTTTTTAATCATTGTGAATACGATATGCTTCTAAAAATTAAATAGCAAGAAATCACATTAAACTTTATTTATAATTAAATTTATGCTCGAATTAAGTATGGATCGATTAAAAAATAAAATTGCTCTTATTACTGGTGGCTCAAGGGGGTTAGGAGCATCAATAGCTAAACATTTTTCTAATGAAGGAGCTAAAATCATACTATGTGATATTGACATTAAAAAAGCCACTGAAATGGCAAGTGAATTAAATGGTAAAGCTTATTTTATGGATGTATCAGATTCAAAAAATGTTAAAGATATTTTTTCAAATATTAGATCTGAGTTTAATCAACTGGATATACTTGTTAATAATGCTGGTATTAATGGCTTTGAAAACAGGCAAGATTTACTTGATGAAAGGATGAAAGTAAACAACCTTCAAAATAAGGAGTTTTCTGAAACTGGTAAAATTAACAGTCACTTTGATGTGACAGTCAGTATGACAGATGATGACTGGCATAAAATGATTGCAGTTCATTTAAACGGCACATTTTTCTGTACACGAGAAGCATTAAAGATAATGAACAACCAAGAGAGTGGCTCAATAATTAATATGGGTTCTGTATTAGGCACAACGGGCGGCCCCTCTTCTCCACATTATTCAGCTGCAAAAGCAGGTATATTAGGATTCACAAGAGCTACTGCAAGAGAACTTGCTTCAAGAAATATCCGAGTAAACGCCATTGCGCCAGGTTATATTGATACAGATATGACAAAAAGCCTTGGGGATGTAAAAAAAATTGTTAAGTCTGCAACCCCGATGAAAAGATTTGGCGTTGTTGAAGATATTGCTTGGGCTGCTGTTTATTTAGCTTCTGAAGAATCTAAATTTTTAACAGGACAAACAATTTCTCCTAACGGGGGCTTTGTGATGAGTCAATGACCTAATAAATAAGAGTTTTATCCGTTGATAAAACGAGGTCTAGTAAAGTTTTAGGCAAGACTTTCTTAATTTTTTTTCCTTCCAAATCTAAGTTAGTTATTCCTCTGTTTTCGCATGACATAGACGAAACGTATATGGGAACTCTCTTTTTTTTAAGTATGTCCATATGTTCTTTTAGTTTACCTGTCCCTAACCCAACCAGATTTTCAATTATAGTATCTCTTACCAATTGAACACCGTCACCAGACAAAAAAATTTCTACTCTATGCCCTTCTTCAGCAGCAGTACGCGCAAGAAGAAAACCTAACATAGACTTCGAGATATTGTTTGGTCCTGAAGTTATATGAAACAAAATACTATACAAAAAAAAACCACCTATATTAACTATAAATGGTTTTAATAAATATTATTTGAAAATTAGGTTAAACCAATAAATTTAAATTATTTCCTTCAAAGCTCTTTTTGCCATTTCTTTGATCAAATTTGCTCTGTATGAAGCGCTAGCGTGAATATCACTATTCAAACCATCAGGAGAAATTTCAACGTTATCAAGTGATTCTAGATTAAAACTTGAATTCAAAACTTTTTCAATTTCACTACATCTGAAAACACCATTTTCACCAGCTCCAGTTACAGCAACGGCTACTCCACTAGCTTTTTTTGCTAAAAAAACACCAACCATAGCATATCTAGAGGCTGGATTAGGAAATTTAATATAAGAAGCTTTTTCTGGAGTAGGAAATTTTACCTCAGTAATTATTTCATTTTCATTCAAAGCTGTCTCAAACATTCCAACAAAAAAATCTTCAGCTGCTATAGCTCTTTCATTGGTAATAATAGTTGCACCTAATGCTAAGGCTGCAGATGGATAACAAGCTGCAGGGTCATTGTTTGCTAAAGAGCCTCCAATTGTTCCACAGCTTCTAACCATATGATCCCCAATACCCCCAGCAAGTTTAGCTAAAGCAGGTAAAGATCTTATTACTTCACTTGATGAAGCAACATCGCAATGACGTGTCATAGAGCCAATCACTACTTCTGAACTTGAAACTGATACATTGCTTAAATTGGAACCCTTAAGATCAACCAACATATCAGCAGAAGACAATCTGGCTTTTAATGTCGGTATCAAAGTCATTCCGCCTGCTAAAAATTTAGATTCTGAAGATTTTTTAATCTCAGCAACTGCGTCATTTACACTTGATGGCATTGAATATTGTAATTCATACATGACTGACTCCCTTAACTTTTGTCTTTTGCATTATTGATGGCATTCCAAACTTTTTCAGAAGTAGCTGGCATAGATATGTCGTCAACTCCAAGCTCTGATAAAGCATCAACGACGGCATTAATAACCGCAGGTGGTGAGCCTATAGCTCCAACTTCTCCGCAACCTTTAACGCCAAGAGAATTATGAGTACAGAGTGTAACTTCATTACCTACTTTGAAATCAACAAAATTATCTGCTCGTGGCATTGTATAGTCCATGTAAGAACCCGAAAGAAGTTGACCGTTGCTATCATAAGCTGCGTTTTCTAGAAGAGCCTGACCAATACCTTGAGCCAAACCTCCATGAATTTGACCTTCAACAATCATAGGATTAATAACCATACCTACATCATCAACAGCTGTCATCCCTTCAACTTTAACTTCACCAGTATTTGGATTTATTTCTACCTCACAGATATGACAACCACCTGGATAAGTAAAATTTAGAGGGTCATAGAAAGCTTTTTCATCTAAACCTGGCTCTAATTCTTCATGAGGGTAGTTATGTGGCACATAAGCCGCTAACGATATATCTGCTAGTGACATAGATTTGTCAGTCCCAGCAATCTCAAAATTCCCGTTATTTAATTCAATATCATCCGCAGAAGCTTCCATTATGTGAGCTGCAATCTTTTTAGCTTTAGCTATAACCTTATCCATAGCTTTTACAATAGCTTCACCACCAACTGCCAAAGATCGAGATCCATAAGTACCCATTCCAAATGGTATATTGTTGGTATCTCCATGACTTATTTCAACTAAATCTGTAGAAATGCCAAGTTTTTCACTAACAAGTTGTGCAAATGTGGTTTCATGCCCTTGACCATGGCTATGTGAACCAGTAAACACAGTTATAGATCCAGTTGGATGAACCCTAACTTCAGCACACTCAAACAACCCTGCTCTAGCACCAAGAGAGCCTACAACTGCTGAAGGAGCAATGCCACAAGCTTCAAGGTATGTTGAAAATCCTATTCCTCTTAACATTCCCCTTTTAGTAGACTCAGCCTTTCTAGACGCAAAACCATCATAGTCAGCTTTTTTAAGAGCAGCATCAAGAGTTGCATTATAATTTCCACTATCATACTGCAATGCAACTGGAGTTTGATAAGGGAAAGCATCAACAGGAATAAAGTTTTTCCGCCTAATCTCAACTTGACTTATTCCCATTTCTCTTGCGGCCTTATCTACAATTCTCTCAATGAGGTAAGTTGCCTCTGGCCTGCCCGCACCTCTATATGCGTCAACAGGAACAGTATTAGTGAAAATTGATTTCACATTGCAATGTATAGCTGGTGTGGTATATGTTCCTGCCAAAAGTGTTGCATATAAATATGTAGGTACACTTGAAGCAAAAGTTGACAAGTAAGCACCCATATTCGCTAAAGTATCGACTTTTAAAGCTAAGAACTTTCCATCTTTGTCTAAAGCTAATTTAACAGAAGTTACATGATCTCTCCCATGTGCATCAGAAATAAAAGCCTCAGATCTATCCGCAGTCCACTTTACTGGCCTTCTAATTTTATTCGAGGCCCAAGTTACAATTGCTTCTTCTGCATAGTGGAAAATTTTAGAACCAAATCCACCACCAACATCAGGAGCGATAACTCTCAACTTATGCTCTGGCAATCCAAGAACAAAAGCGCCCATTAATAATCTTATTACATGTGGGTTTTGACTTGTAGTGTAAAGAGTGTATTGACCTGTCGCATGTTCATAGTCACCTATAGCTGATCTTGTCTCAATAGCATTAGGTATTAATCTATTATTTCTTACATTAAGAGTAGTAATGTGAGTGGCTTCAGATATTGCCTTATCTACAGCTTCGCTGTCACCTATTTCCCAATCATAACAAACGTTACTCTCAATTTCGTCATGAACTAAACCCTTTGAATTATCTAACGCTTCTTGCATATCTATAATTACGGGAATATCATCATAGTTGACATCTATCAATTCAGCAGCATTTTTTGCGTCTTCAAGGGTTTCTGCAATAATGACGGCAATAATTTCTCCAACATATCTTACCTTATCTTTAGCTATTGGCGGATGAGCTGGCTCTCTCATCGGTGTTCCATCTTTTGAATCCACTTGCCATCCACATGGTATACTACCAACTTCCATATCTGTACCCACAAATATTTTAACAACACCTTTTGCCTTTGATGCATTGGTTGTATCTAATGAAAATTTCGCATGTGCAGAACTAGATCTTAACATGTAAGTATATGTTTGATTAGGTCTATTTATATCGTCAGTGTAGTTACCTGCACCTACCAAAAATCTGTAGTCTTCTTTTCTTTTTACTGACGCACCTATTCCTGTTGAACCTCCATCTGGCATAATCTTATCCCCCCATCACTGTTGCAGCTTGTTTAATCGATTTAACTATATTGTGATAACCTGTACATCTACAGATGTTACCTTCTAATCCTTTACGAATTTCGTCCTCAGAAATATTAGGGTTGTTTTCAACTAATTTTATTGAACTCATAACCATACCTGGTGTGCAATATCCACATTGCAAACCATGGTTTTCATGAAATGCTTGTTGCATTGGATGTAACTCATCACCCTTAGCAATTCCTTCGATTGTTGTGATTTCTGCTCCATCTGCTTGTGCAGCCAATATGGCACACGATTTAACAGCATCCCCATTTAAATGGATAGCACAAGCACCACATTGAGAAGTGTCGCAACCTACATGAGTTCCAGTGAGATTAAGATTTTCTCTAATGAAAGTAGATAGCAAAGTGTTAGCTTTAATATTAGCTTTAACTTCTTTTCCATTAATTGTTAAAGATATTTCCATAAAGTCCCCCCTATTGATAAATAAAAAGTTACCAATGAC